>Ga0208457_1000207_pt1 | contig 72571 bp, 44 predicted proteins | sample June2015DPH_10_1_FD_185513 | JGI IMG/M metagenome (GOLD analysis project Ga0208457, IMG submission 185513) | Peatland microbial communities from SPRUCE experiment site at the Marcell Experimental Forest, Minnesota, USA - June2015DPH_10_150... | ecosystem: Environmental > Terrestrial > Soil >... | reverse complement strand
TCGAGAAAGGGCGATTGCTCAAGCTGCACCGAGAGCCCCTGCTTCAGCGTGTCGTCGAATACGCTGTCACCGGTCTTGTTGTCGAAATCGGACAGGACGATGGTGTCTTTGTCGGTCAGGCGGGTCGTGGCCTGGCGCGAGCGGAAGTACAACGTTCCCCCGATGGCAGCCGCGACAAGGATCAGGGCGGCAGGAACAAGAACCTTCCAGCGTTTTTGTAGGGGCGCCCCTCGTGGGCGCCCTTCTGGGGCGGGCACCAGGCCCGCCCCTACACGCCCGGAATCCGTATCGCGCTTCAAGCGCTGGAGGTCGGCTCGCATGTCTAAAGCCGTCTGGTAACGCAGTTCCCGGTTTTTCTCCAGCGCCTTATTGATAATCTCTTCCAGCTTCGGTGGCACATTGGGGTTCAACCGCACCGGCGGAGTCGGCGCCTTGTGCAGAATGGCATCGAAGATGAGCGCTGAAGTGGTTCCGGAGAAGGCCGGATGACCTGTGGCCATCTCGTAGAGCACTACACCGAAGCTGAAGAGGTCCGTGCGTGCGTCGAGGTCTTCGCCGCGCGCCTGCTCCGGCGACATGTAGGCGACTGTGCCCACCGCCACGCCGAGACTGGTGAGATGGTCGGGGTCGACTGACGCCGTCGGCGTGTCCTGTAGGGCCGCCCCTTGGGGCGGCCTTGTTGCCTCATCGGGTGAGGCCGGGGCAAGCCCCGGCCCTACAATCAGTTTTGCCAAGCCAAAATCCAGGATCTTTGCCTGGCCACGCTGGGTCACGAAAATGTTCGCCGGCTTGATGTCGCGATGGATGATCCCTCTCGCATGTGCCGCCTCCAGGGCGTCGGCAATCTGGATGGCGAGCTCCAGCAGCGTGTCAACCTGTAGGGGCGAACGGCGTTCGCCCCCGTCAGGACGCATGCCATGCGCCCCGACAGCCAGCCGCTGTTTCAGCGTCTGCCCTTCCAGGAGTTCCATGGCGAGGAAGGGACGGCCCTCGTGCTCGCCCACTTCGTAGATCGTACAGATGTTGGGATGATTAAGGGCGGAGGCCGCTTTGGCTTCGCGCTGGAATCGACCCAGCGCCTTGGGCTCTGTCGCGAGTTCCCTGGGCAGGAACTTCAGCGCCACCGGGCGGCCCAGATTGACGTCCTCAGCCCGGTACACGATGCCCATTCCCCCGCTGCCGATCTCCTCGTGAATTCGGTAGTGCGAAACTGTGCTCCCCGCCAGATCGGCCGGTGGAGCTTCGAAGGGAGGCACGGCGCCGGCCTCGGGGGCCTTCCCATGGGGAATTGCCTCGTCTCCGCCCTCCACGGGATATATGAACCGATATCCCCGACGGGGAAGCGTCTCCACGTAGCGCGGCTCATCGGCTGAATCACTTAAGGCTTCGCGCAGACGATTGATGGCGGCGTTGATGCTGTGCTCGAACTCGACAATGGTGTCGTGAGGCCACAAACGTTTCTGCAGTTCCTCGCGTGTAACCAGTTGCCCGGGTCGCTCCAGCAACATCGCCAGAAGTTCCACCGGCTGCCCGGAGAGCTTGATCTTCAAGCCATGTTTGAGCAGTTCACCAATCTGGGGGTTGAATTCGAAGGCGCCAAAGCGGACGCAGCCGGCGGATCGTGGGGCGTCATTCATTGCGGACGCCTCTCTTGTCAGGGGGAAGCCAGTACGGAGCAAGGTCCGAACCGGAAGAAGTAACGACCCCTTCCCCTGACGATGGAAGCTGGGGCGGAGTTTACCACTAAGATAGGTGAAGTCAAGACCCTTATCCCCAGGCCCTTATACCTATCCTGCCAACCTCAACTCCTTTGCGAACAATGAGTTCCCTTGTTACCTCAGCTTTCAGAGAAGTCTGCAAGGCTCGCCGGTGGCCGCAACCAAACATGACGTGGGGTCTTGTAGGGCCGGGGTGGCCCCGGCCTGGGCCGCCCCAAGTGGTGGCCCTACGCACGACGAAAAATGTTTGCCGAATAAGCAAGGCCGCCGGTCATAGACCGGCGCTACAGCAGAGGTTTTCACACAGACCCTTTCAGGGCAGTCTGAGCCGTCTGGGGAAAACCGGTGTTCAATTCAGGAGGATTTTGAACACGCAGGCGAAGTCTCCAGGTTTCTCGGGTGGCAAGGTTATCTTGAGTCCCTCCGCGTTGTGCTGCCAGGAAAGCTTGGCGTCGCTGCCCAGTAGAAAGACACTGGCGATTTGACCCTGGGCGAGACGCGCCTCGTTCGTGTTGAGGGATTTGATGACCAGTTCGGGCGAGTTCTCGGGCCAGTCGAGGGCGATGGCGTAAAGGGTCTTCCAGCGGCTGGTGAAGCGGATATCGCGCGCCGTGAAGTCCGGACTCTTCTCCTCGCCGAAAGCTCCCCCCTGGATTCGTGTCGGTCCCTCTCCGAAAACCTTCCACGGGCGCGTGCCGTGAATCGCTTCGCCATTCACCGCCAGCCATGCGCCGACGGCGAGCAGGCGCTCCCGGACCGCCTGGGGGATCACTCCCTCCGCGGTGGGCGTGATGTCGAGCAACAGGCTCCCATTCTTGCTCGCGGTGTCCACCAACTGGCTCACAATCCGGCGGGCGGATTTGTAGTTCGGATTCTGGACGTGACACCAGGAATCCCAATCGATGGCGTCGTCGGTGAGCCACTTGAAGGGCGCGAGGTCCGCCAACCGGCCGCGCTCGAAATCGGGGATGGCCACGCCGGTGGGGAGGTCCTTGTCCTTGTAAGTCAACCCGACTTCCCTGCCCCACTGCTCGGCGTGGTTGTAGTAATAGGCCAGCAAGCCCGCGCGACGGCGCTCATCGATGATGTTCAGGCGCGAGTCGAAATAGATGAAGTCAGGTTGGTATTTGTCAATCAGCTCTTTCGCCTTGGCTTCCCACTGGTCCTGGAATGGTGGCGGAGGGGGAGGCGTCTGCGGCATCCCCTGATCATAATTGAAGGGACTGCCCGCAGCGGGCGGGCCGTACAGACCCGCGCATCGGGGATCCCCAGTGTCGAGCGTCTTGTCCTGCGTCGGATACCACCCCCACAGCCACTGGTGATGGAGCGTGCCCAGGAATTTCAAGCCTTCATTGCGCAGGGCCCGCGCCATCTCGCCCACCACATCGCGACGCGGGCCCAGGCGCGCGGCGTTCCATTCGTTCACGCGCGAGTCCCACATGGAGAACCCGTCCGCGTGCTCGCTGACGGGGCCGGCGAACTTCGCGCCCACCTTGCGAAACAACTCCGCCCACTCCTCCGGGTTGAATTTCTCGGCGCGAAACAAGGGGAGGAAGTCCTTGTAGCCGAACTTGGCCGGCGGCCCGTAAACCAGTTGGTGATAGGTGTGGGCGCGCTGGGCGGGAATGTAAAGGTTGCGTGAATACCACTCGTTGTCGAAGGCCGGAACGGAATAGATTCCCCAGTGGAAGTAGATTCCAAACTTGGCATCGTTGAACCACGCCGGGTCAGGATGCTTGGCCAGGGAATCCCAGGCGGGCGCATAAGCCGGCTGGGCGCGCAGGAATTGGGCGGTGCTGAGCGCTGCGGCTGTGGCTCCAGCGGTTTTCAGGAAGGTGCGGCGAGTGAAGGGTTGGGTCATGGCGCGTAACCGTTTCGACGATCAAGCCAGAGGATGGGAAAGCCTACGATACGCACTTCTTCTATTACAAATGCACTCTCAGGTCAAGCTCCTCGCGCCTCGGGCAACAAAGCATCGACGGAAAGATTCCCGATCCGCTGCCCGGCGCGCGACGCTGCCCTTTCGGTGTTATGATCAGGCCTTGCTCGCCCAGCCTCATGCCAGTCCAACCTGACGTGACTTAGGGCGGGCGCTGGTAGCATCTTCGCGAAACCTCAAGGAGGCATTCATGGGAGAGGAAACACGCAGGTCGTTTGTGAAAAGGATCGGAGCGGCATCGGCGCTGGCTGCCGGCGGATTTTTGAATTGGAACCCGCGCGCCCTGGGAGCCAACGAGAAAGTGGTGCTCGGCCTCATCGGCGGGCGCAATCAGGGTCGTGGCGACGCCCTGCGGGCCATCAAAGTGGGGGCGGAGATCAAGACCTTTTGTGATCTTGACCAGGCGATTCTGGACAAGGTCAATCCCGATCTCGAGAAAGCCCAGGGCAAGGCGCCCGGAACCACCAAAGAGTTCCGGCGGTTGTTGGATGACAAGGACATCGACGGCGTCATCATCGCAACGCCGGACCACTGGCACACCGCCATCGCGCTGCTGGCCTGCCAGGCGGGGAAAGATGTTTATATCGAAAAGCCGCTGTCACAGACCATCCACGAGGGCCACCTGATTCGCGACGCGGCACGCAAATACAAACGCGTAGCCCAGGTGGGGGTGCAGAATCGGAGTGCCGAGCACTATCAGACGGCGATCGAATACGTGAAGTCCGGGAAGCTGGGGAAAATCTGTGAGATCAATGCCTGGGAGTGCCAGGTACGCGACAGCATCGGCACCCCGCCGGACAGCGACCCGCCGGCGACGGTGGACTACGACGTTTGGCTGGGGTCGGCGCCCAAGCGCCCCTTCAACAGCAACCGCTTCCATTACACTTGGCGATTCTTCTGGGACTACGGAAACAGCGAACTGGGCAATCAGGGGGTTCACATGCTCGATGTGGCCATGTGGGGCATCCAGGCGCTGCGCGGCGTGGATAACTGTCTTCCCAAGCGCGTCTCCGGCACTTCCGGGATTTACTGGCTCAACGACGCGAAAGAGGTCCCCGACACCCAAGTCCTCACCTACGATTACGGCGACTTCCTGCTGACGTGGGAGTTACGCAGCTTTGCCAAGCACCATCCCATCGATGGTATGACAGAAGGTATCGGCTTCAACGGCGCCGATGCGACGCTGGTGGTGGGCCACGAAGGTTGGAAGGTCTACGACAAGGACGGGAATACGGGACCCGTTTTTGAGGGCAAGGACGCGTACACCCAGAGTGGCGCCCACGAGAGGAACTTCCTGGAGTGCATCAAGAGCCGCAATACACCCCATGCGGATGTGGAGCTCGGCCGGCTCTCGACCACAATCTGCCACCTGGGAAACATCTGCACGCACCTGCATCGGGATATCGTCTTCGATCCCAAGACGGAAACCTTTGGTAATGACAAGGCAGCAAATGCCTATCTCACCAAGGAGTACCGCAAGCCTTATACGCTGCCGAAGGTCTGAAGCAGTCCCGCCGGGGAGAGCCAGGGGGCGGGTTGGGCAGAAAGCCTCTGAAGCTGTGAAGGAATGACTGCCTTCGCCGCAGAGGCGCCGAGACGCAACCAACCCGCCCGCCTTCTGATGACAGCGGACGGGCCGAGCCGCGTGGAAGGCTGGAGCCTTTCACTAGTTTGGGCCACCCTGGGTTTAGCCGTGCCATTTCCTCGCGGAGCGTCACTCTCATTGCAGCGCCCGGTAGGGCAGTCAAAAACCAGTGAGGAGCCCACATGAGAAGAATCAAGCGGCGCACGTTCCTCAAGACCGCGGCGGCAGGCTTGGTGGCTAGCCCCGGGATCCTGCGGGCCAGCCAGCCCAGGAGAACCGACATCCGCATCGAGGACATGGGCTTTGCCTACGAGGACTACACCTACCGTGTGCCCATCAAATTCGGAGGGACCGTGACCAACCGGGTCACGCTTATGAACGTGAACTGTACGGTCCGCTCGACGGCCGGCAAGAGTGCGAAGGGGTTCGGGTCAATGCCGCTGGCCAACACCTGGGCGTTTCCGTCCAGGAAGGTGCCCTTTGACACCACGCTGGGCGCCATGAAGGCCCTGGCCGCGCGCATCTCGAGCCTGACCGGAAGCTACAAAGAATATGGCCATCCCATCGATCTCAACTGGGCGCTGGAGCCCATGTACCTCGAGGCTGCCGAGGGAATTTCGCAGGAGATGCAGCTCGCCGAACCGATTCCCAAGCTTTGCACGTTGGTTACTGCCAGCGCCTTTGACGCCGCCGTCCACGATGCCTTCGGCAAGCTGCATGGCGTCAACTGCTATCACACTTACGGGCCCGAATTCATGACCCACGACCTTTCCCACTACGTGGGGCGGGAATACAAGGGTGAGTATCCGAGCAAGTACATCCTCCAGGAGCCCCGGCCCCGCCTGCCGATTTACCACCTGGTTTCGGCCGTCGATGCTTTGGAAGAATCCGACCTCCAGCACCGTATCCATGACGGCTTGCCGGAGACCCTGCCCGAGTGGATCAACTACAACGGCCTTACCCACCTCAAGATCAAGCTGGACGGCGACGACCTGCAATGGGACGTGGAGCGTGTGATGCGGGTTGACCGGGTAACCACCGAAACCCAGAAGCAGCGCGGCATCCGCGAGTGGGTCTATTCGCTCGACTTCAACGAACGCTGCCCCAACGTCCAGTACCTGCTGGATTTTCTGCACACGGTGAAGGAGAAGACGCCGGAAGGATTCGAGCGAATCCAGTACGTTGAGCAGCCCACGGCGCGGGATCTTAAGGCCCACCGCGAGAATGTGATGCACGAAGCCGCCAAGCTGAAGCCCGTGGTGATTGACGAATCGTTGACCGACGTGGAGGCACTCATGCTCTCGCGCGAGATGGGCTATACCGGCGCCGCGCTGAAAGCCTGCAAGGGGCAAAGCGCCATGATGGTCATCGCCTCGGTCGCCGAAAAGAACAAGATGTTTCTATGCGTGCAGGATCTGACTTGCCCCGGCGCCGCGCTGATTCAGTCCGCGAGCCTCGCCGCGCATGTGCCGGATGTGAAAGCGATCGAAGCCAATTCGCGCCAGTTTGTGCCCGCCGCGAACCGGGGTTGGGAGAAGCGTTTTCCGGGTGTTTTCCATATCACCGATGGCACTATGGAGACCGCACACCTCAACGGCCCGGGCATCGGCGCCATATGATGAGGATGTGGCCGTTATACTTTGACAGCCCCCGAGGAGAAGGCTATGCGAAAACAAGTGTCCAGACGTAAGTTCCTGCAGGTATCATCCGCAGCCATGTGGGCCGCGGCGGCTCCGGTTGTCGCGCCTGCGGAGACTCTTCCATCCGCGCGGGGACCCTTTCGCGGCACCTTCTGCCTCTTTTCGAAAGCGGTTCCCCAGTTGAGCTGGCAAGAACTGGCACAGCGCGCCAAGCGCGCCGGCTTCGGGGGAATCGATTTGACGGTGCGGGGGGCCGGACACGTGTTGCCGCAGCGCGTCGTGGAAGACCTGCCCAGGGCGGTGGCGGCGATCCGCGCGGAGGGTTTGGACGTGCCGATGATTACGACTGAACTCGTTGCCGCCGACGATCCTGCCGCCGTCCCCATCCTCAGCACGGCAGGCAAGCTCTCCATTCCCTTCCTGAAACCGGGATACGCCTACTACAAATTCGTCGACGTTCGCAAAGAACTTGAAGAGGCCGGCAGTAAGATGCGCGGGCTGGTGGCCCTGGCCCAGAAGTTCGGGGTTCAGGTCGGATACCATAATCATTCCGGATACATTGGGGCGCCGATATGGGATGTGGCGCGCGTGATAGACACCCTCGATCCCAAGTGGGCGGGGTACTACTTCGACCTGCTCCACGCGACCGCCGAGGGTGGCGGGGCCGGCTGGAGAATCGCTGCCAACCTGGTCATGCCGCGCTTGAAGATGCTGGCGGCCAAGGATTTCTATTGGGAGAAAAAGGGCGCCGTAGGCTGGCAGGAAACGGATTGCCCATTGGGTGAAGGAATGTGTCACTACAAGGAGTTCCTGCGGATGGCTGCGCAGGGGGGATTCCACGGGCCGATCTCATTGCATCTTGAGTACCAGATTCCCGGCGTGTCCGACGAACAGGGCATCGCCCTGTCGCGTGAGAAAGACGTGGAAGTTATGGCCGCCGCCCAACGGGATCTCGACACCCTGAAATCACTGGTCCGCGAAGCGTACGAGGGAGCATGACCGGGGTGTGAGGCTCATCGCCCGTAATACCAAAGACGATCTTGAATTAGGGCCCCGTCGATCTGACCGGGTGCGATGAATTCCATGAACCGGACTGCCAATTGCCTCGCGAAGCTTGACCGGATGAAAAAAGCCCTTCACCACCAGGAAGCGGATCGCGTCCCCATCAGCGACTTCTTCTGGGGCAGCTTCCTCAAACGGTGGCGGGAAGAGCTGGATCTGGCGCGGGACGCTGATATTTACAGTTACTATGATCTCGACTGGATGCAGTTCAATCCCAACTTGGACCCGCACATCAAGCCCTTCGAAATCCTCCGCGAAAACGACGACGAGATTGTGGTGCGGACAGGATTTGAAGCCGTTATCCAAAAGAAGCTGGCTTATCCCATGCCCGCCTTCCTGAAATTCGGAACGGATACTGTGGAGAAGATGGAGGCATTCCAGTTCGATGACCCGTGGGACGAGCGCCGCTATTTCGCCCGGGGGGACGACCAGATCAACGGGGTGGGAGATGGATTCGTTCGCAATCTTGCGCCCTTCGTGGACCGCGTGGGAGACGTGTGGAGGGACTTCCCTACCTTTGGCGGCGTCTGCGAGGGCCACGAAATGCTGTGGCGCATCATCGGCTCTGAGAACGCCCTATTATGGATGGGATTGTATCCGGACAAGATCGCGTGTTTCGTGGACCGGATACACGCGTTCTCCCTCGAGATCCTGCAGGCCCAGATCGAGGCCGCCCGCGGGATGCTGGACGGCATCGTGATCTGGGGTGATGTCGCCTACAAGAATGGCATGCTGTTCTCTCCCGCCTTTTGGCGGAAGCACTTCAAACCCGGTGTCAAAGCCCTCGTGGACGAGTGCCACAAACAGGGATTGCCCGTGATCTATCACGGCTGCGGGAACGTCAACCCCATCTTCGAGGATTTTATCGAAATAGGCGTGGACGCCTATAATCCGCTGGAGGCAAAAGCGGGGCTGGATGTCATCGACCTGCGCCGCAGGTTTGGCCACCGGATGGGGTTTTGCGGCAACATGGATGTGGTGCTCTGGGCGAATGGCAGCCGGGACGAAATCAAGACCGCCACGCTCACCAAGCTGAATGCCGCCAAGGGAGGGGGCTTCATCTTCCAGTCTGACCACTCGGTGCCGAGCAGCATTTCCGGCGAGAATTACGATTATGTCGTCCGGCTGGTAAGAGAACGCGGGAAATACCCGTTGCATCTGGGTGAGTGCGATGTCTCCTTTGCAGCCCATTCCTGAAACGGAATACAGCACATGGATCGGAGGGACGTAGTCGCTCGCGACTTTGAAAACCCAAACGAGGAGCAAGGACCATGCAAAACGCGAGTCCCCAGCGGTATGGCCAGATCATCGGACTTAAGCGAGAAGCCTATGAAAAGTACGTGGAGTACCACGCCCAGGTATGGCCAGGGGTTTTGAAGACCATCCATGACTGTAACATCCGCAATTACTCTATTTATTTCAAGGATGATATGCTGTTTGCATACTTTGAATATGTCGGCAATAACTTCACAGCCGACATGGCCAGGATGGCCGCCGACCCCACCACCCAGGAGTGGTGGGCCATCATGAAACCCATGCAGCAACCCATTCCCTCGCGGGCCGAGGGAGAATGGTGGGCCAACATGCAAGAAGTCTTTCACCTGGGCTGAACAGGCTGTGGAAGAACTCGTAGGCGCTGTCATTCTGAGGAGCCGCAGGCGGTCCTGAGTGAAACGAAGGAAGAATCTCCTATGTTCATGAAAATGCGCAGGGCGAGATTCTTCGCGTAGTTTACCCTGAGCGGCAGAGCGAGATTCTTCGCTTCGCTCAGAATGACAGCGAAGGGCTCAGAATGACAGCAGGGAAGCGTTTTCCCGCAGCCTCAAAAGGCGCTTCGCAACGGGCGGAAGAATTGTGGAGTCAGAACCTCTCGGCGGGAACTGAAACTTAACAGCATAAGGTCAAAAAAGCAGGAGGGCCTCATGAAGCGTCGTGCTTTTCTGCAGGTCGCGAGCTGGGGCGGAGCCGCTGGGTTGGCGGGTGTATCGCCGCTGGCGAAGGCCGGCGCGGCCCCGGCGCCGATGAGGATCACCCGTATCCGCTTCTATCTGAATCCGAGCTCCGGCCCCACATTCAATCAAAGCTTCCACATTGTGACCATAGAAACCGATCAGGGGATTACGGGCGTGGGCGAAGGTGGCAGCAAAGACATGGTCGAGCAATGCGCCGCTATGCTCATCGGCGAGGATCCATTCCGTATTGACCGGCTATGGCAGATGATGTTCCGCGGCTACTTCTACCCGGCGGGGCGCGAAAAACTGGACGCCCTGGGCGCCCTCGACCTGGCGCTATGGGACATCAAAGGCAAGGCCCTGGGCGTGCCCGTGTGCGACCTGCTGGGGGGAGCATCCCGAAATCACATCGAGTGCTATTCCACGGGTTTCCCTGAGCGCGGCAGTCTGAAGGAGACGGCGCGCGCCTGCGTTGAAGCTGGCTTCCGGGCCTTTCGCTACGCCACGGCCGATCCGCCCGAGGGGCAGCCGTTCAACTCGCGCCGGATGGTTGACAAGACCTACCAGGACTGCGTGGAGGTTCGCGAGGGCGTGGGCAAGGACGGTGACTGGGCGCTCGATTACCACACCCGGCTGGATTTTCCCGACGCCGTTCGACTCAGCACGCTTATCGAGCCGCTCGAGCCCTATTTCGCCGAAGACCTGGTGCGCTCTGAAGACGCCGGGGTCTATCGCCAACTGCGCGAGCAGGTGAAAGTCCCCATTGCCGTGGGCGAGCAGTTCGGCAGCAAGTGGGACGTGAACGCCCTCATCGAACAACAACTTATCGACTACGCACGCGTGACTATTCCCAACGTGGGCGGCATTACCGAATACATGAAGATTGCCGCGCTTTGCGAAACCCATTACGTGGGGCTCATCCCGCATTTCACCGGGCCGGTCTCAGAAGCCGCCCTGGTGCACGCCTGCTCCGCGTTCTCCGGACCTGTGCTGATGGAAATGCTTGGTGAGGGCCCGGGCAAGATTCCGCACCTGCCGGAATGCTACGAATTCCGCAACGGCAAGATGTGGCCGAACCGCCGCCCGGGCTTGGGCGTGACACTCGACACCCAGCCGTTACACTTGGTAGCGGAGATTACGGAACGGAAGCGGCCCATCCCCATGTTCTATCGGCCCGATGGGTCGATTACGAATTGGTGAGCCGCCCGGCTCCCGGCTTTCACGGGTGGTGGCAAGCCGGGCGGTTAAATGGGGCAGGATACTAGTGGTGTCCGCCGCTCGAGCTCGAGCTATGCGAGCTGCTCGACACGCTCGAGCTGGCTGACACGCTCGGGCTAGCTGATATGCTGCTTGACCCGCCGCCTCCGCCCGCGTGCACCGCACCGCCCCCCCCGGAAGAGGGTGCGGCGGATTGACTGTGCCCCAACACGACGGGCCCCGAGCCTCTGGACATGCGCGAAGGTGCGGAGCCCACAGCTCCATCCCCTCCCCTCATCCCAGGATTTCCGCCCCCACGGCTTATGGCATCGCCGCGAAACTCGCCCACGGTTCCACCCATCGCGTAGCGCCCACCCAAAGTCGCCCCCTCACGTGCGCGCAAGGGTTGGGCATGGGAAAAACCGAAGGCCCGTCCCAGACCGCTGGGGTGATTCTGAAGAAGCGCCTTCTCCGCCGCGGCATCGCCTCCCATCAGGATGGCTGCGGGCGCCGGAGTGTCATGCGCCCGGGAGGGCGGCATTGCAACCTTGAGTGACGACGAGGCGCCCGATCCCGATGGAATTCCCGAGAGCGTAGCGCGCGCGCCGGATTGGAAGGGTGGGGGACCCGTCAGAACTGAGCCCGCCGCCGCTCGCTCATGGCTCGCACTGAGCAGAGTGATCATCTGGCCGGTCCGGACCACACTCCCAGGAACTGTCGTTACAGCATTAAATCCCGTTCGGCCTCCCACTCCCCGAGGCCGCCAGCCGAGCCATCCCGGTCCCGAATACCAGGTGACCAACGCGGGTGACCAGTAAGCGAAACTGCCCGGCATCCAGAACCAGCCAAAGGCAGAGTCGAAGTTCCACATGCCGTAGTGGTAAGGCAGCCAGCCCCAGGGCTCGCTCGAAATCCATGTCAACCCAAAGCCTGGGTAGTTGTCCCACATACCCATGCTGAACGGCGACCAGCCCATCGGAGCATAAGGCGCCCAGCCATAGCCAAAGCCAGGAATCATCGCCCACTCGCCATAGGCGCCTAGATCGCCCCAGCCGTAGAGCATCCCCTGCGCCGGGACCGCCTGGTCTCGCATAGAAAGCTGCACCTGGTTATCGCGCGCTTCTGCCCACTTATCCCAGGAGTCCTTGGTGATTCCCTGCTGGATGTTAAAGGCTAACTCTGTGGCGCCCGAGTTGAATTCCAGAACTTTGTCCTTGCTGAGTTTGGTGGACCCGGAGCGCCCCGTGACGTCAACCGTGCCGTTGAACACTTCTACGCGCACCCGGCCCTGCTTGAGGTCCGTCCGGAATTCACTTTTGCCGCTGGGGGTCAGGGTGGCGTCAGCAACCATGACACTGTAAGCGTCATGGTGTTCAGGCATGAAATGAAATGTGGCATACCCTTGCTCGAAGGTGAGGCGGTTCAGCTTGTTGCCTTCCGCATCCAGGGCCAGTTGGTTGAAGCAAACCTGGGAGAGCTCACCCAGCCGGGCCGAAGAGCCATTTTCAAATTCCACTTCCGCGTAACTCGTGGCGGAGGTCGAGAGATCAAAGCCTTCCTGGATGGGCGTGTTCACTACGGCGTTGGTCCACTCAGCCGAGCCGGGCCGCTTCACACCCACCGTGCCGCTCACATAACTCAGCCGCACGACCCGCGCGTGCGAGAGAGACTGTTGGGCAAGGACCCCTGCCGGCAGGAAAACCCACCCGGCGACGATAACGGCGACACTCAAGCGTACGGTGTGGCCTCTCATAAATGGCCTCCTTCGCGGCATATACAATGAGTATATGCGACACCTGCCCCGTGCGGTTAGATGATTCGCCCTGGCAAACCGTTGCCCGGAGTTCAGGCAGGGCCGGCTGGAGCACCTAACTCACCCGCCCCTAGGAATCCTCTGACTCAGGAGCAACTGTTGCCATCCGCGCCGAACCATGCCACTCTGTGGAGCCCTTTGGCCACAGTGGCCCGAGCGCCCCCACGCGCAAATGAACTCGGAGAGGCCAACTCGCATTCGCTGGCTGCTGGTTGCCTGGGTGGCGTTGATGGGAGCGGTCAGCTATCTCGACCGCGTTAACATCTCCATCGCCGGGCATTCCATCTCCCAGGAATTCCACCTTTCAGACACACAGCTCGGCTGGATCTTCAGCGCCTTCTCTCTCGGCTATGCGCTCTTTCAGATTGGGGGCGGCTGGGCGGCAGACCGTCTGGGCCCGCGCCGCGTGCTGGTGTTTGGAGCCACATGGTGGGCCGTTTTCACGACGCTCACCGCAAGCGTTCCGGCGGGCTTCGTACAAGCCCTGATGCTATTCTGGAGCGTGCGCTTCCTGCTGGGCGTGGGTGAATCAGTCATGTATCCGAGTTCGAACCGCTGGGTAGCCCACTGGATTCCCACGGCGGAGCGTGGCCTGGCCAACGGCCTGATCTTTGCCGGAGTGGGCGCCGGCGCCGCCTTCACGCCTCCCATCATCACGGCAATCATGCTGCATTTCGGCTGGCGCGCCGCCTTCTGGGTCTGCGCCGGGCTGGGACTTCTCGTAGGCCTGGGGTGGTATGGCCTGGCACGGGACCATCCCGACCAGCACGCCTGGGTGAACGAGGCGGAACGAAAGTGGATTCGCGACGGCATCCCGCAGCGCGACCACGCGGAGGGGCCGAGACTTTCTTGGGGCACCATGCTCGCGAGCCGCGACGTTTGGGCCATCACCCTCAGCTATTTCTGTTACGGGTACGTTGCCTACATCTTCTTCTCCTGGTTCTTCATCTATCTGACCACGGTGCGCGGCCTGAACCTCAAGGCGGGCAGCTATTACGGCATGTTGCCTTTCGTGGCCATGTCGCTGGGGTCAGCCGCGGGCGGTTGGATCGCCGATGCCGTATGCCGGCGCTTCGGCCGCTGGTGGGGACGCTGTGGAGTGGCAGCCCTGGGCTTGGCGGGCGCCGCGGTGTTCGTGGCGGTGGGCGCCCAAGTCGAGAGCGCTGCGGCGGCGAGCGTGATCCTGGCGGGAGGCGCCGGGTCACTCTACCTCGCGCAAAGCGCTTACTGGGCGCTCTCCGCTGACTTGGGTGGACGCTCCTCGGGTTCACTTTCCGGTTTCGTAAATATGGGGGCCCAAGTGGGAAGCGCCGTTACCGCAGTCCTGACACCCGTGTTGGCCCACAAGTTTGGATGGACTGCGTCCTTTCTAACCGCCGCCTGCCTTTGCGCCCTGGGCTCCGCCGCCTGGCTGGTCGTCAATCCCAACCGGTCGCTCGTTCGGCAGGGTTCACAGGCACCGGCGTAACACGCTGCGGAAAACGCTCCGATGCTGTCATCCTGAGCGGAGCGAAGGACCCCTGTATTTGAATTTTCGAGCAAATACAGAGGTCCTTCGTCGGTCGCCATGCGACCTCCTCAGGATGACATCTATGGCGGTCCGCCCTCAGCCTGTTAAGCTGGTCGCCTTAATCAAATTGCTCGCCGCGGCTCCCCAGCACCGCCAGCGCCCACGCCCCATGGACACAGGGTATTGGAGGTGCTACCCTTGCTCCGCCAAAAATCATCCTGCGGTAAGGAGGCCATGCCATGGGGAAGCTATCCGACAACTCAAACACGGGTGAAGCCCAAACTCGCCTCAGTCGTCGCAAATTCCTGACGGGAACAAGCGGGGCAGCCGTCTCATTAAGCATCCTGAGGCCGGAACTCGTTCGCGGGTCGCAGGCTAATTCCAAGATTTCTTTGGGACTGCTGGGCTGCGGTAGTCGCGGTACCTGGATTGCCGATCTTTTCCGGAAGCACGGAGGATACGAGATCGCCGCCGCGATGGATTACTTTCCGGACAAGGTCAATGCCTTTGGCGTGAGATTCAACCTGCCCCCCGCCCGGCGCTACACGGGCCTGATGGGTTACCGAAGGTTACTGGAAAGCAAAGTGGACGCGGTCGCCATCGAGAGTCCGCCTTATTTTCATCCGGAACAGGCGGCCGCAGCCGTCGAGGCCGGCGTTCACGTGTACCTCGCTAAGCCCATGGGAGTGGATGTTCCAGCCTGCCGCAGCATCGAGGCAAGCGCCGGGAAGGCCGCCGAGAAGAAACTCGTCTACCTCATCGACTTCCAGACCCGGACCGACCCGTACTTCCAGGAAGCGGTCCGGCGCGTGCAGGCAGGCGATATTGGCCGGATTATCAACGGCGAGGCCACTTACATCGCCAGCTCTCCCTGGTTGCGTCACCTCGAGGACTTGAAACCCAACCCCGACGACCCCGAGCGGCGCCTGCGCGCCTGGGGAGTAAGCCGTGCGCTCTCCGGCGACATCATCACCGAACAGAACATCCATTCCATCGATGTCATGACCTGGATACTCGACCAGCATCCGCTCCGAGCTCTCGGCACGGGCGGCCTCAAGTCGCGCAACCTGGGCGACTGCTGGGATCACTTCTCGGTCATCTTCTGGTTCCCCGAAGACGTGCTCGTCACCTTCTGTTCTAAACAGTATGGTTCGGGCTGGGATGACATCCTCTGCCGGATGTACGGGACTGCGGGCACGGTGGACACGCACTACGCCGGGGATGTCAGCATCAAGGGCGCAACGCCTTATGCCGGTGGGCGAGATAGCACGATGTACGCGGCCGGCGCCATCCGCAACATTGCGACCTTTTACGACGATGTCACCAAGGGCCGGTTCGACCATCCCACCGTGGCCCCCGCCGTGCGCAGCAACCTCACAACGATCCTCGGCCGCATGGCCGCCTATAAGCTCGCCGAAGTCTCCTGGGATGAGATGGCCAGGTCTGAGGAGCGATTCGACCCGGCCCTGACCGGGCTGAAGGAATAAGAGGGCAGCGTTGATTTGATTTTTTTGCCCTCGCCCCCTTGGGGGAGAGGGGGGGGATTGGAATTAACTGCCCTCGCCCCCTTGGGGGAGAGGGTGGCCCGCCGCCGGCGTTTTCACGAGCCGGGGCGGGACGGGTGAGGGGGTCACCCAGGAACATATTGCGAAATGATTTCCGGAAACCCCTTAAATGAAGAGCCTTGGAGCTAGGTATGCCAAGGAGGCCTCTGAGTTATGCGCCATCGGGTGAACCGCCGAACATTTCTCAAGCAGAGCGCTTCCACTTGGCTCGCTGCGTCGGCGTGGCCTGCCGCCGCCCCACCCGCCTCAAAGACGGAAGGAGAGTGGCGCACCTCCGGCGGCAATCTCGCCGGGATGCGTTACTCGCCACTTGATCAGATCAACCACTCGAACGTGCACAAGCTGCAGGTCGCCTGGACGTATCACACCGGCGACGGCCGCGACAAACCCTCCACCACGATCGAGTGCACGCCCCTCGTGGTGAACGGGGTCATGTACCTCACGACCGCGCAGCTCAAACTCTGCGCACTCGAGGCAGCGACGGGTAAGCTCCTCTGGCAGTTCGACCCTTTCGAAGGCCTCGGCGAGGATACGCCGCGTGGAGTAAATCGCGGCGTGGCGTATTGGGAGGACGGCAACGACCAGCGCATCTTCTTTGTGGCGCGCGCTCGCCTGATGGCGTTCGACGCCAGGACCGGTAAACTGATTCACGAGTTCGGACAGGGCGGCAGCGTGGATTTGACCAAAGGCCTGGGCCGCGACCTTCGCGACCTGACTTATGACGTCACCTCGCCCGGCATCATTTACAAGAACTTGATTATTGTGGGATCGATGTGCGGCGAAGGTCCGGAACCCGCTGCGCCGGGTCACGTGCGCGCCTTTGATGTGCGAACCGGTGTGATGGCCTGGATTTTTCACACCATTCCTCGCGCGGGCGAGCCCGGCAACGAAACCTGGGAAGACAACTCCTGGCGCACCGCGGGCGCCGCCAACGACTGGGGCGGCATGACCGTGGATGAAAAACGCGGTTGGGTTTTCCTCTCCACCGGGTCCGCGGCGTTCGATTTTTACGGCGGTCAGCGCCTCGGACAGAACCTGTTCGCGAATTGCGTGATTGCGCTCGATGCCTCGACCGGCAAGCGCCTCTGGCACTATCAGGTCGTGCACCACGATCTGTGGGATCGGGACCTTCCCTGCCCGCCCGCTCTCGTCACGCTGAAAATCAACGGCAAGAGCGTTGACGCCGTGGTGCAGCCCACCAAGTTCGGCCAGCTCTTCGTCCTCGAACGCGAAACCGGCAAACCGCTTTACCCGGTAGCCGAGCAGCCCGTGCCCGAATCCGACGTGCCCGGCGAAAAGGCCTGGGCCACCCAACCCCAGTCGCTGAAACTGCCCCCCTACACGCGGCAAGTATTCAAAGAAGACGACGTCACGAATATCTCACCGGAAGCGCATGCCGCGGCGCTCGGGACCTTTCAGAAATCACGCAGCGGCACGTGGCAACCGCCCAGCGCGCAGGGGACGATCATCTTTCCCGGATTCGACGGCGGCTCGAATTGGGGCGGCGGTTCTTTCGACCCCACCACGAGCTGGTATTACATCAACTCCCATGACGAGCCGTGGATATTGACGCTCGTGCCTGCTCCCGATGGCGCGGGCTATCCTTACACTCACACCGGCTACAACCACTTCGTGGACGCGGAAGGCTACGCAGCGATCAAGCCGCCCTGGGGACAGCTCACCGCCTACAATCTGAACAAGGGGGAAATCGTGTGGCAGGCCGTGCTGGGCGAGTTCCAGGAATTGACCGCGCGCGGTCTTCCGCCCACCGGCACCCAGAACATCGGCGGCTCCGTCGTCACGGCGGGTGGATTGGTCTTCATCGGGGCAACCCAGGATGAGAAATTCCGCGCCTTCGACAAGACCAATGGCAAGGTCCTGTGGGAAGCACAAGTCCCGGCCGGTGGCTACGCCAGCCCTTGCACATACGAAGTCAAGGGCAAGCAGTACGTGATCATCGCGGCGGGCGGCGGGGGCAAGCTCCGCACCCGCTCGGGAGATGCCTATGTGGCGTTCGCTCTCCCCTGAACCCACGTGGCGCCGTGCCCGCTCGCCGCGGCGGCCTCTGCGGCTTCTTCCGTTGCCCCCGCATCTTGTCGGTGGTTTCACAGAACGAAATCCAAATATTGGCATTTGAAATTCCCCCTTGACTCCGAATTACGAGGTGATAGAGTCCGTCCTGACAGCATGTGCAAGGCCGGGAGACTCGCTGGGATCCTTCGCCGCCTTCGGCTCCCGAGAGTGACAGCCGCAACGAGTTATTCAGCATACTGCTGGAGAATCGACCCAAGGATTTGATTTCCTACCCAGATAAGGAGTGTTTCCATGTCAAGTCGCCGCACTTTCATTCAGCAAACGCTGGGCGGTTCAGCCGCCCTGGTTGCATCAGGATTTTTCGCTTCCAGCCGTGTGCTGGGAGCCAACGACCGCATCCGCATCGGTTTGATCGGTGGGGGTGACCGTGGCCAGGAGATCTTCCACGCGGCCATCCGTTGCCCCAACGTCGAAGCGGTGGGAGTGGCCGATGTTTACACCCGACGGCTCGACCAGGTGAAGGCCATCGTTCCGTCCATCCAGACGTACCAGGATTTCCGCAAGCTGCTCGACGACAAATCCATCGATGCGGTCCTGATCGCGACCCCGCAGCACCAGCACGTTCTGAATTTTGTGCCCGCTATCCAGGCGGGAAAGGACGTTTACCAGGAAAAGACCATGGCGTTTAATCCCGACCATGCCCGGCGGATGAAGAAAGCCTACGAGAACTTGGGGCGCGTGGTGCAAGTTGGAATTCAGGCCATAAGCACTCCCGGCTTTGCCAGGATTCGGGAAATGGTAACTCCCGAGAAAATGGGTACGATCACGGCCCTCCACACTCACCATTATCGCAACGCGCCCTATGGCGGATGGACGCGCGAGATTCCCGGGGATTGCGATCCGCAGCACGTGGATTGGAAGGGTTTCCAGGGCGAAGCAACACCGCATCCCTTCGATCCGCAGCGCTACATCAATTGGCGTTTCTTCTGGGACTACGATGGCAGCAACGTGTATGAGAACATGGTCCACCAGGTGGGATTCTGGTACAAACTGATGGACTTCAAAATTCCTGACAGCGTCACGATGACCGGCGCCAATCTCCTTTCACCCAAGATGCAGGTGCCTGACACCGAAGATGTTTCCATGCTGCAGGGGAAGATCCTCTTTACCTGGAATTCCATGTTCGGAAACAACTTCTACGGCGAAGGCCATGACCTGCTGCTGGGCAACAAGGGGACGATTTCGCGCAATCCGGGCGACCAGGTGCGGTACCTCCCCCAGGGAGGCGATAGTCTGGGGGTCGACACGATCTCCAGCGTACCGCCGGAAGGAGGGCAAGCAGGCGGCTACTTCGATGGCACGGCTGTGCACATGCAGAATTTCTTCGACTGCATGCGCAGCCGCAAGGAGCCCAATTGCCCGTTCGAAATCGGTTACCGCTCGGCCATCGCTTGCCAGATGTCAATTACCTCATATCACAAGAAGCGCGCGGTGCGCTGGGACCCCAAGACGGAAGACATCGTATAGCAGTTTGCTGATAGACTTGCGGGGGCCGTTATTCTGAGGGAGCGCAGCAAGCGAAGAATCTGCGCTCCCACCCCGCGGCCAAAACAACGGCGGAGGCTTCACTGCGCTCAGCCTGACAGAAGGAGCGGACTCAGCAGGGCAGCGAAGCATCCCGTAGGGCCGAACGGCGTTCGGCCCGCTGCGCGCGAGCAGGAATCGCGGCGGCATGTGGAGGAGTCTAACGTGCGAAGATCCATTTCGCGAGCCTGTGCGGGGTTGCTCCTGGCCGGTGCAGGACTGATCATGTCTGCCCAGGCGCAACAGCTTCCCACCGGCAACCCGAGAGATTTCAAAATCAAAACTTGTTTGCATTCGGTCAGCTACTCGGGGGCTTGGCGCGGCCAGGCGGTTTTGTCGGTGGACGATTTCCTGGTCAAGGCCAAGGAACTCGGTTACGACGGGGTTGAGCTCATGGCCAAACGGCCGCACCTCTCGCCTCTCGATTACGATGATGCGGCCCGCCAACGGCTGCGCGCCAGGATTGACCAGCTCGGCCTCAAACTGGTAGCGCTGGCTGCGTACACGGATTTTACGGCGGGGACCGATAAACCTGGAATCCCCCACGTCGAAATTCAGGCTGCCTACCTGGGCGAAGTGGCACGCCTGGCGCGTGACCTGGGCACGAACCTGGTGCGGGTCTTTACGGGCTATGAGCGGCCGGGCATCCCTTACGACCAGCAGTACGCTACCGTCGTCCAAGGGCTGCGCTTGGCGGGGCAGCAGGCGGCGCGATATGGCGTGACCCTGGCGGTCCAGAACCATCACGATATCGCTGTGAGCCCGGAAGCCATGTATTGGCTGCTGAGCGAAGTCAATCACCCCAACGTTAAGGCTGCCTGGGACGCCTGGAGCCCCACTGTACAGGGCCTGAGCCCGGGGGAAATCCGGCAGTCGGTTCTTAAGCTCAAACCCTTCATCGTTCACACGACCGTGGCCCAATACGTAACGGTACCCCGCTACCGTTACCTGCCGGAACTCGTGGAGTATGCAAAAGCCGAATCAGTGAATCTGGAAATCCCCATGGGTCCCGGCCTCATCGATTACGATTCGTTCTTTGCCGCTCTCAAGGAAATTGGGTACCAGGGCTATGTCGCATACGAGATCTGCGCCGTGACCGAGGGCGGAGGTTCCATCGAGAACCTGGACCGCACGGCCAAGTCGTTCCTGGAATACGTAAAGAAATTCCGGTAGTCGATCGAGACGGTTATTCTCATGTGCATCATCCCGTCGATTCCGGAAGCCACGGTGAGCCCCGAACCGGGCGAGCGCAGCCACCGTGAGGGGAGGCTCCATGACCACGCTTTTGTTGTGGGCGGCGCTGCTGGCTTCGCCGGGTGTCACGCCTGCGAGCCTGCGCTGCGAATATCGGGTGAACCCGCAAGGGGTCGACGTTCTCCAGCCGCGCCTTAGTTGGACGCTGGAGTCTCCAGAGCGGGGCCAGTCACAGTCTGCCTATCAGATTCTCGTCGCTTCCTCCCGAGCTGCCCTTGACGCGGGTCAGGCGGATCAATGGGACAGCGGCAAGGTGGCCAGCCACGAGAGCGTAGGCATTGCTTACGGCGGCAAACCACTATCCTCCCACTTGCGCTGCTATTGGAAGGTGCGCACCTGGGACCAGAACGGCGCGCCATCGGAATGGAGCCCGGTGGCAAGCTGGTCGATGGGAATTCTAAGGCCCGAAGACTGGCAGGCAACTTGGATCGCCTGGAGCCGCACGGCGATTAACTCCGGTCCGCTGCCCATGTTCCGGCGGGAGTTTACGGTGGCACGCAAAGTGACCCGCGCCACGGCCTACATCTCCGGGCTGGGGTTCTTCGAGCTATACCTCAACGGCCGCAAAGTCGGCGACAACGTTTTGGAGCCCGGCTGGACCAACTACCGGCGCACGAACTTATACGCCACCTACAACGTCGACGACTTCCTGCGCCCCGGAGCCAACGCCGTCGGGGTGGTGCTGGGGAACGGCATGTACAACGTTGCCGGAGGGCGCTACGTCAAATTCAATGCAAGCTTCGGGCGCCCCAAATTCATCCTGCATCTTCGCCTCGAGTACGACGATGGGACAACGCAAGCCATCGTCTCGGACGCGAAATGGAAGGCCGCACCGAGTCCCACCCGCTTCTCGTGCATTTACGGCGGCGAAGATTATGACGCTCGTGAGGAACAGCCCGGCTGGAACGAGCCGGGGTTTGCCGGGAAGGATTGGGAGCCAACCGAGATCGTAGACGATTCCACAGAGCGGCTGATCGCCCAGACGCAGCCACCCATCAAAGTGATGCAGGTCTTCCACACGGTGAAGGTAAGCGAACCTGCGCCGGGAATCCATGTTTACGACCTGACTCAAAATTTCGCCGGTTGGCCGCAGATCACCGCGCGCGGTAAAGCCGGCGACGCGGTCCGTCTGACCCCTGGCGAGTTGCTGGATGAAAAGGGCTTCGTCACCCAAAGAAGCTCGGGCGGCCCCGAGTATTTCACCTACACGCTCAAGGGCGGCAGCCCGGAGACCTGGCATCCGCGTTTTTCCTATTACGGCTTCCGCTACGTCCAGGTGGAAGGCGATGCCGAGGTGACCGATCTGGAGGGGCAATTCCTTTACTCCTCGGCGCCCCCGGCCGGCGAGTTTTCCTGCTCGAACGAACTCTTCAACCGAATCCATAAGCTGATTGACGCGGCAGTGCGCAGCAACCTCGAGAGTGTGGTTACCGACTGCCCCCACCGCGAAAAACTCGGCTGGCTGGAAGTGCCTTACCTGATGGCGTCCGCCATCGGGTATGATTACGACCTCGCCGCGTACTTTCCCAAAATCGTACGCGACATGCGGGATTCGCAGACCATCGAGGGGCTCATCCCCGACACCGCGCCCAACTATGTGGTCCACGCATACGGATTCGGAGATTCTCCGGAATGGGGCAGCGCGATGGTGATGGTCCCCTGGTGGTCGTACCTCCAGTATGGTGACCGGCGCACGCTCGAAGAGAGCCTGCCGGCCATGGTGCGCTACGTGGATTATCTCGGGAGCAAGGGGCAGAACAACATCGTCTCCTACGGGCTGGGCGATTGGTATGACATCGGCCCGGGAGAGCCCGGCGTTTCCAAGCTCACCCCGCTGGGGGTGACGGCGACGGCAACGTATTATCAGGACCTGCGCGTCGTGGAGCAGGCCAGCCGCCTGCTGGGACACGGGGCGGATGCAGATCGGTATGGGGCGCTGGCGGAGCGCGTGCGGGAGGCGTTCAACCGTACCTTTTTCGACCCCAAGACAGGCCAATACTCGACCGGCAGCCAGACGGCACAGGCCATGCCTCTGGTCATGGACCTTTGCCCGAGAGGGGAACGAAAGCGCGTGCTCGAAGCCCTGGCCAATGACGTGACGCGGCGTGGCAATCAACAGACCGCAGGCGACATCGGATATCATTACCTCGTCCGCGCGCTGCTGGAGGGGGGCCGGTCCGACCTGCTTTTCACTATGACTAATCGCAGCGACCCACCCAGCTACGGCGCGCAACTCGAGCGGGGCGCCACCTCGCTCACCGAGGCTTGGGACGCCGATCCTGCTTCCTCCCAGAACCATTGCATGCTCGGCCATATCGAGGAGTGGTTCTACGCCGGCCTGGCAGGCATCGAAGCGGATCTCGACCACATCTCGATCAAACCGCAGCCCGTCGGCGATATCACTTGGGTGAAAGCCTGGCACGACACGGCGCGAGGCCGCGTCGAGAGCAGTTGGAAGAAGGACGGAACCGGCTTCGAGTTGACGGTGCGTATTCCGGCAAACACTACCGCCACGGTTTTCTTGCCGGCCCGCTCGCGGGAGCAGCTCACCGAAAGCGGCCGCCCCGTTTCGGAGGTGCAAGGGGTCCGATACCTGCGGCAGGAAGACACATCGCTGGTATTAGAAGTCGCTCCCGGGCATTATACCTTTCGCGTGCGGTAGGGCCGGGGCGAGGCAACAACTCGCCAGGCTGGTTGCGCAGAGGCAGCTCATGAATTGCCCCTGCGATGGCTTACCAGGGCTTGTCAGGCTGCGGACAAACCGCCATGGCTGTCATCCTGAGGAGCCGCAGGCGACGAAGGACCTCTGCATTTGCCTGATTCTATAATTGCAGAGATTCTTCGCTTCGCTCAGAATGACAGCGGCCACGAGTTTTTCCGCAGCCTTTTGTGCCGGAATGACAGAATACAACTCGTAGCGCCGGCATCTTGCCGGCGTCATGCGCCGCCGAGACAGCGGCGCTACAGCAGAGGAGAAACATCATGCAACGTCGCGAATTTATATCGGCTTTGGGTCTGGGCAGTTACTCGTTGATTGCAGGTGCGAGCAGCTCGCTCGCGGCAGCGCCCGTCCAACCCGCCTATCCAGGCGGCGAACGCACCAAGCGCCAAGTCAAGATCGGATCGGTAAGTTGGAATTTCCATAGCCTCGCTCCCGGCGCGCACCCCGAAGAGGCCATCGACATCATTGGCAGCCTGGGATTCGAGAGCATCGAACTGATTGCCAATTCCCGTAAAGACATTGACGAATACTGGACGGACTCGACCATCGATCGGCTCAAGAAACAAATGGAACGAAACCGGCTGGTGGTGAACCAGTATCCCTTCTTCCAGCCGGTGGTGGAGGGGTTGACGAGCAGAAACCCGGAAGAGCGCAAGGTTAGCCTCGACTATTTTGAAAAAGGCTGCCGCATCGCGAAGAAGCTCGGCGCGCCGATGGTGAACATTGTTGCTCCCTGGGCGCGGGAACTGAAATCGACCGCAACCTATCTGCCGCGTTACTTTATGGACGACGCCAAACCGGGCGAGAAATTTCACATCGACATCGCTCCCGGCTATGACTTTGATGAGCTGTGGCATATCTTCGTGGGGGCAATCCGGGATTGCCTGGCGCGCGCCAAAGCCCATGGCGCCAAGTTCTCGATCGAGAATCACACGCACACCATGCTGCCCGTCACCGACAGCTTCCTGCGCCTTTGGGATGCCGTTCACGACCCGATGCTGGGCTTCAACCTTGACTGTGGCTGGGCCATGAACCAGCGGGAGTATCCTCCCGTGGCCATCCACAAAGCCAACAAGCATCTCCTGAATCTTCACCTGCGCGACGTCGACGCCCGGATGCGGGAATACGTCGCCATTGGTGCGGGTGTGATGGACTTCCGGGCCATCGCCGAGGCGGTGAAGGCCATTGGCTTCGAGGGCAGCCTCTCGCTTGAGCAGGACGGCTCCAGTGAGGACATGAAGGAAACCTGTCGCCGCTACGTAAGCATTATGAAGGAGTGTTTCGCCTGAGGGAGCTGCAGGATTCGCCGCAGACTTCGCTTCTGTGGGAATGGCACAGCACAACTCGTAGCGCCGGCATCCTGCCGGCGTCGTGAGCCGGCGATACGGCGGCGCTACGGCAGAGCGCCAGTATCATTTCCTTGAGCGCGGTCGGGGAGAACGCCCAGGCATTTGGCCGTTGCAGCTTAGCGGGTAAAACGGAATAATCTTGTCACTTCAGAATCATCTGAAGATCGCATGGCATCCTGGAGGTGAGAAATGATCGGGAGGAAATCATTCTGGTGGTTGGTGGCGGCCGTCAGCGCGGTGGTCGCGAGCGGCCCGGCGCTTTTCGCGCAGGCCGGCGGCGATTTGCCGATTTACCTTGACTCGAAGCGGCCGGTCGAGGAGCGCATCGATGACTTGATGAGCCGCATGACGCTTAAAGAAAAGATTGGGCAGCTCAATTTGCCCTGCGTTTATGTGGATGAACTGGGAACGACCATTCCGGCAAAGAGAGAGGCGTGCAAGCGATTCACCGCCGGAACCTACACCCAGGAAATCGGGCCGGCCTGCGGTTTCTTCACACTCGCGGACGAAGTACTGCACGACGGTAACGCCCGCCACGCCGCTATGTACTTCAATGAACTGCAGAAGATCGCGCTCACCCAGACGCGGCTGAAAATCCCTGTGCTACAAGACGAGGAGGGCACACACGGCGCCATGTATCCCGGGGCAACGGTTTTCCCGGAGGGCCTGGCCATTGGCAGTTCGTTCGACCTCGACCTGGTGAAGGCGGTTTACGCGGCTGCGGCAGCCGAGGCCCGCGCCGTCGGCATCCACATGCTTTCCACTCTGGTGATGGAGTTGGATCGCGATCCGCGCATGGGCCGGAACGAGGAAGCCTACACCGAAGATCCCTATCTCTACATGCGCATCGGTGAGGCGATCGTCCACGCCACCCAAGGCACCAACCTTGCTGACCCGGATAAGGTCATCGCCGTGCTGACGGATTTCCCCACCCAGAGCTCCCCCGCCAGCGGGCTGGAGCGTGGAGCGATTGAGCTATCGGAACGCTCGCTGCGCGAGAACGATATGCTTCCCTGGATTGGTTCAATAACCAAAGCCGGAGGGTTGGGCGTGATGGCGGGATACCCCGAGGTCGAGGATGTCCCGTCCCACGGCTCTGAGAAGTGGATGAACAACGTGCTCCGGCAGGATCTGGGCTTCAAGGGAATCGTCGTAAGTGAAGGCGGCGGCTTCTCAACCATGATTTATGAGCATATTGTTCCCACCCAAAAGGAAGCGGGTGCGCTGTGCTTGAAGGCGGGAGTCGATGTGAATATCACTTACGAACCTGCCTATATGGGCCCGCTGGTGGAAAGCGTGGAGGAAGGGCGTGTCCCCATGGCGCTTATCGACCGGGCCCTGCGCAGGGTCCTGGAAGTAAAGTTCCGCCTGGGGCTCTTCGAGAATCCCTATGTTGATGTAGACCGGGCCGCGCGCGTCGTCCATTCCCAGGAGAATCAGGACCTGGCGCTGCGTGCCGGGCGCGAGGGGATCGTCCTGCTGAAGAATGAAAAGAACCTGCTACCGCTCAAGAAGAATCTGAAGTCGGTGGCGGTGATTGGCCCGGATGCGGAAAACCTGATGAATCAGCTCGGAGACTATTCGCCCAAGGCCATTCCCCAGCACATTGTTTCCATTCTGGAGGGGATCAAGGCCAAAGTCGAACCCGGCGCCAAGGTGACCGCGGTGAAGGGCTGCAAGGTGTTGGGGGAGGACAAGAGCGGATTCGCCGAAGCCACCCGCGCCGCCAAAAACGCGGAGGTGGCGATTGTGGTGGTCGGCGAAAACCAGGGCCAGAATGATGTGGACGAGGACAAGGACCCTCCCACGGACGGCGAGGGCCACGACATCGCCAGCCTGGACCTCACGGGCGTGCAGGAGGATCTTGTCCGCGCGGTTTACGAGACCGGAACCCCCACCGTAGTGGTGCTGGTCAACGGCCGGCCGTTATCCACGCGTTGGACCGCCGAGCACGTGCCGGCCATCGTGGAGGCGTGGCGGCCCGGCGAGCGTGGAGGAACCGCCGTGGCCGATGTTCTGTTCGGCGATTACAACCCCAGTGGCCGCCTGGCCATCACCATTCCCCGCCACTCCGGCCAGTTGCCGGCGTTCTACAACTACAAGCCCTTCAAGGCTTATTGGATGAAGGAGTTAAAGCGCGGCTACGTGGATATGCCCGCCACGCCCCTCTATCCCTTTGGTCATGGTCTGAGCTATACCAACTATGAGTATAGCAATCTTCGCATCGAGCCAGCCGCGATCCGTACGGGGGGCGAGGCGCGCGTCAGCGTGGACGTGAAGAACGCTGGCGAGCGCGCGGGCGAGGAAACCGTGCAGCTTTATGTTCGCGAGACCTACGCCCCAGTCTCCCTGCCCGTCAAACAACTACGCGGGTTTGAGCGCGTGGCGCTGAAATCAGGGGAGACGAAGACCGTGACGCTGACCCTGACCCCCGAGGACCTGCAGTTGCTCGATATCGACATGCACTGGCGGGTGGTGCCGGGCGACTTTGAAATCATGGTGGGAAAATCGTCGGCCGACATTCCCCTACAGGGGATCTTGAAGGTGACGCAGTAGGGGCGAGTGCAGTGCGCAGACCGGAGGCTCGGGACTGGCGGCTGCACTGCTCCGCCATGCCTTGGAAAGCGAGTCCAAGGCCATCGCTCGACCCCCGCCTGCGTGGCGGCTGGCTGGCGCGGAGCGCAGCTCTGCGCCAGCCAGCGACGCCATTTGGGCTCTCAATTATCGGGCACACCCGCCTTTCGATAGAGCTGCCGGATGCGCTCCAACTCCTCTTCTTCCTCGTCCAGGCCAAGCGACCGGACCATCTGGCCAATGGTGGCGCTTGGGTCGTTGGACCAAAAGATGCCCAAGTCGTCGTCATCGTAGTAATGGAAGCCCACCTTGTCGCCATACTTCTCGCTGAGCGCGTCGCCATTCCGCAGTATCTTGCTCCAAGGGAGAATAGCGTAGCTGAGATCGATCTCCTGTACGAGGACCTGCCCAGGGGGCTTCACCTGCGCAACAATCTTGCCCGTCGGCTCGAATACGGAGGCGTTGTTGCGCCAAGTGCTGGACACTATATAGTAGCGGTGCCGCAAGGCGCGGGCGGCGGGTCCTGATGTCCCCGGCTGCTGCGTCGGCCACGCCACCAACTCCGTGCCTGCGAGCGCCAGCCGGTCCCAGCCCGAGTCATATTCCATATCGAAACAGATTTGTATCCCCAACCTGCCAAAATCGCACTGGAAAACCGGCACTTCTTTGCCAGGGGTCAATCCCCCTTCCATGCTATCGCTGCCGACCGGGACTGCCAGGTGCACCTTGCGGTAAGTGCCCACTACCTCGCCCTTGCGGCCCACGAGGATTGCCACGTTGGAGCATATCCTCCGTTGCTTTTCCTCCAGCAGGTTCATCGGTACCACGATATAGCAACCCAGTTCTCGGGCCTTCCGTGCGAAGGCCTCCCTCACCGGCCCTTCAAATGTGGCCGAGGTTCGAACCACGTCATCCGAAGATTCTCCGGTCACCGCCTCTTCGGGCAGAATCGCGAGGTCCAGACCACGGCCATATTTCCTCTTGGATTCTTCTGCCATTCGGTCGATGATTGCTCCGAGTTGCTCCAGGCGCTTCTCCAAACCCGGGTATTCCTCCCAGAAACCTTGCACCACCGTACCGATGATCACTTTGCGAGGAGGCCGGTTCGCGGTGCTGGCCCCCATCGCATCCCGAGCTTTGGCGGGCCAGACTCCCAGGGCTCCGAAGACCAACAGAGCCAGGAGGGCCGCCACACTCCCCGGCATCATTCTGCGGCCCCAAAGGCAGCTTGATCGAGCAGAAGGGTCTCCGCTTGTCAGCCGCTTGCGAATAAGACCTGCCCTTGCATGTCCTTCGACAACGCTCCGGAATGTCATAGCATTTGTTCTCCAGTTCTTGTTTACGCTCAGTGTCCGACCGCAAGCGAGAGGAACCAGGGCGTGGCGCTCAAGCCGCCCCAGGTATCAGGGCGGTGGTTGGCGACGAAGATCTTGCGCAAGGTCTCGTCATAAGGAATGAGCGCTTCCCACAGAACGCCGGGTGAGTTTTTCCATCGCGGGTCAGGCTGGCCGCCGTCGATGCGTTGGAACTTCGCTCCCTGAACCTGCCGATTCCACATGAAATCGCGGTTGGTGACAATCAGGCGGTCGATATCCTCGCGGGTGAAGACCAATCCGTGCCTGAAGGCCGCCACGATGCCTTCCAGGTCAATCGCGTAGTAGCCGCCGTTAGGGTGAACACCCACCCAGTGCTTGGTCGAGCCATCCGGCTTGTAGTCCCAGGATCCCGCCGGGTCCCAGTAGTCCCAGACAGAATACTTCCCGCCCTCGCGCGTTTCCAGGCGCGACTTTTGAAGCTGCCACCACTTCTCACACCGCTCCCGATAGACGGACTTCTTTGTGACATCGAACATGGTGATGAGCCAGAGGGCGATGAGATTCTCCTTGTTGTCCGGGTGGGAAAAAGCCTCAGTCTTGCGTCGCGCATAGCCCTCGGTCCACTGGCCGGTGGCGGGGTCAATCCCGAAGTACTGGACTACCCACAAGCCGCCCACCTGACAGTCGCGCCAGGAATCCCGCGAATCCCACTTCTCGAAGGTCCGTTCGGCCAGCTCCAGATAGCCCTGTGCCTTTCCGCCCCATTGGGCCTCGAGCGCCGGCGCCTTCAAGATCTCATCCGCCATTAAGACTATCGGGCGCAGCATCATCGCTTCACCCAACATGCTGTCGTAGTCAAAGCCTTCCGTCTGGTCGCTGACCTTGGGCCAGCCGAGGTAACCGTCCGGTTCCTTGACAGCGCGCTTGACGCAGGAGTCTGCCCAATCAATCAGCCGCTCGATCCACCTCGCGTCGCGTGTCGCGAGATACCCATAATAGAAGCCGTCAAGAAACGGGCTGACCAGCCAGCCCAGTTCCTCGGCCATTTCCGTATCGCAATAGCGATTCTTCACGGAACGCTCAAAAATGGATTTCTCCCAGCGAGCCCGCCAGTCTCGGGCGGTGGCCGGGTCGATCCATTGCGAGGCTCTGTCCTCGGCCGCCCCAAGCCGGGAGTCTCCGGTGAAGGCCCAGGCGGCGGAAACCGCGGACAGGGTTCTCAACTCTTGAAAAAACTCGCGGCGCTTCATAACGGGTCTCCTATCGAACACGGTGAAATCGAGTGGCCTTCGTGCAAATTTGCGAGCCCTGCAAGAGACTGTGTGACAACTCAGACCCGGCTCTCGTAGAGGCCGCCTTTGGGCGGGCAAGTCTTTGAATCTATGATGCCGCCCTGAAGGGCGCCGCTACGAAAAGCAAAAACTGCTGCGCGTGTCACAGCGATGCTTACCGCCCTGTTTAACTTTCGTCAGTGTCGGTGAAGCGCATTCGCACGCTATTCTTATAGCCTCGCGGGAGAGTCACCGGCTGCGTGTAGTTTCCCCACTCCAGGTCCGGATAGCCCCACAAATTGTTGATATTGAACCGCACTTTGCCGTCCGGCAACACCTCAGCCCGGACAGCCGCTGTGCTGTCAGATTCCGCTCTGACCCGCAAGTCTGTTCCCGCCAGGACACAAGACGCGTGCCAAATGTTCTCCTTGAGGCTGCGAAAATCGTTCGTCCCCCGGCCGCCGGGGTCGTCGGGTCCGTAAAGGAAGAAATCCTTTGAGTCTTGGGACCAGGGCCCCTTGGGTTCGTTGCGGTAGGTCTCCGCCGGGCCGCCGGCCTCTCGCGTTGCAGTCCCTTGAGGGCGGCCGATGTGGTCAGAGGGATAGGCGGACCACAGAGACTTTCGATCCCACGTCAGCCGGTCAATCGAACTCGGAAGCGTGTAGGCCACCCCGACTTCACTGATGCCCTTGGGTTGGTCGTGAATCGCGTAGTCGGTTGTGATCAACCCCCGGCCATCAATTCTGATCTCAAAATCAACGGTTACCCGTTCCGCCTCCGCCCCGTGCCGAGCCATGTAGCCCCCGGCTAGACTTATTACCGCCTCATCCCCAGCCGAGGAGTGCCGGATGCTGGTCGGCCACCAGGGTGGCAAGATGAGTGAGCCCAGGTTCAGGAAGGGTCCGCTTTCCAGGATCTTTCTGCCGCGAAAAACTCCCTCGGTGATCAGGCCCGTTCTCTTGCTGAAAACCATGCGGAAGTCTGCACCTTGGACGGTCAGGGACTGCGCATCCTCAACAACCTCTGGCGCTGGCCCCTGCGCATGTGGAAAGACTCTCGGTTTCGCACCCATGCGCAGGTTAAACTCATCAACCAGGATTCCGCCGGCCCGGTAGAATTTCAAACTGAGAACTTCTCCGTCACGCCAACCACGCGGCGGAATTCGGAGTGTCCCTCGGGCGCCGGGAGCAATATTGGCGCGCGTGGTTTCCCCTGACTCATTTCCCACGCTCCAGAGGGTTTTGAGCTCGCTGAAATTGGTATGGCAGAACCAGTTGCCGGCTGGAATCTCCAGGGGTTGACCCGCCCCGGGGTTCGAGATTTCCCCGTCCGCGATGCGTACCGGTGAATAGGCTTTCTGGGTGAGCCAATACTCAGGCTTAGGCCGCCGCCATCCGTCGATGATCCCCCACTCTCCATAGCCCACGGGCGATTCGGGCAGCATGAAGACCTCATCGAAGCCGCCCCAGATCGCTCCGCCCAGGCACCCTGGCGCGTTATAGCAGTTCTCCCAGAAGCGTTTCATACTGTGTCCCCAGAAGTTCCTTACCCCCGGATCGCGCTTCAAAGTGTCCGTGTTGTAGCAGGAAATGTGCGCGTATTCATCATTGAGTTTCGGAATGTCTGGGCTCGTCAAATCGGCATCAAACTGCGGATAGTGTTCACTGTAGAGGTCATAACCGCTGAGGTCTTTGGGAACGGTCTCGGGATAGCTGAAGATGACCGGCCGCGTCGGGTCCTCCTGCCTGGCGTAGGCGCGCTCTTTCTCGAAATTCATTCCCCAATGGCTCTCATTCCCCAATGACCAGATAATAACCGAGGGATGGTTTCGGTCCCGCTCGACCATCTCCGCAAATTGGTTCATATACCTCGCCGTAAATTCGGGCGCCGATTCTGCCGGCGCCGCCAGCGACCACGCCTGGTTTACAAAGCACACTGCCGATTCTTCTTCGACGTATATTCCGTATTGGTCGCAGGCTTCCAGAAAGCTCTCCGTGGGAGGATAATGCGAGGTTCGAACGAAGTTAACATTGGCGTCGCGGAGCAGAATCACATCCTTCTCATCCATCTCGGGAGTCGTCGAGCGTCCCCGCAGCGGGTGAACATCATGCCGGCAGACGCCCCGCAGTTTCACTTCGTCACCGTTTACGTAAAGGCGGTTCTTGCGCCGCTCGATCTTCCGAAATCCGACCTTCCTCATAAGTTTCTGCGTCCAGGCGCCATCCACGAACACGTCAGCCTCGAGCGTGTAGAGGTTCGGGTGTTCGGCGTCCCATTTGGAGGGCGAGCGAACGGGAATCTCAAAGCTTGCCTCCGGGCTCCGGACGGTAAGCTGCACCGAGTTGGCATTCAGAGGAACAGCATCCCCTTGAGGATCCTTCAGATGCAGCTTCAAAGCAGCGCTCTGCCCACCGTGAAACGTGGCGGCCACGGTTACTCTAAGCTGCGCCTGCGTGTATGACGAATCGAAGGCGGTTTCTACCTGGAACCTGGAAACATAATCCCGCGGCAGGATAAGCAGCTTGACCTCGCGCAGAATTCCGCCCACGTAGTGTTTGGCATAATTGCTGGCATAGGAAATCTCGTCGGATCGGTCCGTAACCCCGACGGTCAACCAGGCTGCCTGCCCGGGCGTTACATAGTCGCTGATATCGCAATCCCACGACGTAAAGCCGCCCTGGTGGTCTCGCAAGAACTTCCCGTTCACCCAAATGCGCGCATAGCTGTAAACCCCGGCGAACCGGATCAGAAGCCTCTTGCCGGCTGCCTCGGCGGGAATTCGAAGTGACCGCTTGTAGGGGTACTCGACATCTCTCGCAATTGGGATTCCCTGGGCGGCGAGTTCGCCCGGAACCAGGACATCCGGCCAAGCCACGGGGTCGGCGTCATTCGTCCAGAAGGCCGCAGGAGGAGAGGTCGTAAATTTCCAAGTCCCGCCCAAATCCACCATATGCTCAGCGACCCCAGCCGTCTGCGTGGGCAGCGGAACGATCGCCGGCCGAGGCCAAACGGGATTCGCTCCCGGGCCGCCCGCGTGAGGAAAAACAGAGGCTTCATCAAATGACATGGCACGCAAATCTCCCTTGAGCCATGGGAACGGTGATTCCGCTGTCAGTGCTAATCTCGAGAAGACCGTCGACGCGCCAAAAGAACGCACAAATTTCCGCCGATTCATATGAGCGAACCCCCTCCCGTGCCCAGGATCATGCCGCGCCGATTGTAACACCGGAAGCAACGGGGAGAAGCCAAGCAGATGGTCCGGATTTCTCACCACGCGGGGACGCTTCAGGGGGGCTACCGGAAGGGCGGGGCTTTACGAGGTACGGAAAAGCGCTACCCTGGTGTCGCCCTGAGCATTGACAGCCTTTCGGCTGCCCATGATGGGCAGAAACTCGGGCCGAGGAAGGGTAGCGCGGACCTGTTCTGTAGGTCCGCGGCTCTTCCTTGCCCATAGGGGACGAGCCGCGGACCTACAGAACAGGTCCGCGCTACGCCTGCTCGGCCTCGCGCCCAACAACTCTCTCTTTTCCTTTCAATAACACTCTGGTTTCGCCCCGATTATCGCGCAACTCGTGCATTTGCGGACAAAAAGCCGCTTCGATTGTCGTCCATTTTGTCACCCTCGCCTTTGTTTTCATACACATCCCCGGAGGTTCCTTCATTTTTAACATCTTTATGGGTCAGCGCTCCGTTCCTGACCTTGATTAGCGCATAGGTGAGCCCCCACATTTGGTGCAGGCCGGAGTCCTCCACTCTTTGCATAAGCATCGCACTTTCGTCGTTCCGGGCCATAAGGGTGGTGTGATTCTCGGGTAATCCGTTGATCGGGACGCGCCTCAGGCCGAGCTCTGTTCGGCCGCAAGACTTAGAGGCTAGCACCGTACCCGTGGCTTGTCAATAGAGTTATTACCAGTTTAGCCCACCAGTAGGCAGAATCGTAAGGGCAAAGTGCCTAATTGTCCGACATCCCGCCCGCACGCTGGGACGCTTCAAGGGGGCTACCGGAAAGGCGGGGTTTGACAGGCTGCGGAGAAACTCGTTTGCGGTGTCATTCTGAGGAGCCGCAGGCGGTCCTGAGTGAAGCGAAGGAAGAATCTCGCATTGCCATGAAAATCCGCAGAGCGAGATCCTTCGCTGCGCTCAGGATGACAGCGAACGGGCTCAGGATGACACCAGGGTAGCGTTTATTTGCAGCCTGTTAGGCCCCGTCCTTCCAAATTCCGTTATGAGAAATCAAGGCTAAGACGGGAACACCTGCAGTGTCGCTTGCTTCACACATACGCCACAGCCTGGTCGAAAGACCCTGCCACCAAAAAAACAAGCCCTGGCTGCCCTTTCGGGGCAGCCAGGGCCAAGGAAGCAATCAAACCAGCAACAAGTCAAACTAGAAGCTGAACTTCATGCCGAGTTGTAGCTGTCGCGGGCTCCAGGTACCGGCGACTTCTCCGTTACCTGCGTTATACTGATCCCCGCCACAAGTACGACCAAAGGCCGGGCTGCCGTCGAGATTTGGACCGCCATTGCAGCCCACGTTGACCCCCAGCCACTGCGTGTGGTTGAAGGAGTTGAAGGTTTCCAGCCGGAACTGGAGTGTGGAGTGCTCGCCCTTGAACCACGGGAACGAGAACTCCTTGAACAAAGCCAAGTCGAAGTTGTTGCGGCCGGGGCCGGTAAGTGTATTGCGGCCCATGTATCCGAACATGCCCGACTGGCCATTGGCATAAAGTTGATCCATGGTTGGCTGCGTCATAGCCGCGGGGTCAAACCACCTTACCATGGGACCGAACGTTGGATCGTTGATTATGGTCTTATTGGGCTTGACGGGGGCTACCGTATTGCACATGACGTCGCCGCCGATGCCCGTCTTGAACCCCCCAACACCACAGGTACCCCAGACGCCAGGGCCGGTAGGTTCACCAGTGAAAAGAGCGGTGATCCCACTGATCCGCCATCCTCCAATTACCTGTTTGGCGAATTTGTTGGTGGAGTTCTTGAAAAACGGCAGATCGTAGATGTAGTTCATCATCAGGACCTGGGCACGGTTGAGGTCGGAAGTTCCCTTCCACCGGTCCATGTTGTAGTTCTCATCCACCGAGTTAAACTGGTAAGCACTGGTGGAATTGTCGATCATGTGGGACCAAGTGTAGGCAGCCTGGAAGGTGAGGCCGTAGCCCGTGGTGTGGCGGAAGTTCGCCTGGAGTGAGTGGTAGCTGGAAATGGCAGTAAACTGCTTTTGCCGGATGGCGCCGAACCCCTGGAAGTAACGGAAGTAATTCGTGGATCCGGGGTCCCTCATGAGTTTATTCTGCACGTCGCAGGTCCCCTCCGCGTCGCAATAGTCAGTCCCCGCCTCGGCTGGAACAGTCATATTCCCGACCGGAATGGCGAGTTGGTTCAAGTTGCGGTTCGAATCCAAGTGGCGTCCCAGCGTGGCGACGTACCCCACGGTCAGCAGGTTATTCCCTCGGAACTCATGCTGGAGGTTGACGTTGAACTGATGCATGGAAGGGTTCTTCTGGTAATAGGGAATGGACTGGATATTAGCCGGTCCGACACCCGCAAAACCGCCGCCCGCAAAGTTGTAACCATCGATGTTGTACTTAACTGGGTCCAGCGTAGTGGGGGCGTTGCCCTCCAGGCCGATGACGTTGGCATCGTTCCCGTTCCCAGGCTCATAGTAGATGCCATATCCGCCACGGACGGAGGTCTTTCCGGACCCCGTGGGATCAAAGGCAAAACCGAAGCGGGGGCCGATGTTGAATTTCCAGGGTACCTGGCAGCCTTTCGCAATTGGCCCCGCGCCGCATTCCACCAGACCGTTGCCAAAGCCCGAGAAGTCATAGATCTGACCCGTGGCAGGGTTCTTGTGCAAGAGTCCGTCGGCGCCGAGCTGAGAAGCTAGAGCAGGATTGTATAGGGAAGCAATGAAGCTCGAGTCGACGGTTGGCTTGCTCACGTCGTGGGGAGGAATCAGCAGGTAATAACGGACACCGAAATTAAGCGTCAGCTTGCGGGTGACTTTCCAGTCGTCCTGGAGGTAAGGCTCAAAATCGGTACGCCGCCAGTGCCCCACGCCGTAACCACCCGTGTAGATGCCGTGATTGTTGTACGTCCCCTCGGCGTAGTTAGAGATCTTGCCGAGGAACATGTCAGCAAGTGCATTATGTGTGGTGACGGTATTGCTCACGTCGAAATTGTAATCCCCTTGCGTCTCACCACCGAATTGCTCGCGCAACTGGAATTTCTCCAAGAAGAAACCGGCCTTGATGGTGTGTTTCCCATGGATCCAGGCGACGTTATCCCGATAAGTGTAAACGGGTTCGGCATCATAGGGGCCAATGTAGTTCCCATTGGTGACCCCCCAGCTAAAGGGAACCCCACCGCTCAACCAAATTCCCGGAAGCAATGTATTCGAAGCGTTGGCCGGAAAGAAGGTGCTGGCGCTCCAATCGCTTGGCTTCAAGACGGACCCTGCAATGCTTCCCGGGCCAGGCAGCACGGAGATGATATGGGGCGTATCCGTATAGCTCATGATGAATTCGTTCATGAGCGTCGGTTTGACGTTGTAGTTGAGGTGCATCACAGCTTGCCGGGCGGGGACAATATAGTTGGTCGCCGTCGTATCGTAACTTGATCCCGTCCAGAGCGCCGGCACACTTTCCTTCACCCAACTGTCGTCGGAGAAGCGCACGAACAACGATGCCTTGTCGCTGATGTTCTGGTCAACACGAATGATCCTGTCGCTGAAATTGGTCGGCACACTGTGAGCGCCGTGGTATCCGACCGGGCCGTTATTGGGCAGGGGAACATAGGCCGCGAGCCAGGCGGCGCCGTTGCCGTTCACCGGCGTGACTTGGTCCACCTTCTGTTTTGTGCCGTCCTCCAAGGTGATGGTCGGCAAGGTGCAGTATTCTGGGGAGAAGTATTGTGGATACTGGCCTTCAGCCCCCAGATAGTTCGCTGAATTCGGGTTGCATTCACTGAAGTCGCCTGTCCTCATCCGCGCCGTGGGAACTGACCCGCCGCGAGCCGTGGCCGCACGGTATTTGGCCCATTCCTGGGACCAGAAGAAGAAGGTTTTGTTCTTGCCCGTGTTGTAGTGGCCGGGAATGTAGAAAGGCCCGCCCACCGTGTAGCCATAGATGTTCCATCGGAGGGGTGCCTTGGGAGCATTCCCGCCCGGAGGATCAATCTGCTGGTTAGTAAAAAAGTCGTTCGCATCGAAGACCTGGTTGCGGACGAATTCGTGGGCGCTCGCGTGGAAATCCTTGGTGCCGCCTTTGGTCACCATCTCGACCAGCGCTCCCGCATGCTGGCCCACGTCTGCGCCGTAGTTGGAGGTGGAAACGCGAAATTCCCCGATGGAATCAAGGGCCGGAGTAACCGCGCCCCCGATGCCCAGCGAGCTTTCCTGGGCGTTGTTCCCTCCATCGTATTCCAACTGGCTGTATTCCATCCGGGCCCCGTTGAAAGATACGCTGACTTCCCCGCCCGCGTGCCCGAGTTGCATCGCGTCTTCTTGACCGTCAGCGATGGCGGCGCCGGGAACGAGGAATTCCAGGCCCATAACGTTCTGGCCGTTGAGGGCAAGGTTTTCAATCTGGTGAGAGGTCACGACATCGGAAATCGTCCCGTTTTCGGTTTCCACCTTCGTGATGTTCCCGACGACCTCGACCTGTTGGGAAACCTGCCCCACCGTCAAGGTGAGATCCACACGCTGAATCTGGCCCGCCGTGAGGGCTATCCCCGAGCGTACGAGTTTTTGAAACCCGGCGGCCTCTACGCTGACCACGTAGTTGCCGATCGGGATTCTCACTGCCGTGTACTCTCCGGCTGAGTTGGAGGCCACCACCCGGACGAAACCTCTGTCAGGGTTGGTAACGGTGACCGTCACGCCGGGCATCACCGCACCGGAAGAGTCCGATACGGTCCCCGCGATCGTGGCCGTATCCTGCGCCCAGATCGTGGCTGGCAACAAACATACAAGGGCCAAAAGCAAAAATGCTACCCTTCCGACGGCATTTGCTAGAAACCATCGAAGATTAGATTTCATCTGGTATTCTCCTTCTAAGATTAGACCCGACGCTTGAAGTGCAGACGACCACAGTGGGTCGTTAAGCGGCCAGAAAGGCCAAGTTAGCAAGGATAGCTTTACAGTCCCGCTTGTGAGGAGCATCCGACTTCACTTCCGTTGCCCCCCGAACCGGCTTCCAATCGTTCAGTACCATCGTTCCTTCGGCCCCCTCGGGGGCGGAACATACTCCCCAAGCCCAAATCCACAACAAAAATCTCAAAGGCAAATTCACGCGACGAACCTTCTCACCCGCAACGAAGATTCTCATTTGCACTCTCGCTTGTCAAGCGAAATTTCGCATTCTGTAATCAGCATTTCAAATCATGAAATGCCCCAGTGGCCGGCAGGCCAGCCTTTTCTCTTCCACCTTCGTATGCTCTGTCGTATTCATGCCTGCCCATCCGAATCCCACCGGCCACAACATAAACCGCAGATGCCCTGCTACCTGGAGGGTTCTGCCTTGGTCCCAGCCTCGGGTCGCGCCTGATTGATTGCTTTCGTGCACCTGGCAATGTATTCATCCAGCGGGGTTAGGCCGTACTCCGCAATAAGGTCTTCCACCGCCAGATTGGGATCCAGCGAGGCCAGCGTGAACCAGTCGCTGTCGTGAAACCAGACGACTTGGACCCTTGACCCATACTTCTGCTGTATTTGGTGCGCCTTGTTCTCGTTGAAGTCAATCTCAAACAGTCGCTTACCAACGGGAAGCGCGGCGGCCGCCCATTGCTGATACTCCCCGGCAGAAGCGAGAGTCTCGCCACTGATATCGTAAATATGGGCCGAACCACGAAGGGTGGACGAAACGACGTAGTACTCGTTCAGCAACGCCAAAGCTGGAAGCTGGCGTTCGGCAGGGTAAGCTGAGGGCCAGAAGACGATCAGTGCACCTTGCTCCTTCAAGCGGCGCCATTCCTCGCGCCAGTTGACATCAAAGCAGATCTGGAAGCCAATGGTGCCGAAGTCCGTCCGAAATACGGGCGGACCAACGTCCTCACCCGGTGTTATTCCGCGCTTGATTTCCTGTTCCGTGGGATGAATCTTGTTGTATTGTGCGACAATCTGACCCTTGCGGTCGATAAGGATCGCAGAGTTATAGATTCTGGTGTCTTTTTTCGTTATCAGTCCAAAGACCACATAGCAGGCGTGCTCATGCGCCCAGCTTGCGAGCCTTTCCGTGACAGGTCCCGGAACGGGCTCTGGCGCCCGGTAGCTGAAATGTTCGGGTAAGCTGGCAATATCGGGGTGGAAAGAAGCCGCTTGGTCCAGCCGCGCCATCATTGGTTCCAGGAGATCATTCGTCCCAGGCTGAAGCCCTGCCCCGCTTATCGTAACGACTCGAACGATCCGGTTGCGGGCGGACTGGTCAACCTCCGCCGCCAGCAGTCTGTGCGATACGGTTGACGCGCATAAACACATGAGCGTCAGACCCAGGAGTGAAAACGCGTATCCCCGCATAAACGATTGTCCCTTGGACATATTTCCTCCTCCCGCTGACGAAGGGCGAGATTCTCCCGCGCCAATTCTCGCCTTTCCTGGAAGTTTAGAATAGTGCCGACCATGGAATAGCTACGAGATTCGAGTTTAGGGCGACCACTTCATCACCATCCTGAACGGCAAAAGGTTTCGGACGCGCACGATCCACACACACCTCGCCCGCCGTGATCGGTTTGTAGTGCCAGAAGAATAAAAAGATCGAGTTTCGATGGATCAGGATCCTGCCGCTCAGTAAGTGACGGAGCAGTGGATGTAACCGCGCAGACGATGCCCGGCGCCAAGTCCACCGGGTCTGCAATCAACCCCACAGCACAATTTTCGCGCGCAGCCCGACATGGTCTGGGCCCTTCGCCCCTATTTCGTCGTCCACCGTGAGCGTCCACCGGTCTCCGCCAGGAACCTCATGGCTTCCTGGTGGCAGATCAGTTGCGCGTTCACGATGTCGTCTGCCGTGTGGGTGAAGCGCTGGCCGTAGCGCATGGCCGGAGACCCGCTGTGCATAGGCGATTCAATCACTATCGCCAGCGCTCCGCTGTTCAAGTTCAGCGCTGTGTCCAGGTTGTACACGCCGAGTCCCTCTCTTGAGGGATCGGCTTCTCGCGTCACGTCGTCCGTAGCCTCCAGCTTGGCAAGCGTCAGCGCGGTCTGGACGCGCCGGTAAAGCTCCTCCATGGCGGGCGTGAGTGAGGGCTCAATAAACTCCCGCAACATTTGCGTAAAGTTCGCGCCCGTGTGCATGTTCAGGATTAGGTCCGGACGTTCGCGCGCCGTCAAGTCAAGCAGAGCACGCGTTTCCGGCTGCGGATGGCCGAAGAAATCATCGTGCTGGATGTTCACACCGGCGTCGTTGGGATAGCCGCCGGGAAATACCACCGTCGAGAAATCGAGCGGAATATATTGCTTGCAATTCGGCCAGCCGAGCAACTTACCGTCTTTCAGTCCACCGGTATTGAAGTACTCCTGCACCTCCTCGCTGGGACCCCAGTTGCGCAACATGCGGTAAGGGACACGCGCGCGGCCGTCCACGTTGGTGATGGGAATTAGGACGATGCGGTCCAGTTTTGCTGCGGCAGCGGTGATCTCCGGCCAGGGCTTGCCGCGGAGGTCGCTGCCGGTTTCCAATACTGAGATCAGGTTCACCAGCCCCACGACGCCTTCGATTTCACCTCCATGCACCGCGCCCATCGCCATGTAAACCTTCTTGCCATGGTCCGGCCCGAGATACGCGCGCACATCCCCGAACCCGAGCGAACCTGAGAACGTCGTGGTGCCCTTGGGGCCGCGGGGCTGCCCGAAAAACACCACGCGCATGGGCCGCCCTCCCGCTGTGGTGCCGATCTGCTGGACGTTTCCCTTGTGCACTCGCTGGTCGAGGAATCCGAAAACTCCCTCCACGGTGCTGACCCAAAAATCAGGAATCACATCCGCCTGCACCAAGTATTCGGGAGGGATGTCTTTGTAAACCGTCGGTTGCTGAGCCAGCGCCAATCCGGCTAGCGCCACTACTGAAAGAGTAAGATATATGAATAGCCTTTTCATCGTGTCTCCTGTGTATCCACATCTCAAAAGAAGCCTTGGCTGCCCTTTCGGGGGCAGCCAGGGCCAAGAAAGCAATCAAACCAGCAACAAGTCAAACTAGAAGAGGAACTTCATCCCCAGTTGGATATTGCGTGGGCTCCAGGCAGTATTGACTTCGCCATTGCTCGCATTGTAAGTATCCCCGCCGCAGCTGCGGCCAAAGGCCGGGCTGCCGTCGGCATTGGCAGTACCGTTGCAGCCGGTCGAGACGTATTCCCACTGCGGATGGTTAAAGGAGTTAAAGGTTTCCAGCCGGACCTGGAGCGTGGAGTGCTCGCCCTTGAACCACGGGAACGAAACCTCCTTGAACAAAGCCAAGTCCCAGTTGTTGCGGCCGGGGCCAGTTAGAACATTGCGTCCCATGAACCCGAACATACCCGACTGGCCGTTGGCATAGAGCTGATCCATGGTAGGCTGCGAAACGACCGAGGGGTCAAACCACCGCACCGTGGGCCCATACGTCGGATCGTTGTGAATACTTTTGTGGATCTTGAGCGGGCCGGTAGTGTTGCACTGGTAGCTTCCACCGATTCCGGTGTGACTGTAACCAGTAACACCACAGCCGTAGAAGCCCGTGGGAGATCCACTCATAAGCGCGGTGACGCCACTGATCCGCCATCCTCCAATTGCCTGTTTGGCGAATTTGTTGGTGGAATTCTTGAAGAACGGCAGATCGTAGATGTAGTTCAGCATCAAGACCTGGGCACGGTTAAGGTCGGAAGTTCCCTTCCACCGGCTCATGTTGTAATTCTCATCCACCGTGGTCATGGAGTAAGCGCTAGTGGAATTGTCGATCATGTGCGACCAGGTGTAAGCCGCTTGCAGAGTCAGGCCGTAGCCCGTGGTGTGCCGAAAGTTCGCCTGCAAGGCGTGATAGCCGGACACGGCCGTGAACTGCTTTTGCCTGATGTTTCCAAACCCTTGAAAGTAGCGGAAATAGTTAGTGTAGCCGGAATGGCGGATCAGGAGGTTCTGGACGTCGCACGTGCCATTCGCATCACACCATGAGGACGCTCCTGCCATTGCAGGAACAGTCATCGTCCCGACGGGGATGGCAAGCTGGTTCAGGTTTCGGTTCGTATCCAAATGCCGTCCCTGGGTGCCGACATAAGCCACGGTCAGGATGTTGTTCCCGCGGAATTCATGTTGCACATTGAGGTTGTACTGGCTCACGGCGGGGTTCTTCTGGAAATAGGGGATAGACTGGATGTCGCCCGGCCCGACACCTGCAAACCCACCGCTGCCAACCGCGTCGTAGCCGTCAATGGTGTACTTGATCGGAGCCACCGTGGTCGGGGCATTGCCTTCCAGCCCGATGGTGTTGGCGTCGTTGCCGTTTCCAGGCTCATAGTAGATGCCATATCCGGCCCGGATGGAGGTCTTTCCGGACCCCGTGGGATCAAAGGCAAAACCGAAGCGGGGGCCGATGTTAAATTTGTAGGGTACCTGGCAGCCTTTCGCAATTGGCCCCGCGCCGCATTCCACCAGACCGTTGCCGAAGCCCGAGAAGTCGTAGATGTGGCCGGTGGCAGGGTCCTTCTGCAGGAGACCGTTGGGCTCAAGCACCGAAGCAAAGGCCGGATTGTAAAGGGAGGCAACGAAGCTCGAGTCGACGGTCGGCTTGGTGACGTCATGGGGAGGAATCAACAGGTAGTAGCGGACACCGAAGTTGATCGTCAGCTTGCGGTTGACCTTCCAGTCGTCCTGGAGGTAAGGCTCAAAGTCGGTACGCCGCCAGTGCCCCACGCCGTAACCACCCGTGTAGACACCGTGATTGTTGAATGTCCCCTCCGTGTAGTTAGAGATCTTGCCCAGGAACATATCAGCCAGCGCGTTGCCTGTGGTAAGCGGGTTACCGTTGTCAAAGGTGTAGTCCCCTTGCGTTTCCGCGCCGAACTGCTCCGTCAACTGGAACTTCTCCAGGAAGAACCCGAACTTGATGGTGTGCTTGCCATGGATCCAGGCCACGTTGTCCCGATAGGTGTAGAGGGGCTCGGCATCGTAGGGGCCCACATAATTTCCGTTGGTGACCCACCAGCCAAAGGGAGTCCCACCACCCAGGCTGATTCCCGGAAGCAACTTATTCGTCGCGTTGGCCGCGAAGAAAGTACTGGCACTCCAGTCGGAGGGCTTCATGATGGACCCTGCGATGCTTCCCGGACCTGCCATCACCTGGATAAAGTGGGGTTGGTCCGTGTAGCTCATGATGAATTCGTTCATGAGCGTCGGTTTAACGTTGTAGTTGATGTGCAACACAGCCTGCCGCGCGGGACACTTATAGTTGGTGGAAGTTGTGTCGTAGTCCGATCCCGTCCAGAGTGCAGGCACGCGCTCATTGACCCAGGTTTCGCTAGAGACCCGCACAAACAACGAGGCCTTGTCGTTGATGTTCTGGTCAACACGGATGCTCGTGTTGCTGAAATTGGTCGGCACCTTGTGAGCGCCGATGTATCCGACCGGGCCGTTATTGGGCAGGGGAACATAGGCGTTGAGCCACGCGGCGCCGTTGTTGTTCACCGGGGTGACGGTGTCAATGTACGTGTTGCCTCCATCGAGACTCGGCAAGGTGCAGTTTGCTGAGTCAAAGTATTGTGGATATTGGCCCTCGCCCCCCAGATAGTTCGCCGACTCTGGATCGCATTCACTGAAGTCGCCTTGCCTCATCCGCGCGGTGGGAACCGATCCCGTGCGGATTGTGGCGGCGCGGTACTTGGCCCATTCCTGGGACCAGAAAAAGAAGGTCTTCTGTTTGCTGGTGTTGTAGTGGCCGGGAATGTAGAAAGGCCCGCCTACCGTGTAGCCAAAGATATTCCACTGGAGAGGCGTCTTCGTGGCGTGCCCGCCCGCGGGATTAATTTTCCGGTTGGCGAACCAGTCGTTCGCATCCAGGATCTGGTTGCGGACAAACTCGTGGGCGCTCCCGTGGAAGTCCTTGGTGCCGCCTTTGCTCACCACCTCGATCAGCGCTCCGGCATGCTGGCCCACGTCCGCGCCGTAGTTGGAGGTCGAAATCCGGAACTCCGCAACGGAATCCAGCGGCGGAGTGATACCACCACCCATACCCGCAGAGCTTTCCTGGGCGTTGTTCCCTCCGTCGAACTCAAACTGGCTGTACTCCGCCCGGTTCCCATTAAAGGAAACGGTGGGCGTGCCGTAGCTGTGACCCAGTTGCAAGGCTTCCCCTTGACCGTTAGGCTGGACAGCGCCGGGCACGAGGAACATCAGACCCATAACGTCCGCACCGTTCAGGGCCAAGTTATCGATTTGTTTAGAGGTTACGACGTCCGAAATCGTCGCATTTTCAGTCTCCACTTTCGCGATGTTCCCGACGACCTCGACTTGTTGGGAAACTTGCCCCACCGTCAAGGTGAGATCCACGCGTTGTGTCTGACCGGCCGTGAGGGCAATCCCCGAGTGTACGAGTTTTTGAAACCCGGCGGCCTCTACGCTGACCACGTAGTTGCCGATCGGGATTCTCACTGCCGTGTACTCTCCGGCTGAGTTGGAGGCCACCACCCGGACGAAACCTCTGTCAGGGTTGCTAACGGTGACCGTCACGCCGGGCATCACCGCACCGGAAGAGTCCGATACGGTCCCCGCGATCGTGGCCGTATCCTGCGCCCAGATCGTGGCTGGCAACAAACATACAAGGGCCAAAAGCAAAAATGCTACCCTTCCGACGGCATTTGCTAGAAACCATCGAAGATTAGATTTCATCTGGTGTTCTCCTTCTAAGATTAGACCCGACGCTTGAAGTGCAGACGACCACAGTGGGTCGTTAGACGGCCTGAAAGGCCAAATTAGTAGGAATAGCTTTGCAGTCCCGCTTGTGAGGAGCATCCGACATCTCTTCCGTTGCCCCCCGAACCGGCTTCCAATCGTTCAGTACCATCGTTCCTTCGGCCCCCTCGGGGCCGGAACATACTCCCCAAGCCCAACGCCGTAACGAAAATCTCAAAGGCAAATTCACGCGACGAACCCTTCGGACTCACCTGCCGCGAAGATTCCCACTTGCACTCTTGGTTGTCAAGCGAAATTTCGTATTCTGTAATCAGCATTTCAAGCTATGAAATGCCCTAGTGGCCGGCAGACCAGCCTTTTCTCTTCCACCTTCGTATGCTCTGTCGTATTCATGCCTGCCCATCCGAATCCCACCGGCCACAACATAAACCGCTGCGGGCTCCGGAAAAAATCCTTGACACTCCCTCTCGGCTTTATCTAACGTGCGGGCGCGGGTTCATTGCAAAGGAGCAAAGCGTGCTACTGACGCCCACCGACTGCGAAAAGATTCACCAAGCCGCACTGGACGTCCTCGAGAACCTGGGCGTGCGCGTTGACACCCCGGAGATAGCGCGAATGATGCAAGACGCCGGGGCCACCCAGGATTCAGAGGGCCGGGTCCACATCCCCGCCCGGCTTGTGGAATGGGCTCTCGAACAAGCGCCGCGCCAATTGAGAATCGCCGACCGCCAAGGTCATCTCTGGCAACTGGGTCCCCAAGGCGGGACGCTCGTGCTGACGGGAAACGCCCTATACATCACACGGGGACGCGTCCGCAGCGAACTGAAGTCCTCCGACCTGGCAGAACTTTCCAGGCTGGTGGATGCCTGCGAAAACGTACACGCCATGGTCGGGACCTCGCTTGCCGACTATCCGCCCACGAGTCGTGATTTCGTGGGCTTCCGCATCATGGCGGAAAACACCGGCAAGCACCTGCGCCCCTGCATCTACACTCCCCAGGGTGCACGCACCGTGATGGAGATGGCCGAGGTGCTGCTGGACGGCACTTCCCTGCGCGAGCGCCCCATTGTCAGCACGGGTTTCAGCATCATCAGTCCCTTGCATTGGACTGCCCTGGCGCTGGGCGTATTCCAGCAGACGGCGGGCCGAGGTGTGCCGGTCATGATCAATTCCGAACCCCTGGGCGGAGCCACCGCGCCGGTGACCTTGGCCGGGTGCCTGGTGATCGGCGACGCCGATGTCCTGAGCGGATTGGTCATCAACCAGTTACTGGAATCCGGCCGGCCGTGTTTTTACAACGTCGGATTCGCGCACGTGTTTGACATGAAGGCGGGGATCGCGCTGACGGGCGCCCCTGAGAATGCTCTTCTCCAGGCGGCGGGTGCGGAAATGGCGCGGTTCCATGCCCTCCCCTGCGCTTCCTGGATGTCCACCGAAGCCATGTGCGCTGACTCCCAGGCCGCCTTCGAGAAGATGCTGACCGGCCTCGCCCACGCCGCCGCGGGCGTCAACTTTATCTGGGGGGCAGGAAACCTGGAGTCCACGCTGGCCATGTCGCCGGAAATGCTGATCACCGACGACGAAATCGCGGGGTATTTCCTGCGCTTCCAGAAGAGCTTCCCCGTGGACGACGAGGGCCTGGCGCTCGAAGCCATCGAAGCAGCCGGCAGGTCCGGGGATTTCTTGAATTCGCCGCATACCCTGAAGCATTTTCGCCAGGTGCTGAGCCGGGCGCAGTTGGCAGTGCGCGGGCGCCGGGCAGATTGGGAAGCTAGCGGGTCGCGCACCTTCGAAGAATCCGCCGAGCAAAAGGTGCGCGATATCCTCGCGCGGGAGCCGAAGCAGTGCCTGGACGCCTCGCAGCAAGCCGAACTTCAGCGCATCGAGCGCAACGCCATGGCAACGTGAGGAGCACCTTATGACTGGTCAGCACACACTATTCTGCGTGTTCATCTCTCTCTTCATGTTCACGATGTCGAGGGCAGCCGGCCAAGCCGCGCCCCCCAAGGATCTTTCGCAAGGCGGGACTATCCTTCTATTGGGCGATTCGATTCTCGATTGCCATGAGGGTGACAAGCGCATTGAGGTCGTGCTGCGCCACCTGCTGGAAGAGAAAACTCCCGGGGCTCAGTGGGCAATCTTCAACGAAGCGCACGGGGGCGAGTACATCGGGCCGAAAGAAGGGACGCCGATCGGCGTATCTACACCCCTTTTCACGACCGTGACCACGGGGCGCTACTTTGAGATTGTGCATCGCCATCCCAAGGTAGACGCGGTGATGGTCAACTATGCGGCCAACGACAGCAAGGTTTATCCGCCGGGCGCTTTTCGAGGAAGGCTTGAAATGCTCGGCGGCCTGCTGGAGAAAGCCTACCCCGGCGCCATTTTGATTTTCTCCACAAGCATGTATCTCGACCCCGCGCATTCGGCCCCTTATCACATAGAAAATCCCCAAGCGCCAGGCTTCAAGGACGGCAGTTCACGGAATGATTACCTCGAGCCTTACAACCAGGAGATCCGAGAATTCACCGCCAACCGAGGATACCGCCTGGCGGACACCTTCCGCCGGCTGGTCGCGGAGACTCAAAGGGGGAATTGGGACCTGCGGGTGCGCGCCGACGAGGGAAACTCCCAAGACGATCCCCGACACCAAGGGGATATGAGGTGGTTTGATAATATCCATCCCAACGACAAGGGCACGGAGACCATCGCGCGGGGCCTGATGGATGCGCTGCTGGCGCCGCGCTGAGCGAGGTGTCAGACGACAACTGGGTCACACGCTGTTGTGAGATCACCCCAACTGGGGTTGGTGGTGCTGGTGTCATTTGGAATGGGATCCCTTTCGAAACACTGGTCATTCCCGCGAAAGCGGGAATCCAGTCCGTCGGCGGCGCATTTCCAATGGCTGGCGGAGTAGATTCCCGCTTTCGCGGGAATGACTGCACCTGGGAGCGCCCGTGTCTCGCAAACGACACCAGTCCTGGGTTGGCCCTCGGCGTGACTATTCCACTTCAATAGCATTGGTCACACTCGCCGTCCGCCAGGCCCGTGGGGAGAGAGATATGAACAGATTGGATTTTGGAATTCTGGGCAGGATTTTGGCATTCCTGCTGCTTTGCCCCGGTTTCTGGGGGAGTCGCCAAGCGCTGGCTGGGCCGTTGATCTTCCCGGAGCCACGCGAGGTTGAGGCGCGCAACGAGAGCCTTGCGCTCGAGCCTTCCGTGCCGGTGCTGGTGCCCAAGGAAGCCTCGCAGGAGGATCTGCTGTTGGCGCGATTTCTGGTAGCGGAGCTGAGCGACAAGCGCGGCCTCGCTCTCGAGATGCACCGTGCCTCGGCCTTGCCGGCGGGCGGGCGATTCATTCTGATGGGATCCGTCAAGAATCCTCTCGTTTGGGAATACCTGGAGCGTCGCGGTGCGCAGGCCGCCGTGCGTGAGCCGGAAGGATACCTCCTGGAAGTGAACACGAATTCGGTGGTCATCGCCGGCGCCGATGACGCCGGCGCCTTTTACGGATTACAGTCACTGCGCCAGTTGCTTCAGGGCGAAGGAACGCGCCAGCACATCCAGGGAATCCGTGTGCGGGATTGGCCCGCCAAGCCGTTTCGCGGCATCAAGCTCTATTTGCCCGGCCATGAGAACATCGCCTACTTCCAGCGTTTCGTGCGTGACTTCATGGCTCTTTACAAGTACAACCAAATCATCGTCGAAGTGAATGCGGCAATGCGACTCGATCGCCACCCGGAACTGAATGCGGGCTGGCTCGAACTCGGCAGGGACCTGAACGCCACCCGGCGTGATCGGTCCTTCGGTCCCGGGCGCCAGTTTCAGGATTCCCCCAACGCCGACACGGCGGATGGCGAGGTTTTGGAAAAGGAAGAAGTAGCCGCCCTCGTGGCCTATGCCCGCCAGTACCATGTCGAAGTCATCCCGGAGATACCCTCGCTCACGCACAGCTACTATCTGCTCACCCGGCATCGGGAACTGGCCGAGATTGCGGACGCCGAATGGCCCGACACCTACTGCCCATCGAATCCCAAGGTTTATGACCTCCTGTTTGACGTGCTTGATGAATATATCCAAGTCATGAAACCCCGCCTGGTGCACGTGGGACATGACGAGTGGAGAATGCCCTGGGGAATTTGCCCGCTCTGCCGAGGGAAAGATCCACGGGAACTTTACGCGCAAGACCTCAACAAGATTCACGATCACTTGACCCGCCAGGGGATCAAGATGGCCATCTGGGGCGATCACCTCATCGAACCCCTGCGTGGCATGCGGCTCAGGAAGGAGCCCAATCCGGAAGGCCAACCCTATGAAACACCGGGCGCGTTATCGCCTGACCAAGTCAGGAAGCTGATCCCCAAGGATATTCTGGTTTTCAACTGGTTCTGGGACGACAGCCAGGAAGGGGAGGGGGAAGCCGACGACGCCGCGCTCGCCGAGTGGGGTTTCCAGCAGGCTTACGGAAATATGCAGCCGAACATCCCGAACTACAGCCGGCGGGCTGCTCTCCGTGGCGTGATGGGGGGCGCACCGTCGTCGTGGGCGGCTACCAACGAGTTCAATTTTGGCAAGGACCTGATGTTCGACTTCCTGGGTTGTGCCCAGCTTCTCTGGTCGGGACGCGCGGCTCCCCTGAACGAGCTTTCCGAAACGATTCAAAGCCTGCTGCCCGGCGTGCGACGCAACTTGAGCAGCCAACCATTTCCAAGCGACTACGATCCGGTGGTTCCGGTGAACATCGATGAAAGCTTGAGCGCCGCTTCCCTGCCCGGCCTCAGCCTGGATGCCTTGAAAGCCGGGCAAGTCGTGGCCGGAAGGATGTTATTCAAAATGGGCCGCCGGGAAGGCAAACGCGCCCTGGCGGTCACGACCGGGGGCTCTGCCTCCACGGCCATTCCGATCGGCGAAGACGCGAGCAGCATCATCTTTTTGCACGCCGCGGCGAAACCGGCGCGCAATATCCCTGCATACGAAGGAACGTGGGACTATGCCGACACCGCGGACCTGTTGGGATGGTACGAAGTGACTTACGAAGATGGGTTCGTCGCGACGGTCCCACTCCGGTACGGCGTAAATATCCTGGAAGCGGGGTGGGGGAAGAGCCACGTGCCGAGCCACCTCGCGTACGAAGCGGAACTCATCGATTGCGGCGAGCCCGGCCGAGAGCGGTTGACTTTCTCCGCATATGAATGGATCAATCCGCGGCCCGGCGTCCGGGTGAAAGAGGTCCGGCTGAAAGGCTCGGTTGGGTTCAGGGGCGTGTTCGGCCAAGCTGCTCCGGAGAACACCGTGCTCCTGGCCGGTGTGAGTGTGGTGAAGAAACGCAACCCGCCTGAGCCGAAGCCCCTGCGGGCGCATGATCCATGAGCAGCGCAACAGGACGGGGAAGGTTCTACCGGGGCCGAGGTGGGAATGTGCTGGCGGGGATTACCCATGGGCCGCTGGGAGCCTCACGAACTTTCGCTCGGCAGCGACACTACTCCCTTCGATACCGGAATGGTGTAATCCCTGGGGGAAGTCGCGACACCCGAACCTTACGTCCCACTGGGCCGGACGTTCGTAGCTCGTGGGCCCTTATCCCCGCGCTCCATTTCAAACTCAACTGCCTCGCCTTCCTTCAAGCCATCAAAATTCAATTGCTGAAGACCGCTGCGATGAAAGAATATCTCTTGTCCGTCAGAGGACCGGATAAATCCAAATCCGCGGTCGCGGATAACTCGCTTAATTGTGCCTTGCATAGACACCTCGATTGTGTGTGGAACCTTCGTGGCGGGTCAATCAACATCAGTATGACTGCCAGTTTAATACCTCACGCGCTTTGTGGCCACTCTACCAGCACACAAGTGCTTTGTCAAAGGGAGAGGAGCGCAGACCTGCACAACATTATATCATGTTCGAATTCGCACGCTCAGGGCTGTTTCTGAGCGAACGCTTGCCGGGCAGCGTCCAAGCTCTCGTAGATTTCGAAGACGGTGCTGAGGCGGGTAATCTGCAGGAGTTGATGGACTCCCCGCGGAAGGCGGAGCAGCTTCAGATCGCCTCCGGCGCGCCGCGCCGAGGTGTAGCTCGCCACCAGGGTCGAGAGTCCGACGCTATCAATATAGGTAACCTCTCCCAGGTCCAGGATGATACGTTGCTGGCCACCATCGATCAACTGTTTCAACTTCGACCGTAGAGCTTCCGTTTCCGGGCCCAAGGTGATGCGCCCGCGCACGTCCACCAGCATCACACCCTCGATGACTTTCTCCACGATGTAGATCGCCATTAGGACTTCTCCCCATTGCGGCTGTCTCAAAACTCGGCGTCGCCCGCTGTTGCGCCGCTCTATGAGCGGCGAAGTTGTTGAGAGTTCGAAGCCGCCGGTCATAGACCGGCGCTACAACTGAGGCTTTGAGACAGCCTCCCATTGAGGCTGACCATAAAGACCCACGAGACCCGCAGAGGCCCCACCCAATCGCCCGGCATCGTACCACGGGCCGGGGCGTTTTGCGAGGCGCAGGGGGGATTCCTCGCCGTGGCATCTCCGAAAGGGTCGCCAAAACGCTCGCACGATGGTAGATTCAGACCATCTCACCTGGGAGGGCTGATCATGACGAGAGATGGTCTTTCGAGACGAAGCTTTCTTCGCAATGCCGCCGTCGGCACCACCGGCGCGGCCCTGGCTTCCCTGCCGCTGGCGCACGCCGCGGCGGCCGAGGCGGCGCCCGAAGCGCCCTGGCCTGTCACCGTGGAAACCTACCCGCTGGTCGAACCCGGCCAAGCCGTCAGCCTGGCACGCTTGAAGGTGGTGACCACAGACGAAGTCCCCAACCCCAGCCAGGAAAAGCTACGCGCTTATGCGCCCAACCTCGATCTCCACCCCTGCCGAAACCAGGAGGAGTTTCGACACGAAGTCGCCGATGCCCACATCATTTTCGGCGAATTCTCGCGGGAGGATCTTCAGGCCGCGCGGCAATTGCGCTGGATCCAATACACCGCTGCGGGGGTTGAACACATCCTCTACCCGGAACTGGTAGCGGGCCCCGTCGTGCTCACTAACATGCAGCGCATGTACTCGCCCACGATTTCGGAAACCGCCATCGGTCTGCTGCTGGCTCTGACGCGCGGCCTCACCCGGTACGCGTTGCAAACTCGCGAACATGTCTGGAAGCCAGTCGAGGGGCTCACGGAAATCAGCGGGCTGACCATGGGCATCGTGGGGCTGGGCGGTATCGGCACCGACACCGCCTACCGCGCCCACTACGGATTCAACATGAGAATCCTGGCCGTGGACCCCAAGCCCCTGCCCAAGCCCTCCTTCGTCGCGGAGCTGCACTCGCCCGAATGGTTCCCGCACATGGTGCCGCTGGTTGACGTGCTGCTGAGCGCAGCGCCGCACACTCCCGCGACCGAAGGGATGTTCAACGAAGCGGTGTTCCGCGCCATGAGGCCGACGGCCTATTTCCTGAATGTCTCACGCGGCAAGCTGGTGGATACACCCGCGCTCATTCGGGCTCTGAAGCAGGGCTGGATCGCGGGCGCCGGGCTCGACGTGGCGTACCAGGAACCGCTGCCGCCGGATGATCCTTTGTGGACGGCCGGCAATCTGATCATCACCTCACACTCCTCGGCGGAATCAGCGGGCTCGACCCAGCGGCTTCACGACCTTTTCTGTGAGAATGTCCGGCGCTACGTGAGCGGCTTGCCCCTGCTGAACGTGGTGGATAAGAAACGGGGGTACTGAAGCTGCGCCAGGTCATGTCCGTAGCTGGGTCGGTCAAGGGGCGCCGCGCCGATAGATATTGTGGCGCCCCACAGGCGCATTACGTTTGTGCGGGACGGGTTCGCCTTTCCGTGGTGCGAGTGCCCTCACCAATTCCCTCCGCAGCTTGAATAGCTGCTACACTAGGAAGGTACGGCCGCCTGATCCGGAAGACCGCCATCACACCAGGGCCTCATCGTTTGGACGTCTCATCCCGAGGATCCATTAGGGAGGGTTCGGTTGAACTCATCGATTCGTAACGTCGCCATCATCGCGCATGTGGACCATGGCAAGACCACGCTGGTGGACGCCATGCTCCGGCAGAGTGGAATCTTCCGGCAGGGGGAAGTCGTGGTGGAGCGGGTCATGGACTCCAACGACTTGGAACGCGAGCGCGGCATCACGATCCTGGCGAAGAACACCGCCATTATTTACCACGGTACGCGCATCAATATCGTGGATACGCCGGGCCACAGTGACTTCGGCGGCGAGGTGGAACGCGCATTGAAGCTTGTGGACGGGGTGCTGCTGCTGGTGGACGCGAGCGAGGGTCCGCTGCCCCAGACGCGCTATGTGTTGCGCAAGGCGCTCGAAGCCAAACTGCCTCCCATTGTGGTAATCAACAAGATCGATCGCAGCGACGCACGGCCGCAGGAGGTGTTGAACGAAGTCTACGACCTGTTCATCGATCTCGACGCCACCGAGGACCAACTCGACTTCCCCGTCCTTTACTGCATCTCCAAGAATGGCATCGCCCGCGAATCCCTGGATGGCGCGTCGGAGAACCTTCAGCCGCTCTTTGAAACAATTCTGCGCGCGATTCCTCCTCCCGCGGGCGACCGGGACGCCCCCCTTCAACTTCTCGTGGCCAACCTGGACTACAGTGAGTACCACGGGCGCCTGGCACTGGGCCGCATTTTTTCCGGCACGCTGCACCGCGGCGATGAAGTGGTCGTGGCCAAGCTGGACGGTACTCTCGAACCAACCCGCATTACCAAGCTTTACGGTTTTACCGGACTGGAGCGTACCGACCTCGAAACCGCCGCGGCCGGTGACATCGTCGCCATCGCCGGCGTGGAGGGAATCACCATCGGCGAGACCGTAACCAGCGTCGTATCCCCCACGCCGCTGCCGCACATCCCGATCGACGAGCCCACCATTTCCATGGTCTTTACGGTGAACACTTCGCCCTTCTCCGGCCGGGACGGCGCTTACGTCACCTCGCGGCACCTGCGCGAGCGCCTCGAAAAAGAACTGCTCACCAACGTTTCCATCCGCGTGGAGGAGATGGAAAGCCCCGACTCTTTCCAGGTGATGGGGAGAGGTGAGCTGCAGTTGGCTATCTTGATCGAGATGATGCGGCGCGAAGGTCATGAGCTGGCGGCGGGCAAGCCGGTGATCATCACGCGCACCTTCGAGGGCAAGCTCCAGGAGCCCTCGGAGCAGCTCATCATCGATGTTCCCCAGGAGTTTGTGGGCGTGCTGATGCAGGAGATCGGCATGCGCAAGGGCATCAATAACAAGATCGTGAGTCACGGCGGCGGGCGCGCCACGAGCGGCCGGGTGCGCCTGGAGTTTTCCGTCCCCTCCCGCGGTCTCATCGGGTTGCGCGGGGAAATCCTGAAGGCCACCCGCGGCACCGCAGTGATGAATACCCTCTTCGATGGTTATGTCGACTGGCAGGGTGAGATCCCCGCGCGTCTCACCGGATCACTTATCGCCGATCGCGCCGGCCGCACCACCGCCTACGCCCTGTGGAACCTGCAGGAGCGCGGCGAGCTGTTCGTGCAGCCGGGCGTGGAGGTTTATGAAGGTATGGTGGTGGGACAAAACTCGCGCTGGGACGACATGGACGTGAACGTCGTCAAGGAAAAGAAGCAAACCAATATGCGCGCCTCGGTGGCCGATGAAGCCATTCGCCTCATCCCTTTCCGGCCCCTCACCCTCGAAGAAGCCATCGAGTTCATCGCCGAGGACGAATACGTCGAGGTCACGCCCACATCCATCCGCTTGCGCAAGAAAATCCTCGAGTACAACAAGCGCCCGAAAAAGCACAAACACCCCATCGCGGAGTGAGCAGGTCGCGCCGGGCCCACGCCCGCAGGGCACAGCATGGGGATGGCAGCGGTGGGCCGTCCTATTTCACCATCCTGGCCTCGCGGAGGCGCCGGACATAGCCCGACACGGTCGCCTGCGAGACCCCGAGCGCTTTCGCAATCCGTGCCTGGTGCCACCCGGATTTGAGCAGTCTTTTTAGCCGCTCAAGTTTCTTGTCCGTAAGCTTGGAACGTGGCCGTCCGGCGTTGCGGACGAAGTAACACAATTCCTCGTGGGTATACTTCGCATCCAGCGCTTGGCGTCCGAGCCTGCCCCACGCGCTTAACTCCTCCGGTGTGTGCTTCGCCGCCCTGGCCTTCCCCCCTAACCTGCCCATCTCCCGGACCGTCATTTCGCCTTTCTTAGTTTTGCTCATGCCCTGCACCCTACGCCCGAAGGGTGCAGGCTGTCAAAAACTAAGTGCCTCCACCGCAGAGGCGCCAAGACGCAGAGTGAGGGCCTTTTGTTTTCGAACCTCTGCGCCTCCGCGACTCTGCGGCGAGAAATGTCTTCGGGGATTATTTCACAGCATCTCAGTGTTCCAGTGGAGGAGCGAGCACCCAGCGGTTCTTGCGGAGGAAGTCGCTTACTACGCCTATGTCGCGCGCGTCGCAGAGGAGCAGGCGGCAGAAGACGTCCGCGGTGCCCACCTTGGGCTCCACCTTGGCCGCCTCGCGGAAGGCACTCTGCGCGTCCTTCTTGCGGTTGGACTGCCAGAGAGCGATCGCCTGCAACACCAGCATGGCGCCGGAATTCTGATCGGCGTTGAGCGCCATAGCGCACTCCGCAAGTGAGCCGTCGTAGTCGCGCTGCTTCCAGAGCGCCAGCGCCATGATGCGATGGCCCTCCGGCCCCTGCGGGTTCTGTGCAATCATTTCTTCCGCCAGCGCCGTCGCACCCTTCCCGTCGCCTCGCCGCAGCAGTCCGGCCGCTAATTGCTCGCGGGCCCCGATAAAGTCCGGGTTCTTACGCAAGACTTCCTCGAGCAGCTCCGTCGCGCGCGCCGTTTCACCGGCCTGGTTGAGGAGCACGGCGAGTTGGTACTGGCTCTGCCAGTCCTGGGAGTTGAGCGTCACGGCCTTCTCCAGCAGCCCGCGCGCCTCTGTGCTTTTCCCTTCTGCGGTCAGAATCTCAGCCAACGCCGCGGAGGCCGGCCCCAGGTTGGGCGAAATCTCGAGGGCGTGGCGCAACGCTTCTTCCGCCTGCTGATTGCGGCGCTGGAACATGCGCAGTTGGCCCAGCGCCAGGTAGGCGCCCCCGTCTTGCGGGTCGAGCTTTACAGCCGCCTGGAACTCCGTCGCAGCTTTCTCTTCCTCCCCGCCCGCGAAATAGGCGCGGCCCAGCGTGACGTGGGCGGCGGCGTTGTCGGGCGCGATGCGGACCGCTTCCTCCGCCTGCTGCGCGGCCTCATGCACTCGGTCCGCCTCGAGATAGAGTACCGCCAAGCTCATGCGCAGCATGGGATCTTTCGGGCTCAACGCCAGGGCCTTGGAAAACTCGGCGCTCGCGAGGTTCTGATAGTCAGATGCGGAAAGCCCTCCGGCTTGGCGCGGAGCCGAACCCGCTGACATGCTCAGCGCCCACTCGACCGAGCCCAGCGAGTAGTGAGCGTCGGCGTCAGCGGGGTCCAGGCGTGTGGCAGTTTGCAGCTCGCGAAAGGCCTCGGCCAGCCGGCCCTGCTCGCGCAGCGCCAGGCCCAGGCCGCGGTGCGCTTGTTCCACCTCCGGCTGCACTTCGATGGCTTGGCGAAAGGCCGACTCAGCGCCCGTAGGGTTGTGCTGGCCCAAGAGATCAAATCCCTGCAAGATGCGATCTGCGGCTTCCCTGGAAACCTGTATGGCGAGCGCGGCGGGCGCTTTCTCAGCCGCTTGCTGGGCCGCTGCTGCGGCCGGACACCCCAGGCAGAAGGCGCAGGCGGCGAGAAGATAGGCCGTCCCGGCGCACCTGCCGCGACGCGCCCGCCGCGGCCGATCCGGGAAACCTCCGGGGTCAAGGCGCAGTGCGAATCTGTTGAGGATCATGAATGATGATTTCTGCGCGGCTCTGGTAAACGGTGATGCTCCCCCGGATCTCCACACGCTTCCCCTGCAAAGATTCCAGGTCGCCGAACTTGTCTTTGTCAGATGCAAAAATCACGCTGGTAAAGGGACAGCTTCGGTAGTCCTGACAGAAATCCAGGAAGGTGTTTCCGCTGTTCGAGGTGTAAACGCGCAGCACTTGTCCGGCTACACAGCCGGCCTTTCCCACCTGGGGACCCACGTCGTGAAAGTCGACGCAGCCGGTCGAACCGGTCGCGGCCGGCAACTCCGGGGCGCCTCGGGCGGCGAGGGGAGCGCTCACCTTTGGCCTCTGCCCGCGACGCGAGCCCACCAGCGTCCCCAGCACAAAGGCCACGAGCAGCAGCCCCACGACGACCAGAATCCACGCGCGTTTCATCGCTCGATGCCCGTCCGCGCCCCGGCCGGCTGCGGCGCCAGGCGCACGCCGGGCAACCCGGGCTTGCCCGCCTGCACCCAGGCAGTATACCAAAGCGAGCTCACGAAGAGGGCGGCGGCATTGAGCTGGCCGAGAGCGAGCGGGCCCGCCAGCCGCTCGAAGCGCGCGGGGAATTGCGGGTCGAGGTACCCGCCCGCCGCCGCCTCGCGGTCCGCGGAAAATATCACCTCGCGATTTGCATAGCTCTCGACCAGCTCGTGGAAAATTCGCGCCCGCAGATTCGGAACGAAGGCCGCCGCCGCCGGCCGCAGCGTCCAGCGGTCCGCCAGGTCGCGCACCAACTCGGTCTCAAAGCGCGCGTGGATTCCCCGCTGGTTCGTCAGTTGCCCATCGTAGTTGATCAGAGTGTGCAGGGGCTGTGTCAGGTCGGCAGCATAATGCGCCGCGAAGACGGCGTCGTGGTCGGCCGCGTCCCAGCGGCGGCGGCGTAAATCTTCGCCCAGGCGCAGCGTGTAACGCTCGATTTCCCAGACGGAATCGCCATGCGCAAGTCCTGAAGGCGGCGGGTTCCAATGCCCGGCGACGAAGCGCCGCTCGAATTCGCGAAAGGGAAACCGGTCGTAGGCCTCGATCTCTGTGTAATGGTGCGGGTGCTCGGCAGGATCCTGGCGCGCCACCAAGTCGGGCTCCGACGCATGCTCCAGAAAGTAGCTCTGGCGCGCCCGGAAGTACGAACGCAAAGGCTCCGGTAGAACCTCGATGGCCGCGGCGTTCACCCTCTGATGCCCGAGATCACTCCAGGCCAGCGCCGGCGGCGCCCCACAGAGGAGGATAAGGACAAACAAAAGCGTTCGCTGCGCGGGGCGGATTGCTCCCCTGCCCTGTTTACACGCATGCGCAAATTTCATCCGGTGGCTACTCAATCCTTTCCAGGATCACCAACGTGCTGTCGTAATCTCCCTCGAGGTTCAGGTTGAGCCCGTGGTGCATCAGGAACGAGCCGCTCAACACCTGCTGCTTTTCCACCACCTTTTCGTCAAGGCGCTTGACCCGGTAGGAAGCGTTCTCATCGAGCCCGCGCAGGCAAAGAGCATGAACCGGGCGCAAGTACTGCTGGGAATGGAGGAACGCAAACAGGACCGCCTGTTTTCCATTGGCGGAGACGTACTGATTTGCGGTCAGCGCCCCTTCACGCGGGGAGCCCAGCCGGTAGAGATCGCCCTGCTGAACCGTCTCGCGGATACTCTTATAGGTCGAGATCATCCGGGTGGCCAGCGCAAAATCTTCCGGAGACCACTTGTTCAGGTTCGCGCCGATCCCGAGCGCGCCCTGCATGGCGACGAGAAACCGGTACGAGAGCGGCGTGGAGCGTCCGTTCAGGTTAGGCACGTCGGTGACCCAGGCTGACATGACCTTGGGAGTGTACGCAAGACTGAAGCCTTCCTGGATGCCCAGCCGGTCAAAGGCCTCGGTGTTGTCGGAGGTCCAAACGATGTTGACACGCTCCAGGATGCCCAAATCGACGCGTCCACCGCCGCCGGAGCAGGCTTCGATGTCGAGGCTGGGGTGCCGGGCGCGCAGGCGGTCGATAATCTCGTATACGTTGCGGACGTACTTCACCCAGATTTCCTTCTGCTCGGCCAGGGGCGCCTCCGGCCAGCCAGGCTCGCCGAAATGCCGGTTCATGTCCCACTTGATGTACTTGATTTTGTTTTCGGAAAGTATTTTGTCCAGCACGCCAAAGATGTACTCCTTCACATCCTCGCGGGCCAGGTTCAGTACGAGTTGATTGCGAGCCTCGCTGCGGGGACGGCCGGGAAAGTTCATCGCCCAGTCGGGATGCTGGCGGTAAAGGTCGCTGTCAGGATTCACCATCTCCGGCTCGAACCACAGACCAAAATCCATGCCCAGGCTGTTGACGTAACTGATGAGCGGCTGGAGTCCGTGGGGAAACTTCTGCGGGTTCACGTACCAGTCACCCAGGCCCGCGTGGTCGTCGTTGCGCTTGCCGAACCAGCCATCGTCCATCACGAAAAGTTCGACGCCGAGCCTGGCAGCCTTCTCGGCCAGGACCCTCTGCCCCGCCTCGTCCACGTCGAATGTGGTCGCTTCCCAGGAGTTATAAAGCACCGGCCGGACCTCGGGATGAGCACGGTCCGGGAGGAGTTGGTCGCGTTCGAAACGATGCAGCAAGCGTGAGGCTTCGCCAAACCCCCGGCTGGTGAAGCCGCCGTAGTAGGGCGGAGTGCCCAGGCTCTCGCCCGGCTTGAGCGGCCAGGAAAAGTCAAAGTCGTTGTAGCCGCCCGTGACGCGCACCTGATGCGCAGCGGGGGTTTCTTCCACCACCAACTTCCAATTGCCACTCCAGCCCAGCGCCCCGAACCACACGCGGCCCTGCTCTTCGTCCGCCTCACCCCCCGCGTCGATGGCGAACCACGGATTCAAATTGTGGCTGGTGTTACCGCGTCTGCTTTCCAGGACCTTCTTGCCGGGATGGATGGGTTCGCGAATCAGTTGGGTTTCGTTCGCCCAACGTCCGGTCAAGTAGGTGAGCCGGTACCCTTCGCCTTCCGGCACATACCAGACGCCCGACTGCGCGCTCTCCACGGTCACAAGTTGCGGCGTGCGGTTCTCAATCACCGCCTGTTTGCGGATGATGTCTTCTCCAGGAAACACCTTATAGATGAGTTTCACGAAGAGATCATATTGAATATCCTTCAGGCGGATTTCCAGCGTGTCGCCGCGAATCTCCTGCGCGGCATATTTCAGCACCAGGTCGCGAACTCCCGAAGCGAGCGTCACCTTCAAAGCGGGTTCGTTGTAATAGCGGCCCCCCCAACCAGGGTATTCAAGGTTCGTCATGGTTTCGCTGGAATCAAACGAGGCGTGCTCGGCACGGGAACGCGCGGCGGAAAGGTCGTGGTCACTCGCGAGCTTCCCTCCCCAGTATAGAGTCTGCAACTCCTCGCGCTCATTGAGTCCCATCACGTAAGTGGTCCGGCCGGTACTCAGAACCCACACCCGGAGATCAGGCACGTACCGTACCGGAGCGCTGTTCATCGCCCCCTCCCCATGAGCCCGGACGGGCGCGGAGATCATGGCAATTATCAGCGCGCCTAAGAAAGCGCTTACGCCGAGGCGCGCTCGTAAAAGGTTTCGCACTTGTGACATGCATTCACCTCAGCTCCAGGGGTTCACCACGAAGGCGCGAGTATACACCTTGGTGAACTGATTGGGGGAAAAGAGCATCGCCGCGGAGGCAGGTGGGAGAATGCGCGCGGATTCCGCAGGCCTGAAGCGGTGAAATTCCGCGCCCCCCTCATTCACCGGCGGGTGGGGGTGTCATTTGGAATGGGATCCCTTTCGAAACGATAGTCATTCCCGCGAAAGCGGGAATCCATTCCGTCGGCGGCGCATTTCCAATGGCGTGCGGAGTAGATTCCCGCTTTCGCGGGAATGACTGCACCTGGGAGCGCCCGTGTCTCGCAAATGACACCACTACTCACCGACGGGGCGCGGCAGGGATCACGAGAAGAAATTACTCGCCCGAAGGGGCCTTACTTCTCCCTGCCGTGGCTCGCAGCACAACCAAGCAACTACTGCGAAGGCAGGATTGCCTGTTGGAACGACAACGCGTTTACATCCGTAAAACGCGGAGTTCCTGGAGGCAGCTTTGCGATACTCTGAAAATCGATATCGAAGTTGTAGCCGCGCGAAGGGGGGCTATAGACAACATTACAACACTTGTAAATACCTGTCGCCTGTCGAGCAATATAGAAGCTCACCAGGGAACCACGATAGTTCAAGGTCTGACCACCCCAGTTTTCGATATACCGAAGGAAGTTGTGAACTCCTCCGTCGGTTCCGGAGTCTAAATTCCCCCAAGTGGGTTGCGGGAAGGATAGGTTCTTCCCGCCAACAATCGCCGTCCTGTACCAGGTTGTGTTCGCGGTGCGTCCCCCCAGGTTCGTCGGATTTGCCATATCGCTTGCGTCGTTGTAGTTGTTAGAGAGGAGCGTCACGGCGTCGCCGATCACGGCCGAAGGTACATGGCACTTGCCTACCGCATCATTAAACCCGTTGGCCACACTGGCATTGTAATCGCCCTCGATATAGATGGGATTCTCCGCCGCCACGGTGAATCCACCGGAGGCGCCGACGGTGCACGTCGCGGCCGCCAAAGGAGGCAGGTTGCCGAGCGTGCCATCCTCCAGGCGCACGGCCCGCCGGAACAGGACGACAGGGTTCTTCCGTCCCTGGAGACCTGTTAGTGTGCGTGTGGTTGCTGCGTTCAGTGCCGTCAGCCCCTGAATGGTCCCTTTCAAGGGGCTGGTGTCAAAAAGACCTGCGGGATCGGTGACGAGGTTGTCGTTGAGGTAGTAGGGATGGGCCCCGTAGGTGCGGAAAACGCCGTCGCCGTCAACATCCTCGGGCGCGTCCAGAACCCCATTAGGGGCGCCGAGCGTCACTGACGGGTTAATGGTGTCCTCGTACCCGAATTCACCGGTTTCATTATTGGAGCCGTCATTATTGCCACGCCGGTCGGACACATAAACGATGTAGCCCGAGTTGTACAGTGCTTGTGGGCCGCTGGTTCCAATAGTTCCCGCAAACCATTTCTGGAGGTTTTGCACGTCGATTTCAACGAGGTTCATGACACCCAGGAAGGTTAGAGTAGTCGGCCCTGTGTTATCCCGCACTTCTCCTTCCCTCGGATCATACAAATTGACGGGAACGAAATTCGTGGCCGTCGTGGTAGCGGCCAAGGTAGTCAGCGTGCTGGTGGGAACTGTACCCGCTGTTGGCCACGTTAGCGTGTTGTCAGTATAAGTGGTGACGACGCCCACACTAACATACCTATTCTCTCCTCCCGCCGCCGTTCCGCGATAGATGTTGTAGCCGGTCACGCCCGCAAGCGGATACGCCGGCCAATTGAAGGTTATTTTCTTGCTGCTGCCCCCGGTTGCTTTACTCGCCTCCGTGCCCAGGCTTTCACCCCAAGGGCCCAAGGCGGTGACGACGTAGAAGTAGGTTGTATTTGGTAAATTCCCACTGCCTGCTACGGCAAATGAGTTCGGCGCTCCCTCCGTCGGGATCGGTTTTGCCTCTTCCAGGTGCAAGATCGCGTTGTTGGCGGCACACGGCGCCGCCCCGGACTGAACATCGTGCGAGATTCCCAACGAAAGTATCTCCTTGGTCACATCCTGCCAAGTTCCCGGCGTGGCATTGAGCTGCATCTCGATCTTGATGTACCCGCCGAGCAGGGTCGTGTTTATCTTGAACATGTAATCGTTATCGGCGGCCCAGCCTGGCGACTTGGCGATAGGCGGATTGCACGAGCCCGTGGGCGAAAGGTAGTAGCTGCCACCGCTATTGGTGCGCTGAACCGTAGTCGACATGCCCGTACTCCCAGCTTCGGCAAGCGGGTAGGGTTGCTTCGTGGCATCGATGCCCGGCAAATTCGTGAACGCGGCTTGCGTATCCGACAGCAGGATTCGCAGGCTGGCTTGGTTGTAAAAGCGCGCGCTGCCGGTGGTACTCGTGGGATCTTCGCCAACGGGGGCACGTTGTATCAGGGCGATGGGCGAGGCCCCTGCCAAGGCCAAGGCCAGGTTGAGTTTCTTCGCTCCCGTCTTTTGGTTCCGAATAAAGCCATTATACGTAGTCACGGAAAGTGTGGTCCAGTTGGGATTGACGGCACTGCCTGGCCCACCCGTTACACTGCCTTCGGTCAGTGCCAGGGCCCTGCACGCCGCCACGGAGCCTGGACAGCCTCCGGCGGTCGTAAGCACATCGACGGTCGTATTGTAGCGACCAGAGGTGCCATTAACGAAACCATTCGAGAGCTGGGCGCGGATGACGTCCTGATATGCGGTGGCGCGATCGTTGATGATCAAGGTGCCGCCGTCTTCGGCCAGAAACAGGTTTCCGTTGGTGGCAACGCGTCCGCCAAAGTTAAAGTCCGGCCCGGCGAAGAACGAGAGGTCGCTATCCGAGAAGATTCCATACTGGAAGACGGGAACCGCAACTTCCTGAACCACGCGGGTCATCTTGACTTCGGTGTTGTTGGGGCCAGAAGCAGTCACGGTTAGCGTGAAAGGGGTGATGATGCCCTGCAGCCCTTGTAGCGGCCCGCTCCCCTGAATCGTGCCTTGGGTAGAGTACAGGCCGCTGCCCGCCGTCGTGTACAGAATGGTGTAACCTCCGGCGGGAAACGTGACGCCCGGCAGGCTCGGCACATAGGTGGTGCCCGTCAAAGCGTCAATCTGAGAGGGCGTGGGAGAGGTATGGGAAACGAAAAACGCCGCCAAATCGGAACTCATCTTCTCCAGCCCCCCCACTGCACCATAGTAGGCCACCGTATTGTCACGATCGCTCGCCGCCACCTTCTGTTCCCCCGTCGTGACAAAATAAAACCCCAGCATCATGGTCGTAAGAATCAGCATGACCATTAGGACCACGATCAGCGCTACCCCGGAATCATTGTTTCTGTAGTGTCTCATTGCTTCCCCTTTCCCGTGGCTTGCTCCGCTCAAGGCGCGTGGCGGGTACGCTGTTCCTGCCCCGTGTGTAGTCAGTATTTGTTGAAGAATGCCAGATTCTGAACCACCACGGACGTCTTGATCGAATCCGAATAATACTGCCGGGTGCGGCGACTCGGGTGGTCGGCTTGGGCATTCACCCACAGGTTCACCTTGCGAATTTGATTGGGATTGCCGACCACATTGGTCGGGTCAAATGGTGTCGCAGGAGGCGAAAGGCTGTAGGAGAACTGCAAAAGGTTGATCCCCGTAGCAATCGGCTGGGCAGCGCTTGTCCCCACCTGCCGCATTAACCTCGGGGGGTTCGATGCATTCACGTAATAGGAAATCATATTGACATGATAGGCAGTCGTGCTGGCCGCGACAGGTGGGAGCTGGGCAATGGTGCCGGTAGTCGCGTTGGGGGGGAATTGGTTGAGCCCCAAAACGTCCGCCGCCGCGCCCGTAGTAAATGTTATGATATTATTTGTCGTATCAACAGCCGTAACCGCGAGGATGCAGGTGGTAGAGTTCTCCAACATGATCAACTGGCCAGGAAGAACCTGCGAGACTCCCGTAACGAGGTTGGTGCCGTTGTTGACGGTGATCGTGGCATGGGTCTGGTCGTAGCTTATAGCCGTCAGGGGGTATTGATCCAATAGAGAAACCGGGTTGATGGAGATAATCGTGACCTCGTCCGTGGTGTAGCCACCGAGAGTCGGTCCCAAACCCGTCCCCGGAGTGATGACAGGCATGTAGCCGGTGTTGGGAAAAGTGCTTGCGCCGGGACCGGGCCGGTTGATGAGCGTGGCGATGTTTCCGCCCGGAAGCGGAATGCCGCCCAAAGGAATTTCCGCTCCGGCCGAACTCAGGTCGCGGGTAATAAGGTTCACACTGGCTCGGAGGTTCCCATTCACGTCGGCCACGCACCCCGCCAGATCGCTGGCATCGTTGAGCTGGTTGAATACATCGAAAGCCAGGCCCAGTACGATTAAGGAGAGTGTCATGGCCACCAGGAGCTCGATAAAGGTGTAACCCCCGGGGGGGCGAGTTGCGCGCGATGGATGCGATAGTTTACACATAAGGTGACATCACAGCCGTGAGAGTGACCTGACGGGCAATACCTTTCGGGGTCTCATATCGGATCGTCACGGTGATTTGCTTCAATATGGAAGAAAGCTGCACCACCTGAATGGATCGTTGAAACCCATTAAGAGGCGGATACACGTCGTCCGCCGTGCCGAGGATGCCGTCCGGCCCGGGCATGTCGACAGTCTCTACAGCCCCATCGTCGGCGGTATTCACGATTCCGTCCGTCCCCGGCGTGGTTAAGCCGGTAAAACCGTTGACAAAGATGCAGGACGTGTTGGCGGCAACGTTGCAAATCTGATCGAAAGTGATGCTGGCCGTGTCGCGAGCGGTAAATACATCCTCCATGGCTTCGCGAGCCTTCTGCCGGGCGACGGTATCCTGCTGGGAGGTCGAAACGACGGTGAGTCCAACCCCCAAGCCATAGGCCACCGCCAAGAGCCCCGTGACCAGAACCACAGATGCAATCATGACCTCAATGAGTGTGAAACCCTTTTCATCCTTCCGGTGACGCGGGATTAATGGGACCATAAGGTAACCTCTAGAACCAGCTTGTTCCGCTGTAGCGATAACCCTTGATGCGACCCGTTGCGCCAAGAATGGTCACCGCCCGCGCTGTCTGTTTCCGTCCCGAGATGCCAATAAACACCGTCCCGTTGACGAAGTTGCCGCTACTGTCAAACACCGCCCCGTCGCTTTGAAAGGTGATCGTACAAGGCATACCCGTGCAGTTTAAGCTGACTGCGCTCGAGTTGCCGAAGTGATCGGGTGTGTCCCCGACCCCCGACAACACGCTGTAGGCCATCTGATAGGGAAGGAAATAGTCGGATAATTGCGTCGTAGTCAGGTCCAGATTCTGCCGCACGGTCACGATTTCGCTCGTACCTTTAAACGTCACCTGAATGATCCGTCTCTGGTCCACGGAAGCCTCACGGGCTTGGCGGAGCTGGACCGCCAGAAGCTGCAGGGCAGAGTCCGCACGCACAGTCGGCATGACGTTTATGAAGGCCAGGTAGGCCATCCCGGATAAAATCCCAATGATCGAAATCGTGACCAGCATCTCGATCAACGAAAAACCCTCCGCGCGCAGAACCCTGCTCCTTCTTCCAGCCACCCCCCGATCACGCACTGTCGGCTTGTTCACGTTCTCCCCCCGCAGGGCCGTTGCCATCAGGCCGACCGCCCGGATGGCCGACGCCACCAAGATCGCAATCAGAGTGAAGCCCCCTTGCAACGCCGGTTGCTCACGGGTGGGTGACTGAGACATTTCCCCTGCCCGAAACCAACATCGCGTAAAACGACGTCCCCGTGTTGATTGGCGCGTTTGGGTTCGCCGGACCGATCTCCACATCTCCCCATCGGGCGATGGCGATAGGTGAATTCTCTGCAGAAAACACCGCCGCTGACGGGACCATATTGAAGACTTGATACATTAGGATCGAACGAGTGAAAGTGCGCTGGTCCTGATAGCCGTGCAGGATCGCCTGGAAGCGGGTCGACTGAGTGGCTCCGGCCGACGCCGCCACGGCACTGGAAAGCCGATAGCTGTTCGTGGAGTCCATGAAAGCCGGTACCGCCATCGCCGCCAGGACGCCGATCATGGCAACGACCACCAGCATTTCAACCAGACCGTAACCTGCAGTTGCGCGTCGCTTCACAGTCAGGGCAGCCTCCTTACAGAGGTTCCAAGCTTCGATCCAGCGGCGATCTGTGCGGAGCTGAGGGTTTCGTTGTGAACCGAGTTTCTCTCACAAGCCAGAGCTCCAGAATTTCCCATGAGAATTGTGGGGCACCTTAAGCGTCCACACAATAGTACTAGAGTACCAGAGGGCAACCGTTCCATTCCCGGGTTCCCCGGCGGGAACCCTCTGCCATAGGCGGGAGTATACACCTGTGCGCCCCGCTTGGGAACGTATTACACGGACTTTTCACCGAACTGCGCCCGAGCGCCCCTCTTATCCCCTGCTGAACCCCAACCCCCAACGCGGATTTCTCACCACGCGGGGACGCTTTTTGGGGCTGCCAGAAGGGCGGGGTTTCAGCCCCGCCCTTCCAATCCCGTGGTGAGAAATCCGGGTCCCTACTCTTGGACAACCGCCGGCAGAGGGATTACTATGCCACCATGATGCGGCACGCCATCTGGCACTATGTCTTGCAAGAATGGGGCACTATCTCGCAGGCACCGGTCCTCTGCTGGGTTCTCTTCTGCGTAGGCCTTTTTTTCGGGCTGGACCTTCGCAAGAGGGGTTTATCATCCAGACCGACACGAATCTTCATAGTGACCCACCAGGTCGCGACCTGCCGCCGACCCTCGGGCCTTTCATGGTATATTGAAGATTCGTCTGGGGCTTACCCTTGCCGGACGCCCAGCAGAATTGCCCGGCGTCGTCCAGGCAGGGACTTCTCCGGATACCATGGATTGTTTAACGCTTTTGCCTGACTCGTGCCAGGGCGCGGCTGGCTTGGCCGCCGGAAAGGCCTAACCGAGCGCAGGCGCAACAAGACTTGTCGGGGCACGGCGAGTCGTGTCCTAGCAGGCTGCGGAAAAAAACCTCAAACTGTCATCCTGAGGAGGCGAAGCCGGTCCTGAGTGAAACGAAGGAAGGACCTCTGTATTTGCTTGGAAATTCAAATACAGGGGTCCGTCGCGCAGTTTATCCTGAGCGGGCAGAGCGAGATCCTTCGCTGCGCTCAGGATGACAGCGAAGGACTCAGGATGACAGCTTTGGCGAGTTTTTCCGCAGCCTGCTAAAACAGCTCGAACGCTCATGTCGAAGGCAGAAACAACGAACCTGGCGGAGTCCGGTCTTGAGTGAAAGAAACCATACCAAAGCGGGAGACGGCGACGACCGCCGCCAGTATGTGAATTTTGGATTTCATAAAGTCGATCCGGCCTGGCGACGGCTGCCCGCTGAGGAGCGCGAACGTGGCAAGGCCCAGTTCATCGACGTGGTGAAGAGCTACGCGCAGGATGTGATGGTCATCCCCTACTCCCTGGTCGGCATTCGCGGCGACTGCGATTTCATGCTGTGGCGCATCGGTTTCGACCTGCTGAAGTTCCAGGAAATGACCGCCAAACTGCTCGCAACCGACTTGGGCAAATACCTGACCTCACCCTATTCGTACCTGTCCATGACCAAGCGCTCCGTCTATGTGGACAAACACCAGCACCCCGGGCAGGAAGGGACTCGGCTGAAGCTCGTCCCCGGCCAGTTCCGGTACCTGTTCGTGTATCCCTTTGTCAAGAACAAAGCCTGGTATCGCCTCACCAAGCACGCGCGCCAAGGCATGATGGACGAGCACATCGAGATCGGCCACCGCTACCCTACCGTCCGCTTGAACACAACGTACTCCTTTGGCTTGGACGACCAGGAGTTCGTGGTGGCGTTCGAAAGCGACAAGCCTGAGCACTTCGTTGACCTCGTCATGGAACTCCGTCACAGCGAAGCAACCAGCTATACCTCGCGTGACACGCCCACGTTCACCTGCGTCCACCGCGAGCTGGACGAGGTCCTGAATTTGCTCGGAGGATGAGAGTCGGGACTCGGGGCTCGGGACACGGGACTCGTCCGAGCCCCTAAGCCCAAGCACGTAGCGCGACAGGCGGGGTCCCAGTTCTTGAGACTCTGCGGCTTTTCCTCGCCTCTTGGGCAACAGCGGGGTGATGTCTCATTTTGGAAATCTCAGTGAGGTGGCTTTCCTGCCTGGTCGCCGCTGTTCCTGCAAAAAAAGTTCTTCATGAGGAAAGCAGTGAACCGGTCGCCGGTGTTCTCGCCTTTTGACTTCTTCAGGAGGAAGCCACAGGTAAGAAAGAGGAGAGGTGACCCGATGAGCAGAAGAAAGTGACCAGGCCTCCGGAGCGGCACTACCAAAAAGACAACCACCGAGAAGACCAATACCACTTTAATTGTTTGCACAACAACCTTACTGACCATCCCTTGACTATGCCATGGTCAAGCATGGTATTCAATGGACCACAAACGCAAGCTGATACGTTCCTAACAGAAGGCCCTGCTTGACAGGCCTCATAGTTCCAGACCGCCAGTGTTACAATAACCCGCCATGGCGACCAACACTAGACCTGTCAAGCAAAGTTCGAAGGCCAAAGCAAAAATCGACTACACGTCGCCCGCCCGCTTGCAAAACATCTTCGCAGCATTGGACGGGCTCTTCCCGCAGGCCCAGTGCGCGCTGCGCCACGAAAACGCTTTTCAGCTTCTCGTCGCCACGATCCTCTCCGCGCAATGCACGGACGAACGGGTGAACAAGGTCACCCCGGAGCTTTTTCGTAAATTCCCGCGACCTCAGGATTTCGCGGGATTGCCGCAAGCAGAACTCGAAGGGGAGATTCGCTCCACCGGTTTCTTCCGCAACAAATCAAAAAGCATTATCGGGGCGGCCTCGAAGATCGTGAAGGATTTCGGTGGCAAGGTTCCCCAAACCATGGATGAGCTGCTCACCCTGCCCGGCGTGGCACGGAAAACCGCCAACGTCGTGCTCGGAACCGCTTTCGGTATCGCCAGCGGCCTGGTGGTGGACACGCACGTGTTCCGCATCGCCCACCGCCTGAAACTCTCCCACCAGAAGACGCCGGAAAAGGTGGAGCAGGACTTGATCAAGCTGGTGCCGCAGAATCGGTGGATTTCTTTCAGCCACCAGGTCATCTGGTTTGGAAGGAAAATCTGTGAGGCGCGCAAACCCCTCTGCGCAGAGTGCCCCTTGATTTCGACCTGCGACTCGCCCGACAAGACCGCCTGATCGAGTGAGGGGGGTCCGGGAATATCCGCAAGGCCGGCGGCAGGCCAATAGCCTGGATTTCTCACCAACAAGGGGAAGGGCGGGGCTTCACGGGCTGCGCCAAACCGCTTCCCTAATGTCATCCTGAGCGCAGCGAAGGATCTCGCTCTGCGCATTTTCATGGCAATGCGAGATTCTTCGTCGCCTGCGGCTCCTCAGAATGACAGCCCCGACGGGTTCTTCCGCAGCCTGCTCAACCCCGCCACTTCAGGACCTTCCCAGTTATTCCCGTGTCCCGCCCCCCTCACAGAAGCTTCATGCCTTCCGGGTCCCATCCGACAACGGCGCCGCGTTCATAGCTGACATTGCTGAGCAAGGCCGTGCCCGCGGCCCGGAAGCCGAAGACGGCATCCTCGACGACGGGCCGGCGCGTCCTGACCGCATCGATGAAGTTCCTCATGTGGTCATAGTTCTCATTGTAACCCTCCGGCGCCACGTATTTTTCTTCGCCGAGTACGGTGACACCCGTCGGATGCGACCGCGGATATTTCTGGCGATAGTCTTCCAGCATGCGCTTTTGAATGGCTTCCGAGAACAGGTTGTAGCGGACACCCGGCTCCTTCTCGCGCGGCACGCGAGTCAGGCTGACTCCGTCCCCACCGATGGTCAGCGTGCCTTCTGAACCCGTGAAGACGAACCCTTCGCTTTCCGAACCGCCATCCACAAAATTCGTGCGGACGCTCAAATTGAAGCCCTGCGGGTAGTCATAGAGGCCGAGCATCACATCGGGCACATCGCGACCGTCTTTCCAGAAGCGCAGCGCGGCCGTAGCCATGGCTCGGGACGGGCCGTGCGAACCCGTGACGAAGTGGACCCCGCTGAACAAGTGCACAAACAGATCGCCCGCAACGCCGCTTCCGTAAGCTTTCCACTTGCGCCACTGGAAAAAGTGCTCGGCGTTAAACGGAATCTTCGGCGCGGTGCCCAGCCAGCGCGGCCAATCGCAGGTCTCGGGCGAGGCGTCCGGGGGCACGGTATACTCCCACGCTCCCAACGCCGAGTTGCGGTCATACCAGGCCGTCACCATGTTGAGCTGGCCGATGGCGCCTGCCGCCAGCAGGTCCTTGGCCTTTTGGTAAATGACCGAACTGACTCGCTGGCTGCCAATCTGAATAATCCGGTTCGTCTTGCGTGCCGTCTCGATGATCTTCGGCCCATCGGAGTAGACGTGGATCATGGGCTTCTCGCAATAGACGTCTTTGCCGGCGTTCATGGCATCCACGGAAACCTGCATATGCCAATGATCGGGAGTGCCGATGATGACCGCGTCAATGTCCTTGCGCGCGAGGATTTCGTTGTAATCGCGCGTGGCTAAGATATCGTTGCCCCACAACTCCTTCGCATGATCCAGACAGCCGTTGTAGCAATCCGCCACCGCCAGGACCTTCACACCCGGAACCTGCGCGGCAACCTTCGTATCGCCCTGGCCCTGCCCACCCGCTCCGATCAAGGCAATCTGAATGTGGTCGTTCGCGGCGATCGGCTTCGCCGGTTCGTCTTGAGCCGCCGCCAGCAAATGCAATCTCGCATTTCCTGCCAGAAATGACCCGGCGGTTGCGATGCTTCCCTTCTTGAGAAAAGCTCTGCGATCAAGTTTGTCCACCCTACCCTCCTCGACTGCGAAAGTTACCCCCGGCCTTCCAGGGCCGTCCTCTGCGCCGTCCCGGGAAGAACGGTAGTGTACGCCTTATCCCCTCAACTTGGAAACTCCCCGTTGCGCTTCTGTCCCCGTTGCGCTTCCAAAGGCAAATACGGGTTGCCGGCCATCCGTGAGCAGGAGTAATCTGTCTGGCGATTCTCCCCCAGGCAGGGCCGCTTTGGAGGCAGGGGGTGTGTGCGCGTATCGCTTGCGAGGGGTGAAGGAAGGGAGCCTAGCCATGAAGCAAAGTGCACGCTGCCGGATGCTGGGGCGGAGTCTCGTTTTCGTCCTTCTATTCTGCTCCAGCACTACAGTGCAGTCTCAGGACAACAATCTTGCCCTCCGGCCACCCATGGGCTGGAACAGTTGGTATGGCTATCTGTGCAAGGTAACGGACGCCGCCGTGCGCACCCAGGCCGACGAGATGGTCCGCAATGGTATGAAGGCTGCGGGTTATGAATATGTCAATATTGATGACTGCTGGCAGGGACAGCGGGACGCCCAGGGAGTGATCCACCCCAACCAGAATTTCCCTGATATGAAAGCCCTCGGCGATTACATCCACAGCAGGGGTTTGAAGTTCGGCATCTACTCCTCCCCGGGACCCAAGACTTGTGCGGAGTATGAAGGCAGTTATGGTCATGAAGAGCAGGACGCCCAGACTTACGCGGCGTGGGGAGTCGATCTCCTGAAGTACGACTGGTGCAGTGGGGAAAAGGTCTACACAGCAAGCGAGATGCAGGGTGCCTACAGGAAAATGCACGAGGCGTTGAGGCGGACGGGGCGGCCGATCCTCTATAGCCTTTGTCAGTATGGCCTGGAGCGGGTTTGGACCTGGGCGCCGTCGGTGGGCGGCAATATGTGGCGGACTACTGGCGACCTCGATTATAACTACGACCGGATTTCCCTGGTGGGCTTCCAGCAAAACGGCCTGGAACGCTTCGCCGGGCCCGGCCACTGGAACGACCCGGATATGCTGCTGGTCGGTCTGGGGAAGATCCAGGATGATGAGAATCGCACCCAGATGAGCTTGTGGTGCTTGCTCGCAGCCCCCCTCATTGCCAGTCCTGACCTCACGAAAATATCACCCGAGGTGCTGGCAATCCTGACCAACCCCGAGGTCATCGCGGTGGATCAAGACCCTGCCGGCCTTCAGGGATACCGGGTCTCGGAAGAAGGCCCGCTGGAAGTGTGGGTGAAACCCCTTGCCGGAGGAGCCAGGGCGGTCGGCCTTTTCAACCGGGGCGAGGCGGCAATGCCTGTCACCGCGTACT
>Ga0208457_1000206_pt1 | contig 72832 bp, 58 predicted proteins | sample June2015DPH_10_1_FD_185513 | JGI IMG/M metagenome (GOLD analysis project Ga0208457, IMG submission 185513) | Peatland microbial communities from SPRUCE experiment site at the Marcell Experimental Forest, Minnesota, USA - June2015DPH_10_150... | ecosystem: Environmental > Terrestrial > Soil >... | reverse complement strand
CTTCCGCCCTGCGTCGCCCCACCGCTACGCCTCGGCGGGGAACACCCGGTAGCACATGGATGAAAGGCTTCGATCTGCGTCAGAGTCCCCCACTATGGAAAATCATGAGGCAAGAACAGGGAGCGGGCACGGTGAGAGGAAGCACCCCGTGAGGCGCGCGGCGGGCGCTAACCTCAGTCGCCCCACGGGCTCCTTCGGTTAGCGCCCACAGGAACTACTTACTTTGCTAAGAACAGGAACTTCTTACTTTGCCTTGACAGCAGCGGCTGGCGCCTCGGCCGGCGAGTTCGAGAGTTGCCGGACTTTGCAGGCGTTTAGGATTGCCCGTCGGACAACAAACAGCCACTGACCAAGACTCAGCGGAGGTCTGATAATGACGATTGGAGCTCCCGGGCGTGGGAAGCCTTGTGTGTCACGTCCGGCTGTGAGCCGGCAAGCAGGTTGCGAAGCGCCTCGCTGTGGCTGAGCAACTCCTCTGAGATTGCATCCCCGACCACGCGATGTCCCAGCTCGTTCCAGTGCCCGATGTCGACCTGGGTGTTAAAGAATCCGTGCAAGGGAACGTGATGAGAGGCGGAATAATCGGCCAGTATGGGCGCCAACAAAAGGGTGTGGATGTTGTGCGCGACCGTGAAACGCTCGATGCGGGCTTCGGAGGCAAAAAGTGTCGCCGCCCCTATTTCCTTCCGGAACGCCTCGCGTTTCGACGCATCAACATGGGTTTGTAGGTTCATGTCAGTTGTCACGATCCAGAACTCCGCGTGTTGTTGATCGCATTCCTTCTTCATCAAGTCGAAGAAGCTCTCCGCAATCGCCCAGGGTTCCTGCATTTGGGGTAGATCGGGAAGATACGGCCAAACCCGCACATAGTCAGGGGGCGGGGCATTGGCTGGCTGGCGTCGCGCGCGGAGACGCACGGTGCCGGCCATCTTCTCAATCTTCCGGCCTAAATTTATTTGCGCGGTTCGAGCCAGCGACAACAGATCGATCTGATTCGCCCAATCCGACGATTTGTCTTTCCAGGCCTGTCGCCACCGGCTCGGGCCAGGGGCGGACTGGGTGGCCGCGTCGGGGACCAATTGTCCGTCTTTGAGAACGTAATACGGCACCCCCGCCTCACTATCGGGAGAAAGTCTCCGCGTATTCTTCAAGACCGTATAAACGGACATCAACAAAATGACGATCCGGGGATGATACTTCCAGACATGATTCCGCAGCGTGAGATATTCCTGAGCCATGCCGTATCCGGGGCCGCCGAAGTCCAAAACCTCAGCTTTCCACCCGTGAACTGCCAGCGCCGGCTTCAGTTTCCGTTCGATTTCGGCATGAAATCTCTGCTCCAGCGGGACCTGCAAGGCCGCACTTTCCGATGACCCAATGAAAGCAATCCGGAAAGTGTTCGGCGGGGGCTCGAGGGAGTGCTCGCGATCGCGCATTCCGTCGCTATTGACCTTGATATAGCATTCGCCTTCGTCCAGATACCACCCCTCGGCGTTGGGACGCAGGGCATATCCTCGTTCCTTCTCGGAGGTGTACAGCGAAGCGGGATATTTTGCTCCGGCAAGCCGGAGCACTATTTCGGAGAACGAAAGCACCACTGCGACCGACAGCGCGGCGAGGGCGGCGTCTTTAAAAAATCGCATAGAGGAACGGGTGTTGATTCGGGCCGCTGGGTTGAGCCAACAGCATGGCCACGCCCACACACAAGAAAGTGACCACCGCGGATTGGACTGACCACCGGACCCATCGCGGAACAACCGGCCGCGTTCGGCGCCACCACAGGTCCGGACGTCGGCGCTCTGCGATCTCAAGGATGGCGTACCCTGCTATTCCAACGACCAGAGCGTGGCTGCCTGCGGCGGCAGCCAATTGCAAGAGGTCGGCGCCTAACGAACTCCAGTGCGAGAGCGCGTGAGAGAGCAGCCACGCTGCGTCGCCGACGCTTCTGGCGCGGAAAAACACCAGCGCGAGCGCAACCATATGGAAAGTCAAAATGCAGCCCAACCCGCTCGCAAGACTGTCCAGTTTAGGGCGGACGCTGAGGAAACGCGCGCGCCGCTTGACGGACAGAGCATCCACAATTAGATAGAAAGAGTGTACCAGGCCAAATGTAAAGTAGCCCCACGTCAGCCCATGCCAAAGCCCGATGGCAACCATGTTCACCGTAATGCTGAAGGCGAGCCCGATCTTGCCGGCGTACCGCGTGGCCATGCGAAGGGGAGTAAAGACATAATCCGTCAGCCAGGTGGTCAGCGACATGTGCCACCGTCGCCAATAGGCGCTGATGCTGGAGGCGGTGAAGGGGCGATTGAAATTCTCGGGTGACCGAATGCCGAAAAGGAGCCCCGTACCGATGGCGATATCCGTCAGCGCCGAAAAATCGACATACAGTTGCAAGGGGTAAAGGTAGAACCCGGTCAAGAGCGCGGCGCCGTGCAAGTCCTTGACGTGTGCGAATACATAGGCGACACCGGGCGCCAGGCTGTCGGCAATCACCAGTTTCTTGAAGATGCCCCAGGCGATTCTGAGGACTCCGTCTGGAATCGACATGCGGTCCGGCGGTACTTGTTCCAGAAAGTCACCGGCGCGCTGGATGGGTCCCGCGACAATCTGCGGAAAGAACGCGACGTAGGCGGCAAACGCCACCAGCCGCTGCTCCGGTTGGATCTTTCCCCAGTGGATGTCAACGAGATAGCCGATCAGTTTGAAGGTGTAGTATGACAATCCCAGCGGCATAACCACGCGGCCCCACTCGCCCCCGGGCATGACCGCAGCGATCTTGAAGAACATGAGATAAGCGGTCAGCAGGCACACCACCAGGAAAGCCGTGAGTTCGGCCCGGTGATGGGATGGCCGGTCCCCGACCGACTTTCCGGCGAAGAAAGTGAAGAGAGTCGCGCCGGCAAGCAAGCCCGCGGCGCGAATATCCCACGTGCAGTAGAAAAGATAAGACAAAATCAGAAGGAGGGTGCTGCGGGCGCGTACGGGGCATAACCGGTATGCAGCCGCGGCGCAGGCTAAGTAGGCAAGAAATTCGACGGAAGTATAGCTCAATGGGATGTGGCTAGTTTTGTCTGCACCAAGTCAGCCAGTTCGCCCACATTCTTGAGCGAAGTGACTTCACTGGTGGTGAACCTTACCTTGAATTTTTTCTCAATCGCCACGATCAAATCGATATGATTGAGGGAATCCCAACCTTCGACATCGGCTGCGGTCATGTTCTCCCGAAGAACGAGGGCGCTGTCATCGAGCACCTCGCGGAAAACGGGCGTCAGCGCTTCCAGGACCTCTATTCTGGTGGTGAAAGGCACGCTGAACCAATTTCCTTAGGTTGAAATCTCAGCCTGGGCTGTTTCCGCGAGTCTGATCAGTACGGTGGCAGGCTGATAAGCGCTGGTTTCCAGGGCCCATCGCGTATGACCGCCATCGAGTTCGTCAATCTTGCGGAATCCAAACTGTTCGAAAAATCCCTTGACCAGCCCGTTTTTGGCCGTGGGGATGTATTCTCCCGTCACCAGCTCAAGGCCCTCTTGCCGGGCGCGTTCGAAAACTTCGTTCATCTGGCACTGCTCAACCCCGCGCGAGAGGACGCGGCAGCTCATCAGCCAGTCTCGAATTGCGAGGTGCTTCTCACCACGTTCCAGAATCACCACCGAGATCAGCCCGTGGTCGGAGAGACGGTCCGCCAGCTTGGCGTAGAGCGGAATCCAGCGAGGATCATTCATCAGCGCCGCGCATTCCGCCTCGGAGCGGCGGCGCGTGGTCAGGTTGAATTGGTTGCTCCGCTGAATCAACTGCGCGATACGCGGCAGGTGGAATGAATCGAATCGCTCCACCGTCATGCGCATGTCGAGTGACTTCAGAAATTCATCGACCGTGGCAAAGCGCGCCTGGATTTCTTTTCGCTCGGCCTCTTGCCTGTACAATTCCGCGCGCTTGACGTCTTCGGCAGAGAAGGAGGTGGCTTCGAACAGATTGAGTTCCGAAATGGCGCGAACATAATCCGCCGGGTCTTCCGGCAGCTCGGGAACCGTAACCTCGGGCATAAGCTCCCGAACGAGGTTGCGCTCAAAGGAATTGTCGTCCAGAAACACCATCGAGTCGAAGCCGATGTTGAGCGTCTCGCGGATGTTGCGAATGTTCTCGGCCTTGTCGCTCCAGTTTGCCATGAACGCCACAAAATGCTCCCGTTTGAGAACCATCTCCGGATGCTCCTGGAAGGGGAGCAGGGCGTTTTTCATGTCGTTCTTGCTACAGACTGCCAGTAAAATCCCTCGGTTGGCCAACTCCCGCAGGTAACACTGGAACCGGTGGAACGCTTCGCCTTCGCCATGAGCGCCCAGGAGGAGGTTATCCAGGCCGTCATCGGCGACGACCCCTCCCCACAAGGTATTGTCCAGATCGACGACCACGCACTTGGTGACATGGCCCCGGCTTGCCATCACGATGTCCACGACGTTTTGCGCCACCGCGGGCAGATATTCCAGCGCGCAGTAGGACTTTGCCATGTCCCAAAATCGATCGTCAAACCATAGGCTCCGCCCGATCCAGGATGCGACACCCTCCACATCCTGGATCAGCACACCCGTGCGTTTACTGGCTTCTTGCGCCAACAACGCGTTCAGCCGCATGGCGACCGCATAGAAAGAATCCGGCACCTTCTGGTCGAAGTTGCCGAAAAACCGTTCGTAGGGCAGCACGAAGTTGCTCTGGATGATCGTGGCCGTCGATCGAGCTTGTATGCCTTCCCAGGTTCTTACGACTCCCTCAATGGTTTCCTGAACGAAGGCAGAGGCACTCCCCGAACGCTGCATGAACCTTGTTCGCAACGCCTGCACCGCATTGAGCACCACCATGAAGTCCGGCTGGAACTTGTAAAGGCCGGACCGGGAGTCGTAGACCTGGAGTTCAATGGCATCGAAAGGGGCCTCATAGATTTCCGCATTAATTCCCCGTTCGTGAAGAAGGGCGCGAAAAAGCGGCACCATGCGCTGCGTGGCTGCGTCGGAGAGCAGGGCGAGTTTGACTTCCTGCTGGTTCGCCGACGAATCGAGCAGTCGGCTGGCCCGCAATAAGGCCGCGTAGTCAAGATTGCGCGCGCCGCCTCGTGACATGGATCAATTAGCTCGCTTTCCAGAGGAGGTCCCGCTGGGTATGCGCGCGCCAGACTTCTTGTCGAAGCCCCTGCGTTCAGGGTATGACGCCCGCAGTCGCCGCGTTGATGGCGCTGACGTCGGCGCCCATATCCTCCCCATCGGTGCCTGAGTCCGCGAAGGGGCTCGTAAACCCGTTGCACAAAGCTGGCGTACAGAGCCTGAAGTCCCCGCCCGCGAAATCGACAAATCCAACGCTCTGCTGAGAGAAGTCAGGCGGGTAGAAATTACCAGGCGGGTAAGTGCTTGATTTGAAGCCACTCGGCGGAGCGTCTAAAACGTCGTTCGTGACGGTGTAGTTTTGGAAATAAGCATCCAGGCTGGCTTTTCCGGGTGATGTGCTACTGCCGCTGATCCCGTACGTGTCGTAGGGCTGAATGTTGTTCGTGAATATGAAATTAGAGATTAAATTATTCTCATCACTTCCCACGACGACGGCAACGCTGTTCTGGAAGGCGGTGTTGTGATCGTACGTGACGTCGTGTGGCGTCAGCAACCCCTGTCCCGAGCCGCCATTAACGAACTCCAACAACTTTCCATCGCCTCCCCACGTCGTGTTCTCGACATCGATTAACAGATTGTCATGAATCGTGATGCGCTGAGAGGGCTGGCTTGGGGGCTGTTGATTGTCCTCTCCGGCGATGTCGAAGCCACTGGAGGTGTGCCTGATGAGGTTGTACCGGATGGTGATGTCGGCCACTGTGCATGCCGAGCAGTTGGTGCCGCTGTGCGAAGTGCGCGGCGTGAAGACCAGTCCGTAGCCGACTTGCGCGTCCGCCCAATTGTATTCGAAGACGTTCCCTTCCACCAAAGCTCGCTGCGCATCCTTGAATTCCAGCCAGTTCTTCACTTCAAAATGGATGCCGCCGTAGCTGGGGTCGTTGACATACCAGGTAAGTGACTTAATTAAATGATTTCGCCGAATCTCGATGTCGGATGGGATGACTTGGGCAATGGATACTTTAGCTCCACCCCAAAGAATGTTCTCTCCTGATGCCTCAAGGTAGTTATTGACGACCTTGAGCGGTCCGAAGGTATTCCACGCGGCGACTGCCTGAGCGTCGGACCCGACGTTGTGAATGTTCTCGACATAGGAATTAACTATGGCAAGAGACGCGCCGTTCATGCCGTAACCTCTTTGGATATTCCCGGTCGGATTGCCATGGATGTAGCAGCGGTCAACGTAAATGTGGTCGGGGAGCAGGGTGGGATCCGTCTCGCCGTTCCCCACGACGAAGATGCCGTAATTCGTGCTCACTGAAGCACCCACGCCGATTTCGACGCCCATGAACCAATAATGGCTTGCATTGCTGGCGGTGGATATGGGCGAGACGCCGTTGGTGTTCGAGATGATCTTCGCCAAGATCGGCGAGTAAGTAGGATCGATCCGCGTGTCAGCGGGAGGCAGATTTGAATCGGCCGTGTCGGTCCGAATGATGATCCATTTCCCGGCAGCGCAGGACGTCTGCGGGAGGGTGAACCCTCCCGTCTTCGAATAGGTCGCGCCCGAGTTCAGCCGCAACACCTGGCCCTGGGTGGCACATGCGCTGGCGGCGCTGTTGAGGGCTGCCTGGAAATTGTCGCTTGGCCCCAGTGTGGTGACCGTGTAGCCCGTCGTATCGGGGAATGTGGTATCGAGGAAAGTCTGGGGAATTGCCGCCAAGGGCGGTGTCTCGATAGAAATGGCCAGCCCTGCCGTCGCGGTTTCTGACAACGAGTCTGTTACCTGTGCGGTGAAATTCGATAGCCCAAGGGTCGTCGGTGTCCCCGAGATTACTCCCGTGCTGGCGTTGAGCGAGAGCCCTGCCGGTATTTGCCCCGAGGAAATGCTCCAGGTGTAAGGCGGAGCGCCTCCGCTCAGCAGCAAGGTCACATAATACGGGACTGTGGGATTGCCGTCGACGAGGGTCGTTGTGACAATTTGAATGGCAGTCGTGCCATAGGTGAACGCCCCTGACAGTGTCGCCGACTGGCCGTCCGGATTCGTCACCTTAATATCGACCGTCGCCGGATTTGAGCTGGCCGGGGTCGTAGCAGTAAGCTGGCTGGAACTCACGAAAGTCACTGCCGTGGCTGCGACGCCGCCAAAAGTGACCGTGGCCCCGTTGAGGAAGTTTGACCCGTTTATCGTGACCACCGTTCCGCCCGCGAGCGGTCCGGAGGTTGGGGAAATGCTGCTAATGGTCGGTGCCGGATTGCCATAGGTGTAGCCGTTCTTCGCCGTAGCGCTAGAGCCGTCAGGGTTGTTGACGACTACATCCACTGATCCGGCGGCGTGCGCCGGGGTCGTCACCGTAATCTGCGTGCCGTCGGGAGTGACCGTGATCTGGGTCCCGGCTGCGGTTCCGAACGTGACAGTAAGGTTCTGCTGGAATCCCGATCCGATAATCGCAACCACCGTCCCGCCCGCCGTTGTGCCGGATGGTGGGTCGATATTGCCGATGGTCACGCCCGAGGACGCCGTATAGGTATACCCACCGCTTAAAGTTGCATTGTCTGTACCGACTACTACGGTCACATCGACGGCGCCAGCGGCGTGCGCCGGAGTGTTGCAGGTGATTTGAGTGGAGCCGACAACGACGACATTCGTGGCCTGTGTGCCGCCTAAATTCCCGAAGTATACGAGGGCTCCTGGTGCAAAGGGGGTGCCCGTGATGGTAACCGCCGTTCCGCCCGCGGTTGTGCCGGTGTTCGGAGCAATTGCAGTGACGATCAAGGTGCCTGTATACGTAAAGCCGCTCTTCAGCGTAGCGCTTCTACCGTCCGGGTTGGTGACGGTCACGTCCACGGTGCCAGGTCCCTGCACCGGGGTAGTGGCTTGAATCGTTTGCGCGCTACTGCTCACAACCACGTTAGTGGCCATACCGCTTCCAAACTTGACCGTGGCGCCCTGCTGAAATTCCGCGCCCGTGATGGTCACGATCGTGCCGCCGCCATCTGGGCCGGAATTCGGAGTAACGGAGGTGATGCTGGGCGGCAAGCCGTAGGTGAAGCCTCCAGTTTGCGTGACGCTGGAGCCGTCGGGGTTCGTCACCGTTACATTAACTGTACCCGGGGCGTGGGCGGGGGTGGTCAAGGTGATCTGGGTGGTGGTAACAGTAGCAATCGTTGCTGCTGCACCGCCGAAACTCACGGTGGCGCCAGTCTGGAAACCTGTACCCACGATCGTTACAGACGTCCCGCCGATGATCGATCCGACGATCGGCGTAATACTGGTGATGGTGGGAGCGACATTATAGGCATAACCGTTGGAAAGCGATCCGCTGCCTCCGTCGGGATTGGTCACCGTGACAGTTACAGTCCCGGCCGAGTGGGCAGGCGTTACACACGTGATTTGGGCCGGTCCGAGAACATTGATGTTGGTCGCCGTGTCACCACCGAAAGTAACGGCGGCGCCACTTTCAAAATTCGACCCGAAAATCGTGACTAATGTGCCCCCAGCCGTCGAACCCGAAACAGGCTGAATCAGATTAATAACCGGTTGAGTGCTCCCGAACTGTAATGTACCATTACCTGCGCCCCCACACGCAGACAGGGAGAGGGCTAAGCATATGATTGCCGCCCCTGCAATCCAAAATCGCAGATCATTCGCTTTCGACCTTGTGCTTGCCCTTAGATTTTTCATGGTCTTAGCTGTCTCCCTGGGCTGTTCAGCCGCCGCAAAAGTACGACCTGGAGCGGTCGCCCCAGAAAACTTCACGTGAGCCTGGACGCCTTGCCCTACGAATACCAAACCCCGACGAGAAATCTCAACTAGGAACACCCCCTTTTGGAATGGGGGCTTCCCACGCAATATACGCTAGCGGTTCTTCGGATGTCAAGGCGTTCGATGTGCCTCCGATGAGCCTACTTGCGTACTCTAAGTAGGAAACCCGGGTAGCCTCCGGCGCGAGCCGACATAACCCGAGCCAGGTCAGAGTTGCGGGAGTGTGACCGCGTCACACTCCCGCATTGAGTGATTGCGCGATTGAGTGATCGGCTGATTGCAGGGAGAAGCAGAAATTAGAAACTGGAAAATGGAAACTGGCCGCTCTATTTTCGTGTCCAGTTTCGAGTTCCGAACTTCGAGTTTCCAGACTGGGGCTAGCCAAAGCGAATAAGAGCAAGAAAGGCGGTCGCTGATCGTCCCGCCCGATCGTATTTGCCTGCAAAACCCTTTCGGTCGCCGAAACTGCCCCGATTGTGATAAGGTCAGTGCGGGCGGCGATTGAATGCCCATTTCGCGAACGCCACTTCCTTGCGAGGTTGACCCATGAAAATCATTCTCGATCCCGATGGCGATGCAGCCTATTTCTACTTGAGAGAGGGGATTTCGGAAGTTAAAACCATATGGATCACGGAAGACCTCTCAATCGACCTGGGTCCGAATGAGGAGTTGGTGGGGATGGAGGTGCTCTCCGCCGCCCGGCACTTGGGACTGACGCGCGAGACCACGCGGATGGATGTCGAGCTTCTTCCCAGGTAGGCTAAACGAGCTGGACAGCGCGCCTGTCGCCGAGGGCGCTTGTTTCGGCAGGCCGCCCGAACCGGCGTTTCCAGTGGTGCGATTGCCTTTTCTTTCAACCTAAGTTACACCCCCTCAAGCTTTAGCGTTGTCAGTTTTCTTGCACATGCACCTGCAAAGTCTTTCATCTTGACAAACGAAGTCGGGATGAATCAGAATATTGTTCAGCGCAGGTTTAGCCCGATGCAGAGCATCTACTCAATTCCTGTTCCGACTAGTTTCGAGGCGTGTACTGACAGCGTCATTACAGCGTCCTTTTCTTTGGAAAGCGACCTACAAGCTCAGTTTGCCCACGATTTTTTTCAGAACCTGTTGAGTCTTGATCTAAGCCTCGAGCAGAGCTTCTACGCGTGGCAGCAAATTGCCGAACTCCGCACCCAAATGGCGAAGGACAAAGGCGCTGAGGTCCCTTTTCGCCAAGCATTATTGGAATACTTCCTCACTTCGCCGCTCTTGCATGATCCCATCATTACGGAGTTCGGCGAGCTTCAGCGCCTGCGCCTGACTTCGACCACCGATCATCTGACCGGAACGCACAATCGGCGTCTCTTCGATGCGTTCCTCGGGAAAGAGGTTCAACGGGCTGCCCGCTACGGAAACGACCTGAGCTTGGTCTTAATGGACCTGAACAGATTCAAGCAGGTCAATGACACGCACGGTCACGCGGTGGGCGACGAGCTGCTCAAGCTTACCGGGAAACTCATGGTCGATTCCCTTCGGAGCTCGGACTACACCTATCGCATCGGGGGCGACGAATTTGCTCTGTTGCTTCCCCAGGCCGCTCATCCGGATGCTTGCGCGCTGGCGGAGCGGCTTCGCCATCGTTTTGAGGAAGCGGTAAAGCCGCGAAATTTGGGGATTCTGGTGGGATTAGCTTATGGAGTGGCGACTTCACCCCGAGAGGCCAAGGAACCCAAGGCGTTGTTTGAGCTGGCTGACCAGCGCCTCTATGATTGCAAGCGCGCTATCGGCTCGCCTCGTTGCGCGCCCCGCTCTCATGAGCGCATTCCCCTCAATGGTGTCAATGCTTATGCGCTTTTCCGAGTGAACAGTCACACCCAGCGCGGCCGCCTCATCGACTTTGGCTTGGGCGGGGTCGGCATTCGCGTCCCTCAGGACGTCCAAGTGCCGGAGTACTTCGCCGCCGATTTGCACCTTCAGATTCTGCCTCCCGTCCCGGTTTCTCTGCGGAGGGTTTATGTGGGTCCGGAGGATCCCGAGGGGCGGCGACTCGGCTGTGCGTTCATCGGACCCCTCCCCGACTATGTAAACCTTCAGCCCTAGCGATTGCGAAATCCGCGTGGACACACCAGGGTGATGGCCTCGAGGTGTGTCCGCCTCGATTTCGTTCCGCAGGCTGCGCCGTAGGCTCTCCCACCTCTGAAATCTCAATTTTGAATGCCGGGCAAGCCCTGCCTTCATTGAGGTGAACTGGTTCAAGCGTCGACACCAACGCGATGCTGCCGCACACTCTGCGTGAGCCGGAGATTTTCGGTTTTTCGGCCAGGCTACTTGAGATAGACTGTCGCCACAAGATACACGACAGGTTGGGAGGTCGTCGATGCCAAGAGCGAAAGACGTCATAGTGGGTGTGGATTTAGGTGGCACGAGCCTGCGCGCTTTGGTGGTGAGTGGCAAAAACGAGATCCTCGCTCTGGAGAAGACACCCACTAATCCGACCCAGCCACCCGCCGGGCTCATTGCTGATATTGCCGACGTCGTGGAAGAGGCAGTGCGCACCGCGGGGCTCAAGATGCGCGAGATCCGTGCCGTGAGCGTCGGTGCCCCAGGTTCCACTGACCCCGCACGGGGCATCGTGCAGCACGCCCCAAATCTGGGCTGGAAAGATGTGCCACTGGGACCCGAGCTGAAAGCGCTTCTCCACGTTCCTGTCGTGGTGGACAACGATGTGCACGTCGGCGCCGTCGGTGAACACGCTCTCGGCGCCGGCCAGGGGGCTCGCGATTTGGTGGCCATCTTTGTGGGCACCGGGATTGGAGGCGCCATCATTTCCAAGGGCCGTCTCTTCGAAGGGAGCAGCGGCGGAGCGGGAGAAATCGGCCATACGGTGATGTTGGTGAATGGGCCGGTTTGCGGATGTGGCAAGCGCGGTTGCGCGGAGGCGCTGGCCAGCCGCACCGCAATGGAGCGCGATGTGCGCGCCGCCGTAAAAGCAGGCCACAAGAGCGTGGTGCTGAAGCTGATGAAAGAGGCCAACAAAGACCGCATGACCAGCAGCATCATCGTGCGTGCCTTGAAGAAGAATGACAAGGTGGTGCGCAAGGTGCTCCAGCGCGCCGAGTACTATCTGGGAATTCTGGTGGCGAACGTCGTCAACGTTCTGGACCCTGAGCGAGTGGTGGTTGGCGGCGGTATCGCCGAGCGCATGGGCGAAGAGTTTATTGCCCCTATCCGTGCCGCCGCCTTTGATTATTTCTTGCGCCATCAGGATCTTCATCGCGTCAGGATCGTGGGGGGGCGGTTGGGTGACAATGCCGGCGCGCTCGGCGCTGTCGTCCTGGCCCGGCAACGGCTGGCGAAATCTTGAGTCTTGAGTTTGTCTTGAATCTTGAGGTTTGAATCGTGGATCTGTGGTCTGAAATCTCAAATCTGAAATTCGGAGTCCGACGATGAAGATATCGAAAGCCCTCTTGCTCGGCACAGCGCTCGGCGTCGTCTTTTTGCAGGGAGTTCACCTGCTCTCGGCCGGAGGCCAGAGCCTTCCGGCCAGCGGTCCGGTCGTGGCCGTCAAAGCGGGCCGCGTGCTCGACGTCCGCTCGGGGAAATATCTGGAACATCAGTTAATCCTGATCGAAGGCGGCAGGATCAAAGAGATTGGCAGTGAAAGCCAAGTCAAGTCTCACGTGCCTGCGGATGCCCGCGCAATCGATCTCTCGCAATCGACGGTGCTCCCCGGACTCATCGACGCGCACACCCACGTCACCTTCAATCCCGGCCAGACGGGCTATCGAGGTCTCAGCATCTCGGTGCCGCGCGAAGCATTGATCGGCGCGCGCAACGCCAGGGTCACGCTCGAAGCGGGATTTACGACCATTCGCAATGTGCACGCAAACGGCTACTCGGACATTGCGCTGCGCGACGCCATCAACGCCGGAGATGTCCTTGGGCCTCGAATTCTTGCCTCCGGCCCGGCTTTGAGTATCACGGGCGGGCACGGCGATGAGAACCTGCTCGCGCCTCAGTTTCACGCTTCCGGCGACGCGGTGGCCAACGGCGTGCCGGAAGTGATGGCGAAAGTCCGCGAGAACATCAAGTACGGCGCCGACGTTATCAAATTCATGGCCACGGGCGGTGTGCTCTCCGAGGGCGACAATCCCGACTTCGAGCAGTTCAGCCCTGAGGAGATGCGCGCCATAGTCGCCGAAGCGCATCGGCTCGGGCGCAAAGTGGCCGCGCACGCTCACGGCGCGCAGGGGATCAAGGACGCGGTGCTGGCCGGCGTCGATTCCATCGAGCACGGAAGCTTCATCAATGCTGAAGATATCCAACTGATGAAGGATCACGGAACTTATCTCGTGCCGACCCTCTACCTTGAAGACTGGCTCATGGATAATCTCGACAAGCTCCCACTCACGCCGAACATGGTGGCCAAAGCGAGATATGTGCTGCCCCTGGCCCGCGCCAATGAAGAGCGGGCGATCCGGCAAGGGGTGAAGGTCGCTTTTGGTACGGACTCGGCGGTTTATCCGCACGGTCTGAACGCGCATGAGTTCGCGGTGCTGGTCAAAGTCGGGCTCTCGCCGCTCGAAGCGATTCAGGCCGCGACCATCAACGCAGCGGATTTGCTGGGTTGGTCGGATCGCGTCGGCTCCCTCGAGCCGGGCAAATACGCGGACCTGATCGCTGTCGATGGCGATCCGCTCCAGAATGTCGCGCTGCTCGAGAATGTGAAGTTCGTGATGAAGGGCGGGGAAGTGGTGAAAGCGAAGTAGGGCCGAGTGGCGCTCGGCCAGGGCAGAAGGCAATACCCAAGAGAGAGAATTCAAAAGTCAAAAGGCAAAAGCCAAAAGGCAAAAGGCAGTGAACCTTCAAAGTGAGGAATCGAAAGCGATGCTTTTGTAGATCGCAACTTTGGCTACTCCCCATGGAATTGCGTAATCCAAAATCCAAAATCCAAAATCTAAAATCCACTGCTTCCGCCAGAAACGCGCTCATCGCGGGCTGCTTGGGCTGGACGCTCGACGCCTTTGATTTTTTCATTCTGACCTTCGTGCTCGGCGCGGTGGCCAAGGACTTCCACGTGACGGTTCCGGCTGTCGCGTTCACGCTCACCGCGAGTCTCGCCACCCGGCCCATCGGCGCTTTCATCTTTGGGCTGATGGCGGACCGGTGGGGCCGGCGCCTGCCGCTGATGCTCGTAATCATCTTCTATTCCGCCATGGAAGTGTTGTCCGGGCTCGCGCCGACTTACCGGGTGTTTTTCATTTTGCGGCTGCTTTACGGCATCGGCATGGGCGGCGAGTGGGGCGTCGGGGCTTCGCTCACCATGGAGTCGGCTCCTGCCAAATGGCGAGGCCTGTTTTCGGGCATCCTTCAGGAAGGGTACGCAACGGGATACTTGATGGCAGCGTTGGTCTATTACGTCGTGCTCCCGAATTGGGGCTGGCGTCCAATGTTCTTTGTGGGAGGCCTGCCGGCACTGCTCTCACTTTTCATTTACGCCAAGGTTCGCGAGCCCGAAGCGTGGCATCAATCACGCACCGATTGGCGCGGATACGGGCGATCGATTCTTCAAAACTGGCGAGTGTTTCTCTATCTTGTGGTCCTGATGGCAATGATGAACTTCATCTCGCATGGCACGCAGGATCTTTATCCTACTTTCCTCCAGCGCCAGCGCCACTTCACACCCGGCGTCGTTGCTCTGATCACGGCTATCTCGATGGTGGGCGCGATTTGTGGTGGACTGGCGTTTGGCTTCTTATCGGACCGCCACGGCCGGCGGCGGGCCATGGTCACCGCCGTGCTTATGGCGGTCATCCTGATTCCTGCTTGGGTTCTTGCTCCATGGGCGCCTCTGATCGCCGCGGGGGCATTTCTGATGCAGTTCATGGTGCAGGGAGCGTGGGGCGTAGTCCCGGCGCACATTAATGAGCTCTCGCCGCCGCAATTGCGCGGGTTCTTTCCAGGCTTTGCTTATCAGCTCGGAGTGTTGTGCGCATCCAGTATTGCCGGGGTGGAGTCTGTTCTCGGCGAGCACTTCAGCTACGCGCAATCGATGGGCTTTCTGGCGGCGGCCGTTTTGTTGGTCGGGGCGATTGTGATTCGAGCCGGGCCGGAAGCGAGAGGCGTCGAATTCGGCGTGTAGGGCCGAGCGGCGCGCGGCCAAGGCGAAACGCAAAAAGAAAATCTAAAGGTCAAAAGGCAAAAGTCAGGACGTCCTTCGGCAGATAGTCGGGAGGGCCGAAATGAAACGAATCATATTTTTGCTTCTACTGCCCGTCGTGACCATGGCCGCCAAGTCGTTGCCCGCTCCCGCCGCGCAGCCTGAGCGCGAAATTCGCGCCGTACTCGACGCTCAAGTGGAAGCATGGAACCGCGGCGATCTTGACGACTTCATGCTGGGATACTGGAAATCGGAAAAGACCGAGTTTGTCGGCGCCCATGGAATCCAGCGCGGTTGGCAGGCGGTGCTTGACCGATACCGCAAGGGCTATCCGGACGGTGCAGCCATGGGCAAGCTGACGTTCTCGAATCTCGAAATCACTCAGCTTGGGCCTGCCGCTGCATTGGTCCTCGGCGAATGGCGGCTTGACCGCGCAGCCGACCACCCGGGCGGCGTCTTCACTCTGGTTTTCCGCAAATTCCCCGAAGGCTGGCGCATCATCCACGACCATACCTCGTCGGCCGGCGACAAGTAACCAACGCTTTTCGGCGATTCGCTAGCCGGCCCCTTGCCACGAAACACTAGCCGCCGTCCTACCCGGTTGGTTAGAATGGCTCACGTCGCATCGACGGAAGAAGCTGAACTCCAGGGATGAGGAAGGCGTGCCCGTGCTAAATCGGGGCGGTAAACCTCAGGTCAAAATGGGACGGCGTTACAAGGTCTACGCGGCGGGGACCGGCGTGTCCTACCAGTATTTTTTCGATCAGCGCCGTCGGGTGATTCGTCCCGAGGGACAAGGGCCGGGCAGTGACTTCGACTTTGTGATTACTGCCGACCAGCACCCCCCCTTCGTCCTGAGAGTCTTCGTTGCCGACCGCGCAACTGCTCGATGGCGCGGGGCCCACGGGCGAGACCTCGATTCCAACGAACAGTATGCAGCAGCAAAGATGCGATTGTTTCAGGCGTTTGACACGCGGGAGGATTTGAACGAGCATCGGCTCAGCCTGGTGGTCGATGATCAGAACGTGGAAGAGTTGCTGGAGCCGCTGGAGCTGGCGTAAAAGAGCAGTCAGCCGTCAGTTTTCAGCAAAACAGAATCAACGGAGTGGTGGAAAGCTGACTGCTGATGGCTGATAGCCGGAGGTTGAGCAATGTACACTCTTGTCGCGTCGCCGAGTGCCACCCGAACTCCGGGACCAACTCTTTTCCCCGATCAGTCGGGATGCAGTTTTCGCGTCTGGGCGCCCAACGCTTCTGCGGTCAGCGTCTATCTACAACCAGACGATGCGACAGCAGGGGTCTCATTCGCGCTTGCCCAGGATGCCGGCAACCCCGCCTACTGGTCAGCGGATATTGCCGGCGTAGCCGTGGGGCATCGCTATTATTTCTCGATTCAGAATCGTGGCGGCGATCAGTTTAACCCGGGCGGCGCGCCACTCGTGAGAACCGATCCCTGCGCGCGCCAGGTGATCGCGCCTGACCCGGGAGACCCAGGAATCGTCGTCGATCCCGCTGCCTACCGATTTAGCGCGCCTTTCCAAACGCCCGCGTTTCAAAACTTCATCATTTATCAAGCGCACGTCGGATCTTTTGCCGGCCGCAATGACGGCATCGTGATCCCCCCAAACCCTGACGACCCGTCCACAGAGACCGCGAACTTTTCGCAGTGTGAGAGCAAGCTCGACTACATCCGCTCCATGAACTTCAACGCCATCCAGTTTCTTCCCAATGGCGAATATCGCGGAGCCGAAGGCGAAGCCTATAACCCTTCGAATTATTACGCGCCCGAAGTGTTGTACGGCACGCCGGATGACCTCCGCCGCCTGGTCGACGCTTGCCACGCGCGCGGCCTGGCTGTGTTCTTCGACGTCGTTTACAACCACATGGACACGACCGACAACCTCTGGCAATTCGACGGCAACACCGATCACCGAACCATAGACAGCGACCCCGCGACCGGTGGCGGCATCTACTTCAGCACTGTGGAGACTGGTTTTGGGCGACGCCCCGACCACGATTCTCCTGACGTCCAGCGCTTCTTCATCGAAAACGCGGCCATGTGGTTCGACGAATACCACGTCGACGGCCTGCGCTTTGACTCGGCCGTGAATTTCAGTGCCGGAGGATTGAAAGCCATCGTCCAGCAATTAGTTCAGAAATATTCTGATAAGTTTATCTATGCCGAAGATAACGCCGCGGATTACATCTTTAATCAGATCGGGTTCCGCGCCATGTGGGACATGAACAGCCCGTTCGCGTTTGCGCGCAGCATCACGCAGCGTGATCTCGGGCAGTTGCAATCGCTGGCCAGCCGCTTCGGTTATCCAACCGCTTGGAGCGCCATCCGCTACCCGCTGGGCTCGCACGACCAGATTTTCAATCAATGGGACGTGGATGCGGACGGCGCAGGACGCTGGGATAAGCAAGCTGCGCCTGACTTGCGTGAGAATCGCTACTTTGTGGAACTGATCGGAGGGGCGATCACGGGCCGGCAGAATTGGTACGCGCTCGCCCAGGCCCGCATGGGATGGGCGCTCAACATCGCTATTCCGGGCACGCCCATGCTCTTCATGGGCACGGAATGCCATCACTATGGGTACTGGAATCCGGCCAGCGATACGTTCGGCGATCATCGATTCGATTGGAGCATCGCCGGAGACCCGACCGGTTGGGCGATGCGCAACTTAGTGGCCGACGCCAACAACGTTCGCTGGAACAATCCCGCTCTTCGCAGCGACAACGGGCCAGAGACCACTCATTTCGATTCGCAAAATAACGCGCTGGGATTTTTGCGCTGGGACGATGGCGGCAACGTGGTGCTGACCGTGGTCAATTTGAGCGATAACCAGTGGGATCAGGCCATCTACGGCGTCAATGTCGGCGGTGCGGGCGACCATTGGGAAGAGATTTTCAATTCGCAGTCACCGCAGTACGGAGGATGGAATGATTCCGGCAATTACCTGTCGGACTTGGTCGTCGAGGGCGACGGCCGATTCTATATTCGCTTGCCGAAATGGTCTGTGCTGATGTTTCGAAAGCAGTCATAAGAAGTTCGCGGAGGTGAGTCAATATGCTCAGTGTGCTTAGGCTTCGAAATGCTTTCGTTTTCGTCATTGCGGGCGGAATTGGCTTTCTGAGCGGGCAAGCGAAGGCGCAACAGACACAGCCTGCATGGAGCCCGCAGGAAAAACCCATCGTAGAGCAATTGCGCGGTCTTCGCGCTTTGCCCGATGACGCGAGAGGGCGCAGCACAAAACAACTGGCGCTCCAGATTCGGCAATTGCCTGCGACGCCCAACAAATTGCGCCTGGCAAACGGCCTGGCCAATCTCTCCACTGAGGGCGACTTCGGGCACGATACGTTGCAGGAAGTCGCGACTACCTTGGCTGAGGCACTGCGTGAAGAGCCGCCGAAAGCGAATGAAGCGAAGCCGGGCGAAATCCCTGAGGCTTACATTGAGTTGGCATCGCTGGCGCGCTACGAGCACGTGCAGGCGGGTTTGGACTCGCCCCTGTTTGCTGCGGCCATGGCCAAGCTCGAGGCCGACGATCAGCGCCGCCAGCAAGCCGACTTCACGCTGACCGATTTGGGGGGAAACGCCTGGACGTTGAAGAGCCTTCGCGGCAAGGTCGTGTTGGTAAACTTCTGGGCAACCTGGTGCCCTCCATGCCGCAAGGAAATGCCCGACCTCCAATCGCTGTATCAGCGTTTCAAGGATCAGGGTTTGGTGATTCTCGCGATTTCCGACGAAGACGCAAGCAAGGTGAAGCCCTTTGTGACGGAGCGGAGGGTGTCCTATCCGATTTTGCTCGATCCGGGGCGAAAGGTGAACACGCTCTTCGCGATTGAAGGCATCCCCAAGACCTTTGTTTACGATCGCGATGGCAAACTGGTGGCCCAGGCCATCGACATGCGGACGCAAAACCAGTTTCTCGAGATGCTTGCCCGCGCAGGACTGCAATAGGAAATCGCTGATTCCAGGATTCAGCAGCGTTTGGCGCGCCATCAATCGGCCATCTGCAATCGAAAATCAGCAATGATTCATCAGCTCGCCCCTTCCCCGGACATTCCTTTGTCCATCCACTGGCCGCCGTCCATCACCAGAACTTCGCCGGTGATGAAATCGGCATAATCAGAGACCGGGTGGACAGCAGCGCGGGCGATTTCCTCGGGCTGGCCGATGCGGCCGCTATTGTAAATCCGAATCGTTCTTTGGCGTTCAAGCGGACGGCCATTCGATGCCGGGTCAAGCCGTGTCCGAATTCAGCCGATGAGTAACCAGAGGCGGATAAGTGTGGCGAATCTGCCTCGGAGGGCAGGGCGGGCCGCCGGTGCTGAAGGGGACGTGCGACTTCCGGTCGCGCCGATGACCGAAGGGGTTTAATAATGAAGCTCAAGGTGTTGCTTGCCGATTCCGATGTGAATTCTCGCGGCCTACTGCGAGACAGTCTCAACCAGTGGGGATACGAAGTCGCTGAGGCGTCTGATCGAGTCTCGGCCTGGGCGGCGCTGACGGCTGAAGACGCTCCGCGCCTGGCCGTTCTGGACGTGGGCGCGGGAGGGGTCCAGGTCTGTGAGCAGGCCAGAAGGCTACTCGTCAACACCTACGTGTACGTCGTATTGCTAGCCGAGCGAGGTCAAAGGGAGGAGATCACGCAAGGGGTTAAAGCTGGCGCGGATGAGTTGCTGACTAGACCCGTTGATCCTTTGGAGTTGGAGGCTCGTGTGCGCGGAGGCGAACGCGCACTCCGTTTGTTGGAGGCACTCGACCGCGCGCAGCACACGGTGAACTTTCAGATTCATCACGATCCGCTGACGGGCGCTTGGAATCGCGTAGCCGGTGTCGAGCAGTTGTGGCGCGAACTGGGGCGCGGCCGCCGCCAGAAGACGCCGGTCGGAGTCTTGCTGGTGTCGCTGGATGGCCTGAGAAAACTCAACGACAACGAAGGGTATGCGGCTGGCGACGACGCGCTTCGCGAAACCGCCCGACGATTGACTTCCATCGTGCGGCCTTACGACATCATAGGCCGCTACGGAGGTGAGGTGTTCCTGATTGTCTCTCCGGGATGTGATGAGGCAGGCGCCGTACAGCAGGCCCGGCGGCTTCAGGCGGCAATCAGCGCGGAGCCCATTGAAGTGGCGCGCGGGGCAGGGCCCGGCCGGAACCGAGACCACTGCGTTTTAGCAAGGCTCAGCATCGGCGTCGCCGCGGTGGAAAGAGCAAACCAACCGAACTTGCTTCTGCGCGCCGCAGAGGCCGCGCTGCGTCGGGCCAGAAGCGGCGAAGGAGGTCGCGTGGAGTCCGCGACTCTCTTCGTGGCCGCCTTCGCCACCGCAGCCGCTTGATGGGAATGCTGCGGCGTCGAACGCTCGCTCCAGCTAACCGTCGTCCGGAAGAGTTTTGCTCTGGTTCAACCCGCCGTCAGAAGCTGAGATTGACCCTAAGTTGAATCCCGCGCGGCCCGCCGCCCAAGAATGGGTTGCCCACGGGGATGTCAACAAAACGGACAAAGGCGGTGGTGGGTCACTTTTAATTTGAAGAAGGGCGTTACGAGACCAGGTGGACTGTTTTTCGAGTGCCCCGTAATCCTGGCACTACGACTCTTCTCATAGACAAGCCACTCTGCGGCGCTAGGCTTATAATGGCAATTTCACATCCGTCCGCGCCGACTGGCTTCACCGCCACTCATGAGATGGCTTCGACTGGTCCTCGTTTAAATACGGCCCACTCGGAAGAAGCAATGTGAGGCACCACCTGAGGAACTGCTCTGGGTGCTCGCTTTGCATTACCTGGTCTAATTCCATTTGGATAATCGCGGACCCGGAAACGATCCGGCGCCTAAGAATCTACCTCGCAATCCGGTCGCGGGCACTTCCTGTAGCGCCGATCCCGCATAGCGGGATCGGCATCTTGGATTTCTGAGACTCGCCGACCTGACGGAATTTCCAAGGCCTGCCGACCCTTCGCTCCTCTCAGGGCGGGCTCTAAAGGTCGGCGCTACGGCAAACTGGCCTACTACTCACTAAGGCTCTGGGCGCGCGAAGAGATGGCTCCGCTCCGGGATTCTTCGGTTGACCATCGAACTTGGCTTGCGTACGATGTGCTGCCCGGGCCGGAATCCCAGTCCAAGTTGCATGACCACATTGCGCTCGGAAGAAGGAGTGTTTCGCCGTGTCGAAAATTAAATGTCGAAAAGCTCGTTTCGTGATGATGTTGTTCGCCGCTTCCTGGAGCGTGGCTGCACTTGCCCAACAGAAATCATTCACGCTCGAGCAAGTCTTGAGCGCGCCGTTTCCCGATGACTTGGTGGCAGCGCCGGCGGGTGGGAAGGTTGCGTGGGTGTTCAATGTTGGCGGGGCGCGCAATGTCTGGGTGGCTGAGCCCGGCGGGGATGCGGGTGGCTACAAGTCGCGGGCGCTGACCAAGTATTCTGAAGACGACGGCCAGGACGTTGGCGAATTGAGTTGGGCGCCGGACGCCAGCGCGATCGCTTACACTCGCGGCGGCGATCTGGAAAATGAGGGCGAGTATCCCAACCCGGCCAGCAATCCTGCCGGCGTCGATCAAGGTGTTTGGGTTGTATCGCTGGGCGGCGGGGAGCCGCGCCGACTGAATGAAGGCCACTCGCCCGCCGTTTCGCCCAAAGGCGACGCCGTGGCGTTCATTTACAAGGACCAGGTCTGGCTCGCCAAGTTGGCGGGCAGCGAGAAGCCGGCGCAGCTTGTTCACTCCAAGGGGCGGAGCGGGTCGCTCAGATGGTCGCCGGACGGATCGCGGCTTGCTTTTGTCAGTAGCCGCGGCGACCACAGCTTGATCGGCGTGTACGATCTCGGAACCAAGACGCTTCGATATATCGAGCCTAGCGTGGATCGCGACGGTTCTCCTACTTGGTCGCCGGACGGGAAACAGATCGCCTTTCTTCGAATCCCTGCCAATCACGAGGCTTCTGCTTTTGGTCCCCGGCGCACCGCACAGCCTTGGTCGATTCGAGTGGCGGACGCCGCCACGGGCGCCGGCCGTCAAGTCTGGATTGCCGAGGAAGGGAAGGGCAGTGCGTTCCATGGGATGGTCGCGGACAGCGAGATACTCTGGGGCGCCGGTGACCGCTTGGTTTTTCCCTGGGAGCGCGACGGATGGCTGCATCTCTATTCCGTTTCGACGCAAGGCGGAGCGGCGCAGATTCTGACTCCGGGCGAATTTGAAGTGGAGCACGTGGCGCTCAGCCCCGACCGCAGCGAAGTTGTGTTTTCCTCCAATCAAGACGATATCGACCGGCGGCACGTCTGGAAAGTGGCGGTTGCGGGCGGGCGGTCGAGCGTCGTCACGAAGGGGACGGGAATCGAATGGGCGCCGGTGGTGACCAGCGATGGCAAGACCGTCGTCCTTCTGCGCTCTGACGCCCGCGAGCCGGCGCGGCCCGGCAGGGTGGCCGAGTCCGGCGAGTTGAAGGACTTGGCGCCGGAAACGCTTCCTGCCGATTTCCCAACCGCCTCGCTGGTGGTGCCCCAGCAAGTGATCTTCTCGGCCGCGGACGGGATGAAGATTCACGCGCAGCTATTTCTTCCGCCCAGCGCGCGGGCCGGTGAGAAGCATCCTGCCATGATTTTCTTTCACGGCGGCTCGCGGCGCGAGATGCTGCTCGGCTGGCATTACATGCAGTATTACCACAACGCGTACGGCATGAACCAGTATCTTGCCCGCCGCGGGTACGTCGTCCTGGCGGTGAATTACCGTAGCGGCATCGGTTACGGGATGGAGTTCCGCGAGGCGCTGAATTACGGCGCCGCCGGCGCGAGCGAATACAACGACGTGCAAGGCGCGGGGCTTTATCTCAGAAGCCGGCCGGACGTGGACCCTGCGCACATTGGCCTGTGGGGCGGCTCGTATGGAGGCTACCTGACCGCGCTTGGCCTGGCGCGCTCTTCCGACTTGTTTGCGGCTGGCGTCGATTTGCACGGGGTGCACGATTGGAACATGGAAATCCGCCATTTCGTGCCCGCGTATGATCCCGACGCGGACCAAAATGTCGCGCGCAGGGCGTTCGAGTCTTCACCGCTGGCGTCGGTGAAGACCTGGCGGTCGCCGGTCTTACTGATTCAAGGCGACGACGACCGCAATGTCCCGTTCAGCGAAACAGTTCGTCTCGCGGAGGCATTACGCAAGCAGGGCGTCTATTTCGAGGAGCTGGTTTTCCCTGATGAGATCCACGATTTCTTGATGCACAAGACCTGGCTGGCCGCGTATCACGCCGCCGCAGATTTCCTCGACCGCAAGCTCGGCGGGCATTGAGCGTTCACATGGTGGCGGCGGCGGGCTCCAGCCCGGAAGGCTGGCCGAAAGGCCGGCGGTCTTCGCCTCGACGACGATTGCTTCAAAAGCATTATTCGACGGACTGCGTTGAAGAACGAGATTTCACGCGAATGGACCGGGGAAGGAAAGAGTGGGTGGCGGAGAACTATGGAGCCAAGTGTCTGCGATCAACGCTCAACGACACTGGCTATCGGGTTCCTCTGGCGCCGTGTGGCTCATGGCCCGTCGGAAACCCCCGCGATGATCTTCTCCGCCACCGATCTACGAACTGCGCAGGAAGAAGTAGTGGCGGAGGGGTCGCGGCATGCCGCGCAACTTGCTGGGGCCGCCGAACGCAGTAACCTGGATCGCCCATCCACCCTTTAGCGTCCGAGGTGACTGTTTCGACCTTTCGCCTCCGCCACTCAGCCTAACTTCTTTTCTTCCTTCGTTGGACTGAGCTTAAACGTCAGTTTCGATCGAATGCTGTGACCGCCGTCACAGCTCGTTGTGATAGTGTGGTGCGGTCATCCTGCCCGCGCGCGACGTTTGCGGCCCTTCGGTCCAACATTCTGAGCCCGAAATTCACCGGCGTCGGGGTCGGAATCGCTCAAAGCACGGACGGCCGCTGCTTCCTTATCCTGATACTCATCGCCGCCCAGTGGGAGTGTGATACACCAAACAGAGAAATTCAGTGCTCACCGCTGTGAACGCGCCCATTGGTTCGTCAGGTTGTCAGTATTTCAGCCGGTCAGTTACTGACCGACTGACTCACTGACCCGCTGGCCGACTTCGAAACGCCTCTGGTCCGACTGGGTGCCGATTTACAAAACTCTCCTTGATTCGAGGCGCTCTTTCCGAACACAATGGGCGAAGGAGATGAACCGATGAAATCAGCGCTGGCGGTTTTGGCGACGGGATTGGTGTTTGTTTCGATGGCTGCCTCGGGCGCGGCGGGCGGCGCTCGGGGACAGGCGGCGGACGCGCAGACTGCCGAGGCCATGCCCACTGTGGATCAGGTCCTCGACAAATATGTCCAGGCTGTTGGTGGCCGCAGCGCCATTGAGAAGCTCACGACGCGAGTCATGAAAGGAAAGGTGGAAGTTCCGGGTACCGGCGAGAGCGGGAAGGTGGAGATTTACAAGAAGGCGCCCAACAAGGGGCTCACCTTGTTGACGATTCCCGGCAATGGCGCCACCCCCCGAGCCTTCAATGGCAAGACCGGCTGGATGATCGATGACCCTGACGAAGGCGTGAAGGACGCGTCCCCTTCCGATCTTGCGGGGATGCAGCGCGAATTTGATTTTTACCGGGAGATCAGACTGAAGGCGCTCTACCCGCAAATGAACCTCAAGGGCAAGGAAAAAGTCGGCGGAAGCGAGACCTACGTGATCGAGGCCAAGGCCGATGATGGCGCGGTCGAAAAAATGTATTTCGACATACAATCCGGATTGTTGGTCCGGAACGACACGCCCTACGTCACCGAGGACGGCACGAGCGTCGTGGAGAACATATTCGAAGACTATCGCGAGGTGGATGGCGTCAAGGTGCCCTTCGTCTGGCGCCAGATCAGCCCCGACTTTGAGTACGTATTCCGGTTTGACCAAGTCCAGCACAACGTTCCGGTCGACGACGCGAAGTTTGAGAAGCCAGCGACGTAGCGGGAAGTGTGAAGTATGAATTATGAATGATGAACGAGGAATGGAAGATCGGCATTCATCGTTCATAGTTCCGCGTTCATCGTTGTTTTTCTATGGCTCATCACGTTTGTCCTTGGTGGCTCGGATATTTTCTGATCAGCCCGCTGAGGCGCTGGCTAAGCGACCCGGCAAAGCTTCTCTCGCCGTACGTCCGCGAGGGCATGACGGTGCTCGAGCCTGGGCCGGGGATGGGTTTCTTCACTTTGGAGTTCGCCAGGCTCGTCGGACCTTCCGGGCGTGTGGTGGCGGTGGACGTCCAGCCCAAAATGCTTGCGGCGCTCAAACGCCGTGCCGTCAAAGCCGGCCTGATGGAACGACTCGATGCGCGTTTGGCCGAACCAGATTCCATGGGCGTGAAGGACCTGAAGGGACAAGTGGACTTTGCGATGGCCTTCGCTGTGGTTCATGAGATTCCGGCGCCCGACCGCTTCTTCAGCGAGGTGGCCGAAGCTCTGAAGGCTGGCGCGTTGTTTCTGTTCGCCGAACCCAAGGGGCACGTGAAAAGCGAAATGTTCGACCGTGAATTAAAAGCCGCGGCTCAAGTCGGCTTCGAAGTCACCGATCATCCCGCCATCCGCCGCAGCCGGACTGCGCTGCTCAAAAAGTTATAGAGACGCTGCAAGGGCTGACTTGATTTTCAGTCAGGCAAGGCTCCCGGTGGCGGTGTCAGCTCTCGGTTAGGGTGCGCGCATCAAGTCCCCGAAGGCGGCCAGGAGCACATTCCATGCGATCCATAAGGCCGCGAGGCTTGCGGCCATGACGGGAGGCGACTCCCGGTCATCGGCGGCCGTCGAAAAGCCGATCCCCAACAAGGTGAAATACCAAAGCTGGACGATATCCAGCGACTGCAAGAAAGCGTAGAGGATCCGCGACGTGTCTTTGGGATCCAGAAAGAACGCGACGTTTGTGGGAAGAAGATTCCCGAAGTTCAGGCCGCTCACGTCGCCAAAAAGCGCCATCGGGATGCCGAGAATAGTCTGCGCGACCGTCTTCGCCAAATACGCATAGCTTGCCAGGCTTAAGGCCAACCGGAGCCTTATTCTGACACCGAAGAAAAGATCAGCGAGACGAGCTCCAACCCAGCCCATGATGAGCAGATGGGCCAATATGGCGATCGTGCCTCCGATCAGTATTGCCGGAACCAGCCCGCCCGAAAACTGAAGCGCAAAGTCGATCTCGTCCTGCGTTACCAGAGTGCCGCGCCGAAAGTACTGGACTACAGCGACAGCCATCCCTGCCAATCCCAATTTGGCGTACACCACGCCCCAGAACCCTGCAAACAAAACCCAAGTTGCGAAGAACGGAGCGAAGAATCGTGGATGGCGCGAGACATTCTGAAGGGTTCGTGCCGGCGCGGCAACAAGGCCCGTCACTCGGACGAAAAAGGAAGAAGGAACTGGCAGGTCATCGAAAACCAGCTGGGACGGGCTTTTCGTTTCTGTGCCCAAGGCCAAACTCCAGGCCGCGCTTTTGGTGTTGCTTATGCACGATTGTATATGAAGTCGCGGTCAAGGTCTCGACGGTTGCGCGGACTTTCGAAACCTCGCTGGTGGCGCAGACGTGGTCGCAATATGCCATGGTCCGATCGTCAAGGCAGTCATTCCCGCGCCCCGTCCCGACGGGGTCTCGGGAAAAGCAGGAATCCACCCGACACAGTGTCTGGGATACGCGGGTCTCGTTTCGAATCTGTAAGAGATGAGGTTGGGCTGGCGCTGCAAAACCTTCGCGCACCCGCTCAGGCAAGCGCCCCAGGATCGCAGGCAGCAAAGGCGATGTCTGCGCCACGCGCGAAGATGATAGGCCGCAGGTCCGCGCGCTACTTGCTCTACCTGCTTGGGCCTTTCCCGTTATAGAACGCGCCTCAAGCGGGGAGCCGAAAAGGTCGGCCTAATAAGAGCCGTACCCTAAAGACTGCAACTCTTGAGCGAGCCGGTCGCGTTCCGCGATAGCCTGCCTAATTTCCCTACAGAGGCTTTGAATATTCTCTGGGGATGCTTCCTTTGCGTCTTTCATCGAGAAATTCTTACGGACATCATATATTGCATCCATAGATTCTTCGTCGAAACTCAGAAGTTCTGGATATTGAGCCAGCGTTACTCCAAGTCCGTGAAGCACCGTACCCAAGTAGAATGCCTTAACTTTCAATTTTGAAATCTTCTCATTGGCTTCTTTGATCTGTCTTGCGGTCTTACCAACTAGAACATCCTGTTTTTCCTGACTCATAAAGCAATGAACCTCCATTGTGTAACGCTAGGTCGTGCGATTATACTCTTCCATCAATTCTCGTGCCAATCTATTTTCAAATGACACCAGTACCCCCTGCTGCTCACACGGACTGCACTCCACACAGTCCGCTCGCAGACGTCCAAGATTGGCGGGTGGCGCAGACGGGATCGTATTATGCCATGGTCCGATCCCCAAAGCTGTCATTCCCGCGCCCCGTCCCGACGGGGTCTCGGGAAAAGCGGGAATCCATCCGACACAGTGTCTGCAATACAAAGGTCTCGTTTCGAATCTGTAAGCGATGAGGCTGGGCTGGCGTTGCAAAACCTTCGCGCGCCCGTTCAGGCTGCAGGCCAGGACCGGAGACATCACATAGCGATTTTCGCGCCACACGCCGTGATAGAAAGCAGCCGTAGCATCAGACCTTGTCTCAGGGAAATCTCCGGCTTTCGCTTCGCTGGCGGGAAAAGCCTCGGACGTGAAAATAACAGGTCCGTGCCGGCTTCAGTGGTGGTCGGGTGCATGTCAGCGGTCGGCCCGAAAATGAAAACCGAAATTCTGGCTTAACTCTACATCCATTTGTATTCGCGGTTATTCGGCGCTATGCTGGTGGGTAGGGACATAGAGATGAGTGCGCTGAGGAGCTTTTGGCGACGCAGCGCGCATGGGCTCGCTGCGATCTCGCTTGCAATTGCGGCAACAGGCCAGGGACCGGAATCGGCTTCGAAGCAAGACCAAGTGATCTTTCGAGCCTCGACGCGCCTGGTGCAAGTGGACGTGATCGTCCACGACAAGAATGGGAAGCCTGTTCCGGGTCTCACTCGTGATGACTTCACGCTCTGGGACGGCGGCAAGCAGGAAGCGATCAGCCTTTTCTCGGTAGAGTCCAGCCTCACCATGTCCAAGCCTGCACCGCCCACCGAGCCCAACGTTTTTTCCAATCGTCTGGAAAGTCGCGCCGGCGTCCCCACCAGCGTCACTGTAATCCTCTGGGACGGGCTCAATACTGAGTTCGAAGACCAGGTTTATGCCCGGCAGCAAGTCATCAAGTTCCTGGGGCAGCTTCAGCCGCAGGACCGAGTGGCGCTCTACGCGCTGGGGATGCGATTGCGCGTCGTCCACGACTTCACCAGCGATGCTTCAAGTCTGCTAAGCGCCATGGGGCAATCCGGTGGGCGCATTGCCTCGGAACTCGCAGCTTCGCGGCCCGAGGACATGGTGAAAGCAGTGCCCACGGCCCAGTCGGAAGGCAGCGGATCGACGGCCAACAACACCAGCCGTCTCACGGGGGCGCTGGAGGAAGCTCAAACGGACCTCATGCCGGGCCAGTCCATGATGGAGGCGTACTATTATCAAATGCGCGTGGAGATCACGTTGAAAGCCATGGAGGCCATCGCCAATCATTTGGCGGCGCTCCCGGGGCGCAAGAACCTGGTATGGATTTCCGGCAGCTTTCCGATTAATCTTGGGCTCGATTCGGTTTCCTCCCACGAGAAGCTGGAGTTCTCCGAGCAGATCGAGCGCACGGTGCGGGCGATGGCCAGAGCCAATGTGGCCATTTACCCTGTCGATGCGCGGGGCTTCATGACTTACACCGTGTTCAAAGGGGAGAAGGCGAACCCCGTAGCACAGACTGGAGGGCCGGGTTTCGCCGCCGCGCTGGCCGCCGAAGACTACGCGCGCCAGCAAACCTTTGCCACCATGCAGGTGCTGGCGGATCGAACCGGCGGGCGCGCTTTCTACGATACCAACGACTTGAAAACTGCCATCCGCAGCGCCGTCGACGATTCTTCCCTTACCTACAACTTGGGCTACTATCCCACGCACAACCAGTGGAACGGTAGTTTCCGCCCCATCAAAGTGCAGGTGAAGGGCAAGGGATTGCAAGTGCGTTACCGGCTCGGCTACTTTGCCTCGCCGCAGGAGCCGATCGACGAGCATCGGCGCGAGGCCTTGTTGAAAGACACGGAGTGGAGCCCGCTGGAGGCCACCGGCATCGGCCTTCGGGTGAAGGTCGCCCGGTCCGCGACCATCAACCGGGACCAACTCTGGCTGATGGTTTTGGTTGATCCGCACGACGTGACTTTTTCTCACGACAAGGACCGATGGGCCGCTGAGTTTGAAGTCATCCTGATGCAACGTGACGCGGATGGAAACACGGTGGGGGGAGAGACGAAGAAATTCACCCTGGACTTGACTCCCGAATCCTACCAAAAAGTCGTGCAAGCGGGACTGTCCGTCCGCCTCAAGCAAACACTGAAACCCGAAACCACTGAGATGCGCGTGGCCGCGTTTGACGCGCCCTCCGGGGCCATCGGCTTCGTCAGTATTCCTCTGCAAAAAGTGGCCGCACGATAAGGGGTAATCAGGGGCGCGACTCCGCCATCAACATCATCCAGATCGACGGCAGCTTGGCACGCTATCAGCTCATCAATCCCTGGAATACGCGAATGGAGCCTTCGCGGACTGCACGGGCTCAGTTGTGTTTTGCCTTGGCGTCCTGGATCTGCGGCATCAGAATGTCCCGGACGTAATGCCAGTACGGAACCAGCGCCAGCGCCGAACGCGCGTACTGCTCAGCCGCGTTTAAGTCCGGAGCAGTTCGGTGCAGGTTGGACCACGCCAGATTCATCAACAACTCCGGTTCTCCCCACGAGGGGTCCAAGGCGTCGCTCGCCACGTTTTTGTGCTTCCGGGCTGCTTCCAGGCCTTTCTCGTACATTGCGATCGCTTTATCCTGGCCGCCTCCGCGCTCCGTGGGAGCAGACCAACGATTTGCCCCCAACACCCAAAGGAGGCGGGGATTCTCGGGTGCTGCCGCCTCCGCCTCTTTAGCCAGTGGTGCGCCCTGCGCCACGAATTCCTGCACGCGGGCCGGGTTTTTCTGGTTCAAGAACAGGAGATTGCTCAAGCGCGACACTGCCCCGACCTTGGCATCCACAAAACCAGGGTCTTTGGCCGCCGACTCATCGAACTCGTGCACCGCTTGCGTCAGATCTTGCTCGAGCTCTTTCGGGTCAACGGAATCATTGAACCCATTCAGAGCCCTCCGCCGCAGCGCGAACCCGCGCCAACATCGCACCCGCGATCCAAGCTCCTTGTCCTCCACAAAGGGCGCCAATTCCGCATAAAGACGTTGAAGCGCCGCGCGGTCGCCTTCATAGTCGGCGCGTTGAATTTGTTTGATGATCGTGGTTACTGTTTCACGCGCGGGCTCGACTGGAGCTCCGAATGCCGCCACGGCTGAAAGGGCCATGATAGCCACGACTCTCTGTACACTCATCCTGCTGGCGGTTGGCGTAAACATGTACCTATTATGCCATGTCTGCGATACAGCGGCCTCGTTTCGAACTCGAAAGAAATGGGGCTGGGCGGGCGTTGCAAAACCTTCGCGCACCCGCTCAGGCTAAGCGTCCCGGGACCGCAGACACCAAAGGCGGCGTCTGTGCCAGCCGACCGGATGGGGCTTGCAATAGGAACACTGCTCTGTTAAGTAGGAAGACTGGAGGAATTCGATCATCGAAGACGCGAGACGGAGAATGGAGCCACGAATATGACCAAGACGATGAGTATCCGAATGGATCGCGAAAACTACGAGTTCCTCACCAAGATCACGAAAGAAGAGCGCAGCGATCTCTCGAAAGCCGTGCGGGACCTGGTAAATCGAGGCCGGGTCCTGCTGGCCGTGGAGCGATACAAAAAGGGAGACGCTTCTCTCGGCAAAGCCGCGCAACTGGCAGGGCTTTCCGTGGGGCAGACGATGACCCTCCTGGCGGAATTTGGCGTCGAAAGCAGGATCGAGAAAGACGACTACCTCGAAGGGCTGAAGAATATCGCCAACGCCTGGTAGCGGACTGCCGTTGGTCAGTCCGAACCGCGAAGTAAGGCAAACTGCGCCTAACTCCGTGGTACCCCTCGCTGGCACAACAAGACGAAAGGTATAGCGCAGGGCTCGCATCTCAGGGCATATGGATAATGAGACTGTGCCTTCAAGAACAAAACGTGACGTAAAGAGGTTCGACCGGTGGGCGCCAACATACGATCAATCGGTGATGCAAAGATTGTTTTTTGTGCCAGTTCATTCCAAGATGCTTGACCTCCTTCTGCGAGAACTGAAGGATTCGCCGCGTTGCATCATCGATGTCGGTTGCGGAACGGGTCGGCTGTTGCGCGCCGCTGCTGTCCGGTGGCCTGGGGCTCAGTTATTTGGCGTTGATCCAGCAGAACAGATGGTGTCGGAGGCAACTCGGCTTAATCCAAACGCCACTTTCAGGGTTGCATCAGCGGAGGCGCTTCCTTTTCCTGACCAAACCGCCGACTTGGTTTTGAGCAGCGTATCGTTTCACCACTGCTCCGACCAAACAAAAGGCCTTCAAGAGATTGCCAGGGTGCTTCGTCCCGGAGGATCATTCTGCTTGGCTGATCATGCAATACTGCTTGCCAAATTGTTCGGTGGGAAGGTTAAGAGCCGCAAACAGATTCACGCGCTCATCAGCGGCGCCGGCCTCGCCATTCGGAAGCAAGAAAGTATGGGACTGCGATTCGTTCTTATCACATTAGCCCAGAAATGATAATCCGATAAACGCCCCATGCAGTCATTCCCGCCCCGTTGTCGTTCCCGCGAAAGCGGGAGCCCGCGGGGTTAACTCCAGCGGGAATCTATTCTGCAAGCCATTGGAAATGCGCCCGGACGGACTGGATTCCTCCCTCCTCGCGGGACGGGAATGACCAGCGTTTCGAAGGGGCAGCCAATTCCAAATGACACCACTACCGCGCGGTGCCACTCACCCGCGTTTTTCTACACTTCAGGGGCAAAAATCTACACTTCAGCGCTTTTTCGTTGACATCTGTGAAGTTAATGTGTATGGTGGCAATGAAAGTGAGGAGGTCGACGGGCAGTTCGTCAGTTCCTCAGGCGGTCATTATTTCAGCGGGTCAGTGGCTGAAGAACTGAAAGACTGACCAACTGAGATGCCGATCAGGACAGCGGGCGACGGGCAGTGGATTGCTCCCGCACGGCGCGATGGTAATGACGGGCAAGGGGCAAGCGAGGAACGAAGCCGGAATGTCTTTTAGAATGAGCTTGATACCTGTTGAGGCTCATGCCTCTATTCCCGATTTGCCAAAAAGATTGAAACTGGAAAATGGAAAATCGAAACGGGGACGTCAGGGCAATCAGGAAGTGGCAGGACGGCAACGATGGAGAGAAGCGAACCCAACCGAACCCATTGAGCTTAAGTCCTTTTCATTCTTTAATATACATCAATTTAGCGCGAGGCGAACCCATTGAGGTTAAGAGCTTTGTTTCCAATTTGTTGCGGTGAAAAAAGGGCCTATTTTCGCGAAATATGAATGGTGCAGAGGCTCACTATTCCCGATTGGCAGAATCAGAAACCGGAAGAACCCGTTTTCTGGATTCCCGCCTTCGCGGGAATGACCTCGGGCAAATTACGTTCAAAGCCGGAATGTCATTTAGAATGAGTAGATACATGTTGCGGATCATGCCTCTATTCCCGATTCGCGGGAAACGGAAAAGCGAAACTCGAAACTCGAAACTCGGCGATGGGCTAGTGGCGAGCCAGAGATGAGCGGGCGGCACTTGACTTGGATTTGAGATTCAAGATCTCAGGCAGGTCAGAATCTAGAAACTTCAGACACCTCAGGAGGGAAAACAGAGCCGGGCATACCCAGGGTCGAGTGGTGAATTTTTCTCTTGACCTACCGGTCGGTAGGGAGCTAGGATCAGCCTTCCGCGGCTGGCTCGGAACCTAGAGCGCGGCGGCGGACGGCCAGGCAGATCGATTTCGACAGATCGGTGCTCCAGAAATCAGCCGGAAGGTTGAGGTCAAAAAAATGGCGGAAAAGATCTTTGTTTTTGACACGACTTTGCGTGACGGGGAGCAATCTCCCGGATGCAGCATGAATGTGGAAGAGAAGGTGGAGATGGCGCGCCAGCTCGACCGGCTGGGCGTGGACATACTGGAGGCCGGATTCCCCGTTGCCTCGCACGGAGACTCTGATGCAGTAAGAGCCGTGGCGGCGGAAGTGCGGCGGCCCATTGTCGCGGCCCTGGCGCGCGCCAACCAGAATGACATCGACCGCGCGTGGGAGGCGCTGAAGGGCGCAGCACGCCCGCGCATCCACACGTTTCTTGCCACCTCCGATATCCATTTGAAGTACAAGTTGCATAAGACGCGCGAAGAAGTGCTGAAGATGATCACGGAGTCGGTAGGCTACGCGAAGTCGCTCTGCCCGGATGTGGAGTTCTCGCCCGAAGACGCGGGGCGCACGGACCGCGATTACCTGATCGAATGTTGTCACGCCGCGGTGGAAGCCGGCGCCAACGTCTTAAACCTGCCGGATACCGTCGGTTACTGCGTCGAGCCGGAATACGAGCAGATGTTCGCGGACATTAAAGCTCGCGTGCCCGGGATGGATGGCGTCATGCTCAGCACGCACACCCACGATGACCTTGGCTTGGCTGTGGCCAACACCTTGGCGGGAATTCGCGGCGGGGCAAGACAGATTGAGTGCACCGTCAACGGCATCGGCGAGCGCGCCGGAAACGCAGCCTTGGAAGAAATCGTGATGGCCATCCACGTCCGCCGCGACGTTGTGCCCGTGTTCACGGAGATCCACACGGAAGAGCTTTACGCCTCGAGCCAATTGCTTACGCGATTGACGGGCATGGTGGTGCAGCGCAACAAAGCGGTGGTGGGCCGCAATGCGTTTGCCCACGAAGCCGGGATTCATCAAGACGGCGTGCTGAAGAACGCCATCACCTACGAAATTATCACTCCGCAAACCGTCGGCGCGCCTTGCAATCATATTGTGCTGGGGAAACACTCCGGCCGCCACGCTTTGACGCAGCGCTATCAGGAACTGGGCTACACGCTCACTAAGCCCGAACTGGAGCGCGCCTATGAGTTGTTCTGCCGGCTGGCTGACCGGAAGAAACAAGTCTATGACGAAGACTTGGTGAGGATCGTGAACGAAGGGCTCGACCACTTGCCGGAGTCTTTCACGCTGAAGGTGCTCCAGACCGTCGCCTCGAACAAGGGACGCTCGACTGCGACGGTGGAAGTGGAAAAAGATGGTCACCTCTATCACGATTCCGCCACCGCCGAAGGCCCCTGCGACTGCGCCTTCCGTGCTATCGATCGGATCACCGGCGTGCCGGGCACGATTTCAGACTTCGCCGTTCATACGGTGGGGCCGGGAACTGACGGCATGGCGGACGTCACCATCCGCGCGGCGTTCGAGGGGCGAGAATTCACCGGCCGGTCGACGAGTCACAATGTCGTAGAGGCCGCAACTCGTGCCTATCTGCAAGCGGCAAACAAGGCCATTTACGAGATCAAGAGGCTGGCAGAATCTGCGGCGGTGAGCCTGGAGCCGATCCATGCCAACGAGCGGACGAACCACCTGTTCCCGGCGGGATATTGAATTGGCGATGCGTTCGCTGCGCCCAGCACAAGTTTACGATTGCCGATTTGCGATTGAGTGATTGCCCCATGCAGCTCATGGCAGTTCATCGCTTGGCGCGTGCATCTCGCGCGCAATAGGTCGAGCGGACAATCACGGGCGAGACGCCCGCATTCTCGCCGAAATTCGAGTGGGACGACAAGCTGCTTGGAATCAGCGGCTTGCAGCGGCCTTCGGGCTGACTCCCAGGCTTCCCATAATCGATTGATAACAAAGGAGTTAAATCAAGTCGAGGCGCGAAATACCAGCCGAGTTAACAAAATGCTTGCATTTTTTCCACAGCCTCAGCTATATTGCAGATAATGCAGGGTCTGTTTAGAGTCGCGGTTTTGCCGGGCGATGGGATTGGTCCCGAAGTCATGGCCGAAGCCGTCAAAGCTCTCAAAGTGATTGAGGAAGTCCGCGGCCCGACCTTCTTTTTTCAGACCGGACTCATCGGTGGAAGTGCGGTCGAGGCCACCGCGATTCCCCTTCCCGCCGAAACCATCGCTATCTGCAATAGCGCGAACGCGATTCTGCTCGGCGCAGTTGGCGGTCCACAATGGGACAACAAACGGCCGGAAGTGCGCCCCGAGCAAGGCTTGCTTCAGCTTCGTCAACGAATGGGCCTCTACGTGAACCTTCGTCCTGCGAAGGTGCACGACTCGCTGGCGCGTCTTTCGGCGTTGAAGACCGAATTGGTGCGCGGCACGGACTTGCTCATCGTGCGCGAGCTGATGGGGGGAATTTACTTCGGCAACCCGCGCGGGATTTTTGCCAAGAACGGCGAGCGCGTGGGCATCAACACGGAAGTCTACCGCGAGCACGAAGTGGAACGCATCGCGCATCGGGCCTTCCAGTTGGCTCGGATGCGCCGCAAGAAAGTGACCTCCGTGGACAAGGCCAACGTGCTCGAAACGTCGCGCTTGTGGCGTGATGTGGTTTCGCGCATCGGGCGTACGTACCCCGATGTCGAGCTCGAGCACATGTACGTGGATACCTGCGCCATGCAGTTGATTGAGCGACCGACTCGCTTCGACGTGATTCTGACCAACAACTTGTTCGGCGATATCCTGAGCGATGAAGCGGCGATGCTGACCGGCAGTATCGGCCTGCTGCCTTCGGCGAGTTTGGGTGAGCGCTCGGCGCTCTACGAGCCGGTGCATGGAAGCGCGCCGGACATCGCCGGCCGCAATCGCGCCAATCCGCTGGCGGCGATCGCTTCCGCGGCTATGATGCTGCGCTACTCGTTTCGTATGGAGAGCTATGCGGTCGCGTTCGAAACCGCAATCGAGAAACTCTTGAAGCGCGGCGCCCGTACTCCTGAGTTGCCCGGACGCAAGCGGCCCGTCTCCACCTCGCGCATGGGCGACTTGGTGGCCGCTGAAATCCGCAAACTGCTGAGATCCTCTAAATTCCGAGAGGCCTGAAATTGCCCGGTCCACCACCATCATTCATTCGCCTTCTGCCCTCTGCCTTTTGCCTTGTGCCTTCTGATCTTTTCCGTTTGCCTTCCGAGCCCAATCCCTGAATAATGTCGCGCACCGTGAAAACATTACTTCGCAGTCTGTTTCCGGCACTTGCACTCTTGGGGGCCCTCATAGGTTCAGCGCCCAACCATGTCATCCTGAGCGAAGCGAAGGATCTTATGCATTTTCCCCATCAGCCTGCTAAGGGATCGACCTCATCTCTGCCCGGCGGCGCGTCGCTGGTTCGCGGCGCTGACCTCGTGCTTCTCAACGGGAAAATCTGGACGGGAGAGGCGGCCTCGCAAGCAGACGCGCGTCGCAGTTTCGGCCCGCGCGTCGAAGCCGTCGCTATCGCCAACGGCCGCTTTCTCGCCGGCGGCACGAACGACGAGATGAAGGCATTCGTCGCGCCCAATACGCAGGTGATCGATCTCAAAGGCAGCCTCGCCCTGCCCGGCTTCATCGACGATCACGCCCATTTCATGGATGGCGGCTTTCAGCTCCTGTCGGTGGATTTGAAAGACGCGCGTTCGGAAGCGGAATTCGTGCGGCGCATCGCCGAAAAGGCGAAAACTCTTCCCGCCGGACGATGGATTGAAGGCGGTGATTGGGACGAAGAAGCGTGGCCGGACGCGAAACTCCCCACGCGCTGGATGATTGATGAAGCGACGCCGCGAAACCCTGCCTTCATCAGCCGCTACGATGGGCACGCGGCGCTGGCGAATTCTCTGGCCATGAAGCTGGCGGGCGTCACCAAGGGAACTCCCGATCCTGTCGGCGGTCGAATCGTCCGCGACCCTCAGATCCAAGAGCCCACGGGCATCTTCAAGGACTCCGCTCAAGCACTGATCGAAAAGGCCATTCCCTCGCCGACCGAAGCAGAATTTGAAGAAGCACTGAGGGCCGGCCTCGCCGAAGCCCGGCGCGTGGGCGTCACTTCGGTTGAGGACATCACCGTGGGCAGCAATTCGCCCAACGGGAGCTTCACGGGCGAGATTCAGTTGTTGCGCCGCGCCGAGCGCGAGGGCTGGCTCACCTGCCGCTTCTACGCCATCACGCCGATCGCCGAGTGGAAACGCATTGCCGACGCCGGCATTTCGCACGGCATGGGAAGCGACTTTCTGAAGCTCGGAGCCGTGAAGGCTTTTGCCGACGGCTCGATCGGCTCGAGAACCGCGTGGATGTTCGAGCACTATACCGATGATGCCTCGAACTACGGTCTGCCGTTGCCGCTCATGCAGCCGCCTTCCAAAATGGAAGAGGCCGTGCGCGGCGCCGACGCGGCGGGCATTCAGCTCGCGGTTCACGCCATCGGCGACCGCGCCAACGCCGAGATGCTGGACATCTACGCGCGCGTGGGAGGCGAGAACCCTGCCGCGCACCGCTTCCGCATCGAGCACGCGCAGCACGTTCGCCCGCAGGACTTTGCCCGCTTCGCCAAGCTCGGCGTGATCGCGTCTATGCAGCCTTATCACGCCATCGATGACGGCCGCTGGGTTGAGAAGCGCATCGGCCACGAGCGCTCTGCCTCGAGCTACGCGTGGCGCTCCATGCTTCAGGCCGGCGCTTCTCTGGCCTTCGGGACGGATTGGCCTGTCGCCCCGCTCAATCCTCTGCTCGGAGTCTACGCGGCGGTGACGCGCGCTACGCTCGACGGCAAGCATCCGGAAGGATGGTTTCCTGAACAGCGTTTGACGCTCGAAGAAGCGTTGCACGCTTACACGCTGGGAAGCGCATTCGCAGCCTTCGAGGAGAATGAGAAAGGGAGCCTGGCGCCCGGCAAGCTCGCTGATCTGGTGGTTCTATCCGATGACCTGTTTTCAATCCCGCCGGAGAAAATCAAGGACGCTCGCGTGATGATGACGATCGTGGGCGGCAAGGTCGTTTACGAAGCGAAATAGCCTCGGCTGCGTACCCTTGGCTACTTTCTCGCCGACGCACCAGCCTACTCGCTGAGCACCGTGGCTGCCAGCGAGTCCATGTTCAATTGCTGGTTCACATTTCGAATTTGGAGTTGATACGCCTGATCGAGGCCAGACTTGAGTTGTTCGATGCGCTTGAGCCCCAGCTTGGGCGCCCACGCTTTGAGCTTTGGTAGCAAGTCCACATTGGCGACATCGCGGTCGGTCCCGGTCAAAAGGACTTGCATTAAGTCTCGCAGCAAGGTGTAACCGATTGCCAATGTTTCTTCCAGTTCTTCTCGCTTTTCGGTCAGCGCCTTCGACGCATCAAACAGGGTGCTCCAGTCTGAAGCATTCATTGACGCCGCGCGCTTAAGCGAAACTTCCTCCAGGAAATCCAGCCAAGGCCTGCGGCGGCGCTGGTATTCCGCGGGATCAAAGGTCTTCGCTTGCGCGATGCTTGCCCCAACCACGCGCGTTCCAAGTTCGCGCTGCGCGTCGCTCAAGCCGCGCTCCTCCGCCAGAATCTTGCCAATGATCGATCGCTCCGGCGCCAGAAATTGAATCCTTCGGCAGCGCGAGCGTATGGTCGGCCGCAGCTCGTAAGAGTTGGGGCAAATCAGAATGAATGTGGATGTATCCGGTGGCTCCTCGAGAACCTTCAGCAGCAGGTCGATAGCCTGCCAGTGAATGCTCTGGGCCTGGTCGATCACAAACACGCGGCGGGGAAATTCAAACGGACGCGTGTACGCGACGCTGCGCAGTTGCCGGATTTGCTCAATCAGGATGAAGCGCGTGATGGGCTCGATCAACTGGAGGTCAAAGTAAACCAGTCCTTCCACTCGCCTCGATGCGTCTTTGATCTCGCGCCGGCGTGCCAGGTCTTCGCGCGTCGCCGCCAACATTTCTTCGGCCTTGCGGCAGCGCGCGCACTCGCCGCAAAAATCGTCGCCGCCGGGCCCGCGCCGCTCGCAGTTCAAAGCTTTGGCGAACATCAGCGCAAGGGTTCTCTTCCCGACACCCTCAGGACCGGAAAACAGCAAGGCGCCCGGCACGCGCCCGCTCGCCAGCATGGCCCGCACTTCCTTGACTGCCTTCGTGTTGCCTAAGAATGATTCGAAGCCCACGCTTTTCAATTATGAATGATGAATGATGAATTATGAATTGCTGCCGATTCTCGTGTTTCGTTCTTCACTTTTGACCTTTGCCTTTTGATATTTGACTTTTGACTTGTTCTTCGTTTCGAAATGAAAGCATCCACGCATCTTCGGATTTCCGCCTGAACTTCAGCCACTGGCCGATTTGCGTCGATTACTTTCACGCGCCTCGGTTCCCGCCGCGCGAGGGCAAGATAACCTCGGCGCGCTTTCGACTGGAACTCCACCCCTTGTGTTTCAAAACGCTCGTGCCGGGGCCGTCGCCGGGCCGAGCGCCCTTGCGCGCGCTCTAGCCCAACGCGCGGGTCGAGATCGAGCACCAGAGTGAGATCGGGCTGCGTCGGCCCGCAGATGGCTTTGTCCAGGGCGCGCACGGTCGCTTGCCCGAGTCCCCGGGCATAGCCCTGATAAGCCATGCTCGCATCGTTGAATCGATCGCTGACCACCACGTTGCCCCGCTCGAGCGCCGGCCGAATCACTTCCTCCAGATGTTGCGCGCGGGCGGCATAAAACAGGGCAAGTTCCGTCGCCGGCCCGAGCTTGCCGCCATAGCCCAGCAGGATCTTTCGGATCTGCTCGCCTAATCTCGTGCTGCCCGGTTCCCGGGTTGCCGTCACCCGGTGCCCTTGACTTCGCGAATAGTTGACCAGCAAACCGTGCTGCGTGCTTTTGCCCGAACCGTCAATTCCTTCCAGCGTGATGAAGATTCCCCGATTTTTCAATTTGTATGTTCTCAGTGGTCCGTTGTCAGTTGGAGAAGAGGGGCAAGTGGCATGTGGCAAGTGGCAAGAGAAGAGACTTCCTCAACATGCCACTAACCACTTACCACTAGCCACTGTTCTTCATTTAACCTTACAATCTAGCGCGTCTGTTGGCAACTGACAACGGACAACTGAGAGCGGACAACTCACTGTGGGCAACGGACAACTGACGACCGACCGCGGACGTTTTTCAATTGAAGACAACATCGCGCGCGTGCATGAACGAATTGAGGAGGCGTGCCGGCGGTCGGGTAGGCGGCCTGAGGACGTAAGGCTGGTGGCGGTGACAAAGGCCGTCTCGCCGGACCGAATTCGGCAAGCCTACAATGCCGGGATTCGCGACTTTGGTGAGAATCGAGTACAGGAGGCGGGTGACAAGCGTCCCGCCCTTTCGGACTTGACCGTGACCTGGCATTTGATCGGACACCTCCAGACGAACAAAGCGAAGCCCGCTAGAGAGCTTTTTCATTGGGTCCATTCGGTGGACTCACTGCGCCTGGCGTCAAAACTCGATAAAGCTGCTGTGTGCAGCGGCGAGCGGATGCCGGTGCTCCTCGAAGTGAATCTCGGCGAAGAGGCGACGAAATCCGGCCTCTGCGGAAATGAGGTCGCGCAGTTGGTAGAGCAGGTGGCGCAGCTTGAGACTCTTGAGCTTCGAGGCTTGATGGTGATTCCGCCGTTGTTTGCCGACCCCGAGCAGTCGCGGCCGTTCTTCCGCCGCTTGCGAGAACTGGCGGCAAAAATAGGCTCGTTGCACATCCCGAATGTTTCCATGCAAGACCTCTCGATGGGAATGTCGCACGATTTTGCAGTGGCCATCGAAGAGGGGGCGACGATGGTGCGGGTGGGCACCGCGATATTTGGCGAACGGCGGTAGGCGCATGGCAAATGGCAAACGAGAAATGGCAAATGAAAAATGGAAAATGGAGAATGGGAAATGGAAGAGAACCCCGCCTTCGTTCTTGTGCGTGGGAACGACATTCGGTTCTGGCTGAATGTCAGGCCCCGCTCGGCCAGAGAACACTTTGGACTTGACCCGTACGGCGAACTTAAGTTGCAGGTTCACGCCCCTGCTGCCGATGGCAAGGCGAATGAAGCGTGCATCGATTTCCTGGCGCGCCTCTTGCGCGTGCCCCGCTCCAGCATAGAGATTGTGATGGGCGATAAGTCCCGCCGGAAATTAATTCGAATCCGCGGTGGAGAAGAGATTGCACAAAAACTCAAGGCCGAGGTCGGCGGAGGTCTCGATGTAATCCGACAAAAAATAAAAACTGACGACTGACAACTGACGACTGGCCACGAACAACTGGCCGCTGACGACTTGCAAGGAGTTCAACGTGAGCTTCAATCAACGCCTGCAAGAAATTCGCACGGGTTTTGAGCGCGCTTTCTGGGTAGCCAACTTCACCGAGCTTTTCGAGCGCCTTTCCTATTACGGCGCGAGCGCGGTGCTCGCGATCTATCTCAGCGAGCAACTGCATTTCTCGAAGGAACTTACTGGCTGGATGATCGGGACGTTCGGGTTTGTGGTGTGGTTTCTGCCGTTGCTGGGGGGCACGCTCGCCGATCGTTTTGGCTTCCGCCGAGCCCTGTTATTCGCCTACCTGGTGATGACCGTCGGCTATTTCCTGCTTGGCTCTTTATCCCGCCCGTGGATGCAGGCCGCCCGGCACGCCGTGGGGGACAAGTGGTTGGTCTTTGGAATCCTCATGATTCCCGCGCTCGGCCCGGCGGTGGTGAAACCGTGCGTGGCGGGGACGACGGCGCGCGCCTCGACGGAAAACGTTCGCTCCATCGGGTATTCCATTTACTACACGCTGGTGAACGTTGGCGGGACGCTGGGGCCCATTATGGCGTGGCTCGTACGCGAGCGATGGGGCCTGGGGTCGGCAAACGTCTTCCGCGTTTCCGCCCTGAGCGTGTTCCTGATGTTCTGCGTCACGTTTGTTTTTTTCCGCGAACCGAACAAGGCAGGCGAAGAAGCGGTGCCGAGCGTGGCTGCTGCAATCGTGAACATGTTCGTTGTCCTGCGTAATTTTCGGTTCGTTTTGTTTCTCCTTATCTTCTCCAGCTTCTACATTGTTTTCTGGCAGGAATTCATTTCTGCGCCGCTTTTCCTGCGAGGCTACGTCGACCCCAACGCGCCTGCCGATCTGATCCTTTCCATCGACGCCGCGGCCGTCATCTTCCTGCAAATTCTGGTGACTTACCTGACGAGAAAAATCCCTGCCTTCCCCGCCATGACGCTTGGCCTTGTGATTTCGAGTCTGTCCTGGCTGATCCTTGCCATTCATCCGAGCACGATCGGACTGGTGGCAAGCCTGGTTGTGCTGGCGCTTGGCGAAATGACGCAATCGGCGCGCTACTACGAATATATTTCGCGCCTCGCGCCCCCAGGCCGGCAGGGCCTGTATATGGGCTTCGCTTTCTTACCCATCGCCATCGGGTATCTCATCGCCGGGCCGTTGGGCGGTTATCTCCTCCGGTATTTTGGCGACGTGCTGCACCGCCCGCAGCAGATGTGGTGGGTGATAACGGCCATTGGGCTCAGCGGAGCTGTGCTCATGGTGATTTACGACAAAGTCTTCAAGCCAGGCGAGAAGAGCAGTGGCTAGTGGCATGTGGCAAGTTCGGGGAGTTTTTCCTCTTGCCACTTGCCACTCGCCACTTGCCACTTCTCGGTTGTGGAGCGAGATACATGGCCCATCGGCTGTTCATCACTGGCGGCACTGGCTACATTGGTAGCCGGCTAATTCCGGAACTCCTCAAGCGCGGGCATGAGGTTCGTGCCCTGGTGCGCAAGGGCTCCGAGCACAAGCTGCCCAGTGGTTGCCAGGCCGTGATCGGCAACGCGCTCGACCACACGACGTATATTGCTTCCGTGCCGCCCTCAGACACGTTTGTGCAACTTGTGGGCGTCGCTCATCCAAGTCCCGCCAAGGCGGCCGAGTTCCGATCGATAGATTTCGCTTCCGGCCGAGCAGGAATCACTGCCGCCATTGAAGCCAAGATTCAGCACTTCGTGTACATCAGCGTGACGCATCCTTCGCCCATGATGAAGGATTACATTCAGGCGCGAGTCGAATGCGAGAAGCTGATCCGTGCAGGCGGGTTAAACTCGACGATTTTGCGGCCGTAGTACGTGCTCGGCCCGTCGCATCGCTGGCCACATGTGTTGCAGCCCATCTATTGGGTGATGGAGCGTATCCCAGCACGCGCGAGCGAGTGCCATTTCGTCGGCCGAGCGGCTGCCTGAAGTTTTTGGTATAGTGACCAGGCTGAGGGAAAGACTTCACAAGGAGATCCAACATGGACCTGGGGGCAATTCAGGCAGCTTTGCGAAAATCTGATTTGGACGGCTGGCTTTTTTACGATCATCATCATCGCGACCCTATCGCCTATCGAGTGCTCAAGATCGCGCCGGCGATGTGCACGCGGCGCTGGTATTACTTCATCCCGGCGGCGGGCGAGCCTGCGCGGCTTGTGCATCGCATCGAGAGTAGGAACCTCGACGGCCTCCCCGGAACGGCGCGCGCATACTCATCCTGGCAGGAGCAAAGGGAGGGGCTAAAGAAGATGTTGGAAGGGAAGCGCCGCGTGGCGATGCAGTACTCGCCGCTGAACGACATTCCTTATGTGGGCTTGGTCGACGCAGGGACGATCGAGCTCATAAAGAGTTTTGGGATCGAGGTGATCTCATCGGCCGACCTCGTGCAAATGTTCGAAGCGCGATGGTCCCCGGAAGCGCTGGCCACGCATCTGGAAGCGGGCAAGGTGATTCACGGTACGTTGCGCGATGCTTTCTCGATGATTCGAGATGCGGTGAAGTCCGGCAAAGCGATAAGCGAATACGACGTCCAGCAAGAGATGGCGCGCCAGTTTGCCCTCAACGACGTGGAGGCGGATGAGCCGCCCAACGTATCCGTGAACGCGAACAGCGCCAACCCGCACTATTCGCCGTCGAAGGCTTCTTCGCTGCCTATCCGCGCGGATGACTTCGTGCTGATCGACGTTTGGGGAAAACGACGGAAGCCGGGCGCGGTCTATTTTGACATCACCTGGACCGGCTTCGTGGGCGATAAGGTTCCCGCCCGGATCACGGAGATCTTCAACATCGTGCGCGAAGCCCGCGACGCCGCCGTCACGCTCGTCAAGGGGGCCCGGCGATCAGGCAAGGTCATTTGCGGCTACGAAGTGGATGACGCAGCGCGGCAAGTGATCGTGCGGCACGGTTACGGCGAATATTTCGTCCACCGCACCGGGCATTCGATCGGCGAGGACGTTCACGGCAACGGCGCCAATATGGACAACTTCGAAACCCACGATGCCCGCACGATTGTGCCGGGAACGTGTTTTTCGGTCGAGCCCGGGATTTACCTCGAGGAATTCGGAGTGCGAAGCGAAGTAAACGTCTATGTCGAGGAGCACGACGCGCGCGTGACTGGCGAAATCCAAGAAGCGGTGGTGCCGATTCTTTAGGCCTGAGAAGCGAGAGGCTAGAAGTTAGAAGAAAACCTTACAAGGATGTTCATTCCAGCTTCTAAGTTCTAACTTCTAACTTCTAGATTCCCCCGTTTCCGCATAATATAGGGTCTGATGCCCAAGAGACCAGCCGAAGCCGAAAGGGTTACCAAAGAGAACAGCACCAGCCGACGGGTAGCCATCGCTCAGCCCAAGACCGGCCAGCTCGTCTGGCTTTGCGTGATCGCCTGGCTGATTCCGGGCTGCGGGCATTTCATTCTGGGGAAGAAGGGGCGGGCGCTCATCCTCGGGGCGACGATTCTGATCATGTTTCTGTTTGGCCTCGCCATGAAGGGCGAATTTTATGACATGCAATCCGCATCCATTTTGCAATCGCTTGGATACTTGGGCGAAATGTGCGTGGGTGTGGCGATGCCGGCAGCTAAGTTCTTCGGTTATTCGGGCGGCGATCCGTTCTTTATAAGCGCGGACTACGGGACGGCATTTCTCGTGTCTGCCGGCATGTTGAACGTGCTGACGATTCTCGATGCGTACGATATTGCGATGGGACGGAAACCGTAAGAAATTATGAATGATGAATTATGAATTCTAAATTAAGAGTAAAATTCGAGAAGTTGCCGGTAATCACTTGAGGGAAATACTTGGAGACGATGGTATGTCTGTTCTTCTAATTCATCATTCATAATTCAGAATTCATAATTCCTTATGGCCCTTACCCACTTTCCCGCCATGCTGCTATTTTCCTTGTTGACCTCCGTCGTCTTCGGAGTGGTCAGCAAGAACTCGCCTCGCGAACGGTTCATTTATGGCGCCAAAGTTTTCGTGGCGTTCGTCGGTATCGCAATTCTGCTCGGTTGGATCATGTATCCACTCCCATGGTGGTGATGGAGTGGGCTGAACGCTGGATCCTGAATCCTCAGTCCTAAATCCTAGATTTTAAATCCTAAATCCTAAATCCTAAATCCTAGGTCTTGTCCTCTGTTGACTTCCTCCTGAGCGCGCTATAGATTAGGGGCTAATTTAAGGCAGACTCTGCCTAACCCGCGTATCTTTCGCTGGCTGCGCCGCCACAATCGCCGCGAGGGCGCGAGTGCAAGGGTGGCGCTATGTTTATTCTTCTGGGTTTCTCGGCCTTCGCCGTTTTCCTGGGAATTGCCGCGCTAGGTTTCTTTTTTCTGGTTTTCAGCTTCATAGCAGGCGAGCTGTTCGGGGGCGGCGACGCCGGCGGCCACGACGCCGACCTTCATGGAGACGTGCACGGAGACGTTCACGGTGTCAGCTTCCTCAGTAGTCGAGTCTTGAGTGTGTTCATCACTGCCTTTGGCGGCTTCGGCGCCATCGGGATTCACGTAGGTTGGGGCATCGGACCCAGCACCGCAATGGGCTTGGCGGGCGGCGTGGTGTTCGGCGTAATCATTTATCTCTTCGTCAGCTTTTTGTACAGTCAGCAGGCTTCGAGTGATATCCGCAGCGGCGACTTGGTTGGTGAAACGGCGCAAGTGACCGTTGCGATTCCGAAAGGCGGTCTCGGCCAGGTTCGATGCACTTTGGGGGAGACCGTGGTGGAAAAGATCGCGCGGGCGCAGGACGGCGGCGATATACCGGCCAACGCCCTGGTAAAGATTGAAGCTTTGGTGGGCGAGACGGTTCTCGTCAGAAGGGCGGAATGAGTGAACTGGCGAGTGGGATTCGGGGTTCGGGCTTAGGGGTTCGCAAACCCGAATCCCGAACCCCGAAACCCGTTCACTAACCAATGCTCAGGCAAGTCAAAGGAGAAAGCCATGGAAGCTTCATCATTTTTCATTCCATTTGTTGTGATGCTAGTGGTCCTGGCCCTGATTGTGGCCATGGCTCTATTCAGCCGGAATTATCTCAAGGTGCCGCCCAACGCGGTCGCTGTCTTGAGTGGACGAAAGCGGAAAACGGCGGATGGCCGACTGGTCGGCTTCCGCATGGTCAAGGGTGGCGCGACGTTTCGGTTTCCATTGCTCGAGCAAGTGGATTATCTCTCGCTGAATGTCTTCACCATTCCCCTGGAAATCAAGCGCGCTTACACATTAAAAGGCGTTCCTATTTCCGTGAAGGCGGTCGCCAACGTCAAGATCAAGAGTGACGATCTCTCGCTGGGCGCGGCGGCGGAGCGCTTTCTGGGCATGCCCGCTGACCAGATCCAGAAAGTGATCTTCCAGACTCTTGAAGGCCACCTGCGAGCCATCCTGGGCACGCTGACCGTCGAGGAAGTGAACAGTGACCGGGCAAGCTTCGCGCAGAAATTGACGTCAGAGGCGGCACAGGACTTGGAGCGCATGGGCATTGGGGTGGATGTGTTGACCGTCCAGGAAATCAGCGATGAGGAAGGTTACCTCGACGCGTTGGGCAAGAAACGCACAGCGGAAGTGAAGCGCGATGGGACCATCGGCGAAGCAGAAGCGACGCGCGACGCCAAAATCAAATCAGCCGAGGCCATGCAGGAAGGTGAGAAGGCGAAGTTTGATGCGGACGGTAACATCGCCGCCGCCCAGCGCGACTTCCAGTTGCGGCAAGCGCAATTTCTGTCCGAGGTGGAGACGCAAAAGGCCAAAGCGGCCCAAGCCGGGCCACTCGCGGATGCGACGGCGAAGCAGGCTGTAGTGGCGGAGGAAGTGCGCATCGATAAAGTTCGAACTCAGGAGCAGATCGCCGTCCAACAGCAGGAAGTGGCGCGTAAACAACAGGAATTGGAGGCCACGGTCGTGAGGCCCGCTGAGGCCGCGCGGCAGGCAGCAATTCTGAAGGCTGAAGCGAGCAAGCAGTCAGCCATCCTGGAGGCCGAGGGCCAGAAGTCGGCGCAGATCGCCCTGGCCGAAGCGCAGCAGGAGAAATTGAAGCAGGAGGGCTTGGGCCGCGCCGCAGCGGTGGAAGCGGAAGGGCGAGCCTTGGCCGCCAAGATTGAAGCCACGGGCCTGGCGCAGGCGCGCGCTATCGAGGCTCAAGGAGTGGCCGAAGCCCAGGCCATTTTGAAAAAGGCGGAAGCGTGGAAACAGTTCAACGACGCCGCCAAGCTTCAGACCATTCTGGAAAAATTGCCGAGTGTTCTGCAAGCGTCGGCGGGAGTTTTTGGCGCTGTGGCGGCGCCGCTGGGCAATATCGATAAAGTGGTGGTCATCGACCAGGGCAACGGCGCGGCGGGCGACGGTACGGGTGGCATCGGACGCGTGGCGCGCGCCGGGCCGGCACTGGTGTTCGGCTTGCTCCAACAATTGCAGGCTCTGGGGCTGGACGTCCCGACGATAATGGCGCAGCTCGGGATTCAGAAGGGGAAGGACGGCGCCGAGATTCGCAAGGTTGTGCCGGAGGTTGTGCCGGAAGCGAAAGTGGTCACACAGAAAGTTGTGACGGAGAAGTGAGACATTTGGTGATTGGGCGATTGGGTGATTGAGCGATTGCCAAAACAAAATTAGAGTTTGTTCGTTTCTAATCGCTCAATCGCCAAATCGCGAAATCACTCAATTCATTGAGATGCCTATCTATCAAAGCTCCTCGAAGATCCATCGTGAGGACGCCGAAGTCCTCGTGGTCCACTGTAGCGATCACCGCTTTCAGGCGGGACTCCGCGAATTCCTCGATCGCGGCCTGAAGCTGGGCGAGAATTATGACGTGCTGATCATTCCTGGCGGGCCGCAGTGCTTGACGCTGATCGAATATTTGCCGAAGTTTGCCTGGGCAAGCGCAAGATGGTTTCGTTTTCTCGTTGAACAACATGATCTCAAGCGGCTGGTTCTGATCGCGCACCAGGATTGCGGCTGGTATGATAGCTTGCCTTTGCACCTCCATTCTTCTCCTGAACCCCGCGACCGGCAAGTGGAGGATTTGCGGCGCGCGCAGCGCTGGCTGGCCAAGGAATTTCCGGAACTCCATCTCGAGCTCTACTACGCCGGCTGGGATGCGAATGACCAGGTGACGGTGGAGCCGATCAGTGCCTGAGTGCAGACTCAGAGAGTCCTGGGGACAAAGCAGAGGGCTAAAGTAGAGAGGGCGATTCCGGCAATCGCGGAGGGTGGCTTGAGACTCCAGCTCCGAATGGTTTGTATTCCGGGCATTCTCATCTCGTGCCTCGCGGTCAAGGTCGAAGTGGTTCGTGCTCAAGGCGCGGCTGCCTCGCCGGTGCTCGAAGCCATGAAGGCCGAACTGTCGAGGTCAATGGACACCTTCAAAAGTCAGCCCACGCCTCCCTACTTTCTCAGTTACGAGATCACAGACGACCAGACGGTCACCGTGAACGCGTCGTTCGGCAAAACCATTTCAAGCACGGACGGTCATAACCGTCAGCTTGATATCGACCTTCGGGTGGGCGACTACCGCCTCGACAACACACACGCAATCCGCGGCGGCGTGCCCGATATCAGCGGCATGATGGAACGCTTCTCGATGATCCCGATGCCCATCGAGGACGATCCCGTGGCCATTCGAACCGTCATCTGGCGCAGTACCGACCAAAAGTACAGAAGGGCGGTCGAGCAGCTCACCAAGGTGAAGACCAACGTGGAGGTCGAGGCGGCGCCGGAAGACAAGTCTGACGACTTCTCGCGCGAGCCAGCGCAGAAACACTACGAAGCCGTCGCGGCGCTCCAGGCGGACCGCCAGGCGTGGGAAGGCAAGCTTCGGAAGTACACGGCGCCCTTTGCGGCTTACGGCGACATTTATGAAGCCAACGCTGAATTTCTGGCCGACGTCGAGACTCGCTGGTACGTGAACAGTGATGGCTCTGAGATTCAAGTTTCGCAGCCGTATTACCGCTTGTTCATTTCGGCCTTCACCAAGGCCGACGACGGCATGGAGCTGCCCCGCTACGAGTCCTATTTCGGCGTGCGCCCCGGCGATCTGCCCGATGACGCCACGGTCCTGAAGGCCGTGGACAACATGATCAACGACCTGAAAGCGCTGCGCGCGGCGCCGATCGTGGCGCCGTACACCGGCCCCGCCATTCTCTCCGGACGCGCCAGTGCCGTGTTCTTCCATGAAGTCTTCGGGCACCGCATCGAAGGGCACCGGCAGAAGGAGGAAGAAGAGGGCCAGACGTTCAAGAAGAAGGTCGGTGAGGCCGTGCTGCCGGCCAGTTTTTCCGTGTACTCCGACCCTACGGTGCGCCAGCTCGCAGGCACGGATTTGGTTGGTTCGTACGGCTTCGACAACGAGGGCGTCCCGGCCCAGCGAGTGATTGTCGTCGACCGTGGAATCTTCAAGAATTTTCTGATGTCACGATCGCCCATCGAAGGGTTCCCGCATTCCAACGGCCACGGCCGCAAACAACAGGGATTTTCAGTGGTGGCGCGGCAGTCCAATTTGATTGTGGAAGTGGCGAATCCCGTGACCCGCGCCGACTTGAAGAAAATGCTGATCGATGAAGTCAAAAAGCAGAACAAACCGTTCGGCCTGTACTTTGAAGAGATCGAAGGTGGCTTTACGCTGACGGGCCGGACCATTCCCAACGCCTTCAACGTGCTGCCGATCATGGTCTATCGCATTTATCCCGACGGCAAGGAGGAACTGGTGCGGGGAGTGGACTTGATTGGCACGCCGCTCACCACCTTCAGCAAGCTCATCACCGCCGATGACCATGTTGCGGTCTTCAATGGCATATGCGGCGCGGAGTCCGGAATGGTGCCGGTGTCCGCGGCTTCTCCGGCAGTTCTCGTTTCACAGATCGAGGTGCAAAAGAAAGAGAAGTCGCAGGAGAAAGCGCCCGTCCTGCCCGCGCCTTTTTGAGACGAGCGTCAAATCGGGATTCTGTAAGGCCGGGGTTCCCCCGGGACGGAACGAGGCGAGGGCGAGGCCGACGCAAGCGTCGGCCCTACAGCAGTACATCAGGAGTTGCCAGGAACCATGCGAAGGACGAAGCGCCAAATCTGCCTGCTGTTCATTTGCGGTTTCGTGGTCAGTCTCTCGTGCGCCGCCCAGGACGACGCCGTGATGCGAGCTATGCGCGACGAGCTGGATCGCAGCATGAAACAGTTGCGGCTTGAAAACCTCGACAAGCCCTACTTCATCGCCTACCGCGTGGATGAAGTGACGAGCTCCAAGATGGCCGCTACCCTCGGCAGCCTGACCAGCAAGGAGCAGAGCCGCACGCGCCAGCTTACGGTCGAGGTGCGCGTGGGCAGCTATCAGTTTGACAACACCAACTTCCTCTCCTTCTCCGCTTTCGGGCAAGCGGGTGTGGTGCGCGGGTTCGGCAATGCGGTGCAGATCCCCATCGAGGATGATTACAAGGAGATTCGCCGGCAAATCTGGCTGGCCACGGATGCCGCCTACAAGAAGGTGATCCAAGACCTGGCGCGGAAGCGCGCCGCGCTGGAAAACAAAACCCGCAGCGATGACTCGCCGGATTTCAGCCGCGAGGAACAGGTCATCAGCCACGAACAACCGGGCTCGGTGGATCTCGACCCAAAGAAGGCTGAAGTCCTGGTGCGAGCACTTTCAGGCCTTTTCCGAGGGACTCCGGAAGTTCTCCAGTCCTCCGTGGAAGTCGACGCGAGTCTTGAATATACGCGCTACCTCAATAGCGAAGGCACCGAGTACACGCGGTCCACTCCTTTTGCGGGCCTGATAGCCCGCGCCTTGACGCAGGCCCCCGATGGGATGCTGTTGCGTGACGAGGTGGCGGCGCCCGTGCGCTCCCTGGATGCGCTGTCGATCGACCCACTGGCAGTCGAGATTCAGGACTTGCGAAAACGCCTGGCTGAGCTGCGTTCGGCTCCTTTGGCGGAGCGCTACAACGGGCCCGTGCTCTTCGAGGACCAAGCCAGCGCGGAGATCTTCGCCCAGGCGTTCGCGCCATGGATGGTGGCCACGCGCCGCCCGGTGTCTGACAATCCGCAATTCGAGATGATCTTCTCGCGCACCGAGAGCCCCTTTCAAGAGCGGGTGGGAGCGCGGGTTCTGCCCGATTGGGCCGGCATTACGGATGATCCGACCGCCAAAGAATGGAGCGGGGCTCCTCTGCTGGGCGGGTATTCGGTAGACGAATATGGCGTTCGTGCGCGGAAGACCGTCCTTGTTTTGAACGGTATCTTGAAATCCTTGCTGGTGTCGCGCGATCCCGTACGCGGCATGTTGCACAGCAGCGGCAACGAACGGAGCGTCGGCGTCGCGCCGACCAACCTGTTCTTCACCGTTCAGAACGGACTTAGCGAAGCCGCCCTGAAAGAAAAACTGCTCAGCCTGGTGAAACAGCGTGGGAAGCCTTATGGGATATTGGTGCGCCGCGTCAGAAACCCGCTGGCCGGCGACCCCCAGGACATGATGGAGTCTGCCATAGGCGCGTTTATGCCCGGGATGGGCGGTGGCGGAGGTGGCCCGGCTCGGTCCGCCGTCCTCGCTTACAAGGTTTTTCCCGACGGCCACGAGCAACTGATTCGCAACGCGCAGATCGAGGGCATCAATGAGGCTGCATTTAAGGACCTCGTTGCCGCATCGGCCAGCCAGACGGTCTACAGCAAGCTGTTCGTCGACGTCGGAAACGCTTTGACGAAGATGTTTTCCGGCGGCGGTTTCCTCGGCCAGGGTAATCCTCCCATCGTGACCCTCATCGCGCCATCGCTCTTGTTTGAAGACGTGTCAGTCGGCCCGCCTTCGGGCGACATTCCCAAGCTGCCGCTCTCCAAGCCACCCTCGGGGACGTGACGGCGGGTCGGATGTTGACGTGTCATCCTTAGCCAGTTGTCCGTGGTTCGTTGTCCTCGATTCCCGGTCGTAGGGCCTCAACGACGGCCGCAGTCGGCTGCATGTCCTGTGTGGCGAGAAGGCTGTTCTGCCGGAGCCTTCGCGCCATGGCGTCTTTGCGAGAGGCTCTTCTCGTCGACCGCGGCCAGAGAGGACCGCGACAGCTCGCCGCTACAAAACGGGAAGCGAGTTGACAACGAGCGCGCAGGGCGGTAACGTAAAATGGAGCAGGGAATCCGAATCGCTTTTGGTATGAAGATTTTTGATAACGGTTTTAGTTTAGTCGAATTGCTCATCGTAGTAGCCATCATTTTAATCCTTGTGGCGATTGCGATTCCGGACCTGATGAGATCCAGGAGCGCCGCCAACCAATCATCCGCCGTGGGATCTCTCCGGTTGATTATTACCTCAGAAGTCAGCTACAGCGCAACCTTCACCGCCGGGTTTACGTCGACGCTTGCGGAACTGGACGGCAACGCCGATCCCGCCACGAGTTTGGCTGCCGGGTTGATTGACAATGTCCTCGGTTCTGGCGTGAAAAGTGGATATACTTTCTATTACGTCCCGTGTGTGACCCCGGGTGTCCCCAACAGCGGATCCCTGGCTCCCGGCGACTGCAACGGCCCGATCGATGTTTATCAGGTCAGTGCCAACCCGAACGGTGGCGCGGGATACGGAAATTTCTACTATGTTGATAATTCCGGAGTGATTCGGCAGAACTCGAAGAGCCCGGCTGGACCGAGTGATCCGCCCATCGCCGGCTGATTTTAGGTTTTGGATTTTAGAGTTTGGATTAAGAAAGACGTCTGTTGTCCGTCGTCCGTTGTCCGTGGTGGAGAACGAATTGATGGGAACTTCGATTTTCCAGTTTGGAGCTTCGAATTCTGAGTGTCTAGCCATCAGGGTGCTGGATGGCATAACGGGTGCTGGAGGTAAGGGTGACGCGTGACAACTTGATGCCGCTGGCCAAACATCGGGTCAGGAGTTTCACGACATTCGCCGCGGAAGCTTTCACTGATTACAAGACCACCGCCGCCGTCGCGCCCAGTTCGCGTTACTTGGCGCAGGCCATGCTCGAACCATTGAACCTGAGCGAAGGCAGTACGGTAGTGGAGCTTGGCCCGGGAACGGGCGTGATTACGCTGGCCTTGCTTGAACTTCTTCCCCAGAGTTCGACGCTGCTCGCGTTTGAAATCAATCGCCGCTTTTACCGTTATCTGAAAAAGAGCATCTCCGATCCGCGATTCGTGCTGATCAAGAAGAGCGCCGAACACGCCGGCCGGGAGCTGCGACGGCGCGGACGCATCAGGGTCGATGCGGTAGTTTCTTCTTTGGGCCTGGGACTCATGTCGGACCGTCAGCGGCGAGCGCTGCTGGGCGGGCTCTTGCCTTTCATGGACGAGGACAGCGTCTTCACCCAATACCAATATATCCACGGATTGGAATTCAAGGACGGCCGGCTGCACCGATTCAGCGTCGGCTCGCTTCTGCGTCAATACTTCGATTCCGTCGAGCGCAAGATGGTCTGGCGGAATCTGCCTCCCGCCTTTGTATTTGCCTGTCGCAAGTGAGCGGAAGAACTCGGGGGTTCGGGATTAGGGGTTTGGATTTCGGATTGTGCAGCCCGAATCCCAAAGCCCGAATCCCGACCACTCTTCAGAAGCTGAACCGCACGGCTAACTCAATGCGGCGGTTGGACGCAGACCCGCCGCCGAATCCCTGTCCTGCGAGCGAGTTCGACTGGCCAAAAAGACGCGATCCCAGGTTGCCCACTGGCGTTCCCAGGTTGACGTTGTTGAGAAGGTTTCGTGCGTTGACGCTGAACTCGAGGTTGTAAGGCGCGTTCGAAGGCGCTCCCCCACCGAAGAAACCGCCCATGCCGCCTCCCCCACCCAGCCCGCGGCCTCCTAAGCCTCCGCCCGGAGGACCTCCGCCCCTCGGTCCACCGCCACCGAAGCCGCCTGGGCCTCCAAGCCCACCTGCTGAACCGCCGGCCTCTTTTTTCTCGCCGAAACCAAACGTCTTGGCGAAGCGCATGTTCAGAGAGAATTGGCTTGGGCCGGTGCCGTAATAGGGAGAGATCAGCGGCTCGCCCGGAAGCGGCAATGTGTCGAAAGTGCCGAACGGAGTAGGCCCGATGATATTCGGTCCCGTTGTGCCGGCAGCAACCAAAGCGGGGCGGCTGTTGAACCGGGAAGTTCCGAAAAGGTCCTGCCCGACCGTAATGTTAAAGGGCGCGCCGGAGCTCGCCATCAGAAATGGGTTGAGGCGGAATCCGCGAGGCAGAGTGAGGCTGCCGATAAAGAAGAACCGGTGGCGGACGTCGAAAGCGGCCCGCCCATAATCCTCGGCGATGTCGTACGGGTTCATGGGAGCGCTCGTGTTGCCGTTGGCGTAGTTCAGCGTATACCAGCCATTCAGCGAGAGCCGTGCGCCTTTGCGAACGCTGAAAGTCGCAATCACTTGGTTCTGATTGAATAGACCCACAGTCTCATACTGGTAGATGTTTCCCGCCGCGTTGCCGAACGGCCGGACGCCGCTGGTGGGATTGAAGGGGTCGTAGCCGCTGTCGGGTAGCGGCGCGTTGATGTCATTCGTCAGGAGCTGATGAACTCCGCGCGCATGGAGATAGGTGACGGACATCGTGGCATTCTTGGTGAGTTGCCGCTCTACACCTATCGCCGATTGCATCGTGTACGGCGCGCGTAAATTCGGATCAATCCGGTATGTGGTCGGAAGTGAAGAAGAAAATGTGGCACCTGCCCCCAATACGCAAGCGGGCGTAATGCATGCGAGGCCGGTGATTGGATCGATCTGAAAGATCGGGTTCGGGACCACATACTGCTGCTGGGTGATGCCGTTCAGCCGCTCCGCCTGAAGCAAGCCGCCCTGACCGAAGCGGTCGTAGAAAAAGCCGAAACCGGCGCGCAAGACGGTGCTGGGCTTAGCGCTGTGACCGAGACCCCAGGCGAACCCGACGCGCGGCGCCCAGTCAGCGTGGTCCCCAATGTCGTTTTGCGATTCGAAGCGAAGGCCGAGGCTGAGGGTCATGTTGGAGCGAACGCGCCAGTCATCCTGCCCGTAAACTCCCACGTCAAACAAACTGACGCTGGCCAGAGGATTCCCGGCGGTGAGGGAGAACTGCGTCGCTCCGCCTCCGGCCGCCCGAATCTGCGCCGGACTCAGACCTTGCTGCAATCCTTGCTCGGTAATCTGATAGGCGAGGAGCGTCGGAAATGTGAAACCACCGTTGAAGCCGCCGGTCGCGCTGTTCGACTCGTCTGAGTCCCGCAACCTGCCCCCGAAAACCACCGAGTGTTTGCCAAAGGTGATGGACGTGAGGTTCTGGAATTCATAGCTATTGACCGTGTCCAGGTTTTTGCCGCCGCTGTAACCACCATTTGTAAACGCACCCAGGACGCCGATCGTTGGATCAAGGCTCAGAGGGAGCTGGTTGTTGGTCGTGCGAGCATACCGGAAGCGGATTTGGTTCGCTGTCCGCGCGCTCACCACTTGCGTATCGCTTAACTGGAGGGAGTTTTCAGTAATGTCAGAGTTATAGCCGAGCGACGCCAGACTAAACTGTCCGATGCCATTGTTGGTTTGGTTGTTTTGCACGTTTTGGTAGCGGATGGTGAGAACGTTGTTGTTGCTGAGTTGGAAGTCCGCTCGCGGGCTGAGTTCGGTCCGCGTTTGGGGATGGGGTACGGCCTCGCTGAACGGAATCGGATTAAAGTTTGAGTCGAGGATTTCGGCGCTCACAATGGACTCGTCCTGGATGTTCCGGCGTTGCCCGTCGAAGAAGAACGAGGCCTTTTTGCTCTTGCCCAAGGGACCGCCGAAGTTCCCATCGAAAATCTCGGAATGGTAGGCCGGAATGACCGTGGCGAAGGGGTTGCGCGAGTTCAAGCCGGAGGCATTGCCGTTGACGAAGAATTGGCCGTGATACTGCGCGTAGCCAGGCTTGGTGGTGATTTCCACTCGCCCGTAGCCCAGCCGGTCGTATTCAGCCGAAAACGGGTTTTGGTTGACGCGGACCTCGAGAATGGCAGACTTGGGCGGAAGCTGGCCGCCGGTGAAGCCGTCAATATAGATCTGGCCGCCGTTCGGGCCCGCTGACGGCCCGGCCAGCGCTTCGAGGTCCGACTGCAGTTCGTCCGGATCATCCGAGAGCGCTTCCAGGTCTTTTCCCTTAATCACCAGCGAGCTCGCGTTGTTCTCAGCGCTGACACTGACCTGCGTGACGTCGCTCTGTACGGTGACTTCCTGCTTTTCGAGCGCCACCACCAAGTGAGCGTCTACCACCTGGGGCTGGCCGGGCGCAACCACAACGCCGCTCTGTACAAAGTCGGCGAAGCCCTTCAGAGTAATCCGCACCGTATACGCGCCGGGCGGCAGATTTCGGAAAACGTACTTGCCTTCTTCGTTCGTCTGGACCGACTTCGTGGCGCCGTTCGGCCCAACGATGTTGACGGTGATGGCCGGAACCGCGCCGCCCGACTGGTCCAAGACTTGGCCACGCACACTGATTTCACCGGTTTGCGCGAGGAGCGCTACGGTACAAAATGACCATGCGAGCATGAGGCATAGCGCCCGTCGCAGGTTCTTGCGAAAATCAATCATTCTCAAATCTCCCTTGTTTGGAAACTGGAAATTGGAAACTCGAAACTCGAAATTGGAAAATCGAAACTCGGGATTCGAAACCCACACGAGCTTGCTCTTTGCAACGGACAACTGACGACGGACAACAGACGTCTTTCTTGATCCAAAATCCAAAACTTGTGCTGAGCGAAGCGAACGCATCAAAAATCCAAAATCGGTCTACGGTCCCTCGTCTCCACCGCCCATACCCATCGTCCACGGTCCGAGGTTGACCTCATTGCTCCCCTTGGGCCGTGCCGACAATATGGGCTCGACACCAGCGAGCAAAACGATTGCCGTGACTTCCGACGGCAGGGCGCCTTCCGTGCTGACCACGATCACTGCGTCATTGGGTTTCAAGTCGCCGAGCACAAGGGCGGGTGTGCGCTCGAGCATCTGGTTGAAGTCGCGCGGCGCTCCGCCAAAGCCGCCTCCCTGGCCCCCCCCTCCGAATCGTCCACCCATTCCGCCGGGCCCCGCGCCGCCGCCGGCCGTCCGTCCGCCCGCGCCGCCCGCAGGCGACACGCCACCCGCGGGCCTACCCTGCATCGTGCCTCCCGGCATTTGTCCGGCGTTAAAGTTTGCGATCATCATGGCAATGAACTGCGGAAGCGTGTGCAGCTTCGAGTCGGCGTTCGTCTTCACCAGGACCGGCTGGCCCGAAGCCAAGTCCTTCACCAGGACGCTGCCGTCCTCGGCATGGACGGAAATCACCGTGGCGGCGAGATTGCGGAAGCTGCCGGAGACCATCTTCTCCGCGGTGAATTTGCTGCCGTCTTCACTCTTCGTGCCCAAGGCTCGCACTTGGTCGCCCACTTTGATTTGGTCGAAGGTTCCGGGATTCGCGTCGCTGAACTTGACCGAACCCGGGGCGTATCTCAGCAGCGCCGCATTGGGAGCCAAGGAAATGGTCATGGGATGAGTGGCATTTCCCGGGGTGGGCGGCGTGTTCGGGACAGAAATGGTCAGTTCTTTGGCTTCCGGATTCACCGCTTTTACCAGTCCTCCCACGCTGCGTCGCTGCCATTCCAGGCGCTCGGCGTCGTGGGCGCTCGCAATGTCTGCGCGGGTCATGACGATAACCGAGGTAGCGGCAACTGATTTCTGATCGTCGGAGAGCTTGCCTCGAACAAGGACTCGGTCGCCTGTGCTGATGTCGGTGACGCTAATCCTGGTCGCCGCCTTCAAGTCCTTTGAGCCGGGTGGCACGCGCAGAACGGCGACACCCTCCGGCAGTTGTACCGCGAGTTCTGGTCCAGCGTCCGTTCGAAGGGTAAAGCTCCCAGTCCCAATTTGGGTGACCACCCCGACCGGCTTAATCGCTGGTGAGGGAGATTGGCTGCCGGGCGCAGACGGCTGGCCGGTTGCCTGACCTGGCGCGAGAGACCCGCTCCCTGAAGCAAAGACCGCACAAAAAATGAGCCCCATTGCGGTTGCCCAAGCCCCTCCCACATTAGTTCTGGCTCTTGGCTTTTGACTTTCTACGCGGCCCTCTATTTTTAGCAACATGGTGACTTTCACATAGTCAAGAGAATTGTTTAATGTACCCACTTCATGGTTCTGAAAACCCAAGACCCGCTGACGTAGCCGTTACACCTTCACATTGTGAGGCCGATTTGCGCTGCGCACGGCCCCAAAAACACCGTACTCGTCACCGGAAGGGCGGCGGACCTGGCACAACTGTCGATCCGATGACACACTCGTCACCGAGTCTCAGAGGTGCTCTCACTTCCGCCGACCTCATTTATAAGACGATTCTGGCAGGCCTTTAGTTACTAAAATCTCCGCTCCGCGTTGCACCTCCGTCGACACCTGCCCCTTTGTTTGCCCGCGAGCGTTCATGAAGTTCACAAGCGCTTTCGTGCGTGTTGCGGGGTGACGGCGGCATTTCCAGCATGCATTTCACTTGGCGCCCGAAGCATCAGAGCGCTTTGCGGTCCACTTACCGTCGAAGCGCTCGCTGTGCGATGTCCCGGACATCGAGTCCCCTGTGACCGTGCCGGAATATTCGATGGTGAACGTTCCGTTAGGAGTTTCGCGTTTCACGGTAAACGAAATCTTGTTGCCGGCAATCGATCCCTCAAACGGCGTTTCCCCTCGTTGTCCCTTCAGCGTCCCTTTGATCGTGGTGCCGTCCTGCTGGATCGTCAGCGTCTGGGTCATGGTCCCTCGTGGATTCTCGGCTGTCATTTCCCACGAGCCTCCAACCTTGGCAGGCTCATCGGCTGCGTTCGCCATCGCACCTCCAAGCAATAGAATGCTGAAAGCCAGTGCGAGGGCGAATAGGACTTTGTGCTTTGTCATGAGAACAGTCTCCTTTGCCATTTGTGTTGCCATCGGAGCACTAGACGAGGTGGGCACAAATCCGGTTACAAATTTCGTGCATATCGATCATTGTTAGCAGCCCCATGGGACTTCGATCAACGGCCGCGCCGCATGGCTGCAAAGTGCAGGGCAAGATTTTGAGTTGTAAACGCCCGGTTTCGGAGCTACAAAGAACACTTGCCGGGAGGTGGGTATGAACTTTAGTCGGCGTGAGTGTTTGAAGGCGGTAAGCGGTGGGGTCGCAGCGGCGGTTGCGGCCGGAGGGGCGAAGGCGCTGGCCTTCGTCGCGCGGTCCGAGTCGAAAGCCGATGCCAGCAGACTCGCCATGCCTGGCCTTTATCGAGGGCGAGTAATCGCGGTGCATAGTCCGGCGGTCCTCGTGTCAGGGCAGTACCAGGCTGAGGCTGTCGGCGAAATGATGCGGCGCGGCATGAAAGAGCTGACCGGCGCCGACGATTGGAGAGACGCCTGGCGGCAATTCTTTGAGCCGGGTGACGTGGTGGGCATCAAGCTCAACCCGGTGGGCCAGCCGCTGGTGAAGTCTGATGCCGCCGTGGTGCGTGAGATCGTCGCGGGTCTCGAGGCCGCCGGAGTCAAACGCCAGGATATCGTCGCCTACGACCGCTATCGCACCGAGTTTTTCCGCGCCGGCTATGACAAGTGGCTGCCCGAGGGCGTTCGGACGTCCTACGCAACCGACAAAGTCGACCCCGCCCAACAGGCGATCGAAGGCTACGACCCGGACCACTTCATGGACATGGCGCTGACGCTGCCCGGCTACAGCGTTGATAACCTCACGGCGCGCCGCTCTTACGCGGCCCGTTTCATCACCCGCGAGGTCAACAAGCTGGTCAGCGTTCCGGTTTTGAAAGATCATCAATCGGCGGGAGTGACGCTCGCCCTCAAGAACCTGTCGCACGGCTTGGTCAATAACGTGAATCGCAGCCACTCCAGCTCGAGTTTGAATGCGTGCAACGCCTTCATCCCGGCGGTCGTGGCGATGCCGGTGATCCGAAACAAGGCCGTTCTCCACATCCTCGATGGCGTCAAGGGCGTCTACCACGGCGGGCCCACGTCAAAGCCTCAGTTTGTCTGGGAGCACTCGACGCTCTACTTTGCCACTGACCCGGTCGCGCTCGATCATATCGGCTGGGACGTGATCGACGCCAAACGAGTCGCTGTCGGTATGAAGAAGCTCGTCGAAGACACGCCGGATCAGTTCAGTACTTTCGTGCATCGACAGCCCGAGCACGTCGAAATCGCGGGTGCTCTCGGCCTGGGTGAATGGGACCGAGCCAAGATCGATCTGCGGCAGTTGGAGGCTTAGATGGCCGATTTGCGATTGCCGATTGAAAAGCCATCGACATTCGGCGATCCGTGGACAACAAAAGAATATCAATGAGGTATGGGCTCCTTCTTGAAAAGTGAACGCACTTGCGGTTGATTGCTTCTTTTGTTCGGCAATCGGCAATCAGCAATCGACAATAAGAGTAGTGTGATTTCCGGGAGAGAAACAATGTCATTGTTCAACTGGCGTTTCACAAGACGGGAATTTGTGGCTCGCGGCGGGCTCTTGTCAGCCCTTGCGGCGATGCCCAATCCGCTCTCGGCGCTGCAAAACGCGGCGGCCGCAAAGTCTCGACCCAAGAAATCCCCGAACATCTACGAACGGCTCGGCGTGCGCACGCGCATCAACGCCAAAGGGACCTATACCGCACTCACCGGCTCCCTGATGCCGCCCGAGGTCGCGCAGGCGCTGCACGAAGCCGCCGAACACTACGTCTACCTCGAAGAGCTGCAAGCCGCGGTGGGAAAGAAGATCGCCGAATTGCTCGGCGTCGAGGCGGCCCTGGTCACCAGCGGCGCGGCTGGGGCGATGACGCTGGGCACAGCGGCCTGCGTCACCGGAAAAGATCCGGAGAAAATCCGCCGCATCCCAGATACGGCCGGCATGAAAAACGAAGTGGTCATGCAGAAATCTCATCGCAACGGATATAACCACGCCATGCGCAACGTGGGGGTGCGGCTGGTGGAAATCGAAACTTTGGAGGAAGCCGAGCGCGCCATCAACGACAACACGGCCATGCTCTTCTTTTTGAATTTCGCCCAAGGCAGCGGCAAGATCGGCCTCCAGCAGTGGGTCGAGTTGGGCAAGAAGCACGGCATCCCCACTTTCAACGACGCCGCCGCTGACGTGCCGCCCGCGTCGCACTTGAGCGATTACAGCAAAATGGGTTTTGACCTCGTGGCCTTCAGCGGCGGGAAAGGTCTTCGCGGCCCGCAGTGCGCCGGACTGATGCTCGGCCGCAAGGACCTCATCGAGGCGGCGCAGCTCAACAATAATCCGAACTCCGATACGATCGGCCGCGGCATGAAGGTGGGCAAGGAAGAGATCGTCGCCATGTACGCCGCCGTGCAGCGCTACTTGAAGGTTGACCACGAACGGGAATGGAAGGTCTGGGAGAGAAAGCTCGATCAGATCGAGAGAATTGTTTCTTCCGTGCCGGGCATTCAGACCGGCCGATTCGTCCCCGAAGTGGCGAACCACGTTCCTCACCTCTTCGTGCATTGGGACGAGGCTGCGCTGGGATTAACGCGCGCCGATTGCGCCAAGAAGTTGGAAGACGGCGAGCCGAGCATCGTCTGCTTGGTTGACGACGCCCACCAAGGGGTGAGCGTCACGCCGTACATGATGCAGCCAGGCGATGAGCTGATCGTGGCGCGCCGACTCAGAGCCGTCCTGAGTGAGGCGCGAAGAAAGAGCGTCGCCGCCGGCGTGCAGGGAGGGAATCAGCATGACAGTTTCACGTAAATTCCCTTAGGTTTTTTCAGCCTATGAAAAATGGAATCGGTGGGGCAAAATGCCACACTTTTCCCAAAATCGCAAAATTCTGCAAGTTTTATTTTTGCGCAAGTCCATTATTTGCGTGAGTTAGAAAAATTAGTTGCAAAAGTTTCAAAAGTTCCAATAGTTACATCCGGCGGGTGATTTTGGTCGTGTATTACTATTACGTTATCATTAAATCATAAAACATTTCCGGACGGTTCAAGCTCATGGCATCGATGGCACTCCGGGCCTGCCCACCAACAGCTGGAGGCTTGGCTTCGTGTGGCGCGCGGGGCTTCCGGCTGCGCGGCGCCCTGTATCGGCCGGTACGGGGGGGGTGCCCTGTAACGGCTGGTAGGGGGCGGTGCGGATCACGTCACGCACCATTCGAGCCCGTTGGCTCCCCTAAAACGGCGCAGCCGACCCACACCAGGCTGAAGGGAATCAGGTAAGCGTCGGAGGGCTTCAGGAGGAACCCTTTCTGAGGCTCGCCCTTCGAGAGCACGCGCTCGACGAACATCGCCGCGGCGAAACCCGTCCGCTGGACGAAATCCAAGGATGAAGTCTGAAGGATGAATGCTGAATGATGAACGAAAGAATGTGGGTCAGCGGGTCAGCATTTCAGTGACTGACATACTGACTCACTGAAGTGCTGATTAACTGGACTCGCGCCTTGTCCACCCTCCGCAGTAGCTCTGCTACGGAGGACGGGCCACTCGCCACTTGCGCCTCCTGGTGACGCCGCTTGCCACATGCCATTTGCCACATGCCACTGCCTTTGACGCCACTCGCCCCTGCATTTGTGCCGTCTACTGTCTGCCGCCTCTTCCACTCGTCACTTGCCACTCGTCACTTTCCACTGCTCTTATGGACCGTACCGAGGCTACCAGCCGACGCCTGCTTTTCGCGCTTGACAGATTATTCCATTCAGGTTATACTCCTTTCGTGGAATGGGAAATCGAATACACGGATGAATTCGGGGCGTGGTGGAACGGCCTGACGGAGGATGAGCAGGTGGATGTCGACGCCACGGTAAGGATTCTGCGGCAGCGCGGTCCGGCGCTCCGACGCCCGCACTCCGGGGTGATTGCCTCCTCCAGGCATCCCAACATGAAGGAGTTGATCGTCCAACACGCCGGGAGGCCGTACCGAGAAAAGCCGCAGACCTGAGCGGCGCAGGTCTGCGCTACTTTCTTTCGATCCCCGGCGCTCCGCCATCTTGCTGGTGGGCGGCGACAAAACAGGCGATGACAGGTGGTACGAGAAGTCCGTTCCCATTGCCGATCGACTCTACGACGAACATCTGGCGGCCTTGAGAAAGGAAGGTTTAATCCATGGCTAAGAATTTCAGAGAGCTGGAAGCAAGAATGTCGCCCGCGGCCCGGGCTCGGGCGGAAGCGAAAGCTGAGCGGATGCTCAACGACATGGCCCTCGACGAATTGCGCGAGGCACTGAAGCTGACCCAGGAATCGCTGGCCGAGAGTCTGCACGTCAATCAAGCGGCAATCTCCAAAGTGGAGCGGCGCTCGGACATGCTCATCAGCACACTTCGGAAAATCATCCAGGCCATGGGTGGGGAATTGGAAATCCGCGCCATTCTTCCAGCCGGTGTCGTTCGCATCAATCAGTTCCAGGATGTTCGGAAGTAAGAACCGCAGACTTCGAGAGGCAGGAAGTCTGCGCTGCCTGCTGCCATTTTCGAGTTTCGATTTTCCAATTTCGATTTTCCGCTCTCGACTTTCCCTGATCTCCTGCTTTCCCGCTCGCCACTGACCACTCGCCGCTGCGCTCTTCGCTCCCATGGTTGCCCACCCAAGTTGCGATCCGGAGTCGAACGCGAAAGCCGCACCAACTTAATCAGGGGCTGGATGCCAAGGGAAGAATTCCCTTCCGCTGGCGAGCCCAGGGGGAAAACTTTCTCTTGACATCCCCTTTCATAGAACGGCACAAAAACCGTGCCGAGGATACCGGCTACCTGCCACCTCCTCCTTTCCTTCATTGAATTCATCTTCGCCAGGGGTGAGCCCACTGCAGGTGCCTATCCAGCGTGGGCTGCTGGATCGAAGGAAGACAACCACAACAGCATCCAGGTGGCACTGAGTGGGGAAAGAGGGCCTCAACCGCCAGCCCCCTTCCCCCCACTCCCATCCCCCGCTGGAGGGATGGCACAACCGGACTTCGCCGACGTTAACTGATTGCTGACGAAAAAAGGGTCATGAGTTCTATCGCCGCTTCAACACAGTGGCAGCAGGCGGCACGGACGGCTCGCTCTCTCGGGCCACGTTAAGGTGGTACGTGATGTCGAGCCATGTACCCGCAGTAAAGTGTAAAGTGTGATTCCCTGGGGGCAGCGGGGCGAGCATCACATAATATCCATCGTCCACGCCGGGAAAGTAGGTCCCTGCCTCAAAGTTGTTGTTGGGGGGTGGATACATGGCGGCGAACAGGTTATCGGTCGGGAGGGTGAACCCAAAGGCGGTAGACTGGACACTAAATCTCTCCGGGAAATGCGGGATAGGTTTATGATCTATCTCGCAGGACAGGCCGGAAGCGCCTTCGATTCCGGAAGTGACCGACCGCAACGTCCCAATCTGTTGATATGCCTCGACACCGGGGTGTTCGTTCACGCTCTGTTCCAGTGCCGAGTCCTCGTAGTCGATGACAGGGAAGTAAAGGGCCTTTCCGGACGGCAGGTTACAGGTGCGAACGACGGTGTAAGAGATACAATTACCGCCGCCGCAGAACTTCCCGCCCAGGAACCAAACCGGACCCGACTGACCTACACTGCAGTCTCCGTTGTCAAACAGAGGATGCTGGGCCACCGGGATTGAGTCGGCCCATTGGTTCCATTGCGCCGACCACTCACTGAAGGTCTTTCCGTACGCCACGGAATTTGTGTCGATTACTTGGGCGTCTTTATCCCCATTTACGCCTTCTTGCTCTTGGGCCCTGGTGCGGGTAGGCGAAGTTCCCAGCATGGCAAGAACCAGGACAACACCGCCCAACACCAACACGCTTGCCCAATATTTCCTTCTGCTGAAATTCAGCTTTTTCATAGTTTTCTCCTTTTGATTCGGGGATCGGAAAGATCAACGTCGGGAAAGACGTCCAGTGACTGGCGCTCCACCCGCCGCGTGTCATTCCATCCCCGGGGTTCGATCATCGAAGTAGCACTCGAGGCGAGTGCTCGAACGGATGGCGCCGGTGACACCGTCGCCCTCCAGAACAACCGGTCGGGCCGGGCCCCGCGTGCAGTCCCGGCCCGACGAATCGTAAACGGTTAGGGCACTGGAACTGGCGGACCCGGAGGCCCGCAGGGTTCTGCCGTCGGGCACGGGGGTGGCGGACCCGGAGGTCCACAGGGTTTTGCCGTCGGGCACGGCCGGGTTGGCGGCGTAGGATCGTCGGTCGGTTCCGTTGCAGCCACTCCGCGTGTCGGGCTTATGGCTCTCTTGGCTGTGCTTGCCGGGCTCGCGCTCAGAGACAACATGAAAAGCATCGAGCCCAGGAGGCCGAGCACCCAGTATTCGTTGATTTTGCGCATATCAGCCACCTTCCTTTCTCAAATTCGCGATTGATGCGGCGATCTCGGTGCATCCTTCGCGTGAGCCGACTCTGGGCTGGATCGGGAAGCGGATCAATGGTACGCGCATGAGATGCGAATGATATTGGGATGACACGCTAGCCAACTGATTACAGAGGAATTTTCGGGCGGGATCTGCTTCCGATGTTGCAGCAGCGAGTTCCCTCGCCTTTATTCAGCTTATCCTACGAAGTATCCCGAGAAATTGAGGCCCTTCGATGCGGAATAATATTTAGATTTCGTATTGTCGGTATGATACCATCAGCCCCACTAAGCACACTGCCGCCAATCCAGTTCGTGGGAGAGTCGGATGGAAGGTACTCGGGCCCCCACACTGCTTCGCTTCGGTTCTTTCGAGGTCAACCTCTCCACCGGCGAATTACGTCACGAGGGACTGCGAGTCAGGCTCCCCGACCAGTCTTTCCATATCCTGGCCATGCTGCTGGAGCGTCCCGGCGAACTCATCCTTCGCGAAGCCATCCAGAAGCGACTATGGCCGAATGACACGGTCGTCGAATTCGAAAGCAGCATCAACGCGGCGGTGCGAAGGCTGCGCTTGGCGCTGAGCGATTCCGCCGACACCCCTCGCTTTATCGAGACCCTCGCACGTCGCGGCTACCGCTTCATTGGCCAAATTCAACACGATGATGCCAGCGGGGCGGGGGCCGCAGCGCAGTCACCTCAGAAGGAGGCTGTCCAAGGCGAGTCGTTGGCGGAGGAGTTGGCGGATTCAGCCCTCTCTCTGGGCCGGAAGGTTGCGGGACGTTATCGCATCGAGGAATTTCTGGGGCGGGGCGCCTTCGGCAAAGTGTATCGTGCTCACGACGATGTGCTCAACCGGCCGGTCGCGCTCAAGACCTTCGAGCTCAACCAGGAGGACTCACCGGGGCGGATGGAGGCCGTGCTGGCCGAAGCGCGAACCATCGCCAAGCTGGACCACGACAACATCGTTTCCGTTTTTGACGCGGGACACGAGGGCAACGCCGCCTGGATCGTGATGCGGCTGGTGGAGGGTGAAGGGCTGAACCGCGTGCTGGCCCGAGAAGGTCGATTTGAACGACATCGGGCGGCGCGACTCCTCCGGCAAATCTCAAAAGCTCTCGACCACGCCCATCGCAAGGGCATCATCCACCGGGACGTGAAGCCATCGAACATCCTGGTCGAAAAACGCGAGGACGGCAGCGAGCACGCCTGGCTGGCGGATTTTGGCATAGCCCAGATGCTGGCGGGAGCGCCCTTAAAGGAACGGCTTGTCGCCGGGACGCCAAGCTACATGTCGCCAGAACAGATCGCCGGCAAACGAGTTGACGCGCGGACCGATATCTTCGCGGTGGGCTGCGTGGCGTACGAGCTGATCAGCGGTCGGCGCGCTTTCCCGGCCGAGACGCAGACAGAAATGAAGCACCACGTCATCCACGATCAGCCCGAGCTGATGAGCCAATTACCCAGCCTGGCGGGGGAAAAGCTCGCATCCGTCTGCCGAAGAGCGCTCGCCGAGTTTCCTGAGGACCGCTACCAAACCGCTGAGGAACTCTTGAAAGAGCTGGAGGGCGTGGAGCGCGGCGAGGGAGACGGGCCGGTTCGAGCAGCAAGAGGGCTAATCGTCAAGGTCTTTCGAACTCAGCAGCCGGTTCGCCGGTTCACCATCATAGCCACGCTCGCATTGTCACTCGTCGTGATGGGCGTCGGATTATATAAGTTCGTGGCTTGGAAGGAGTCGGCGGCGGGGATCTACCAGCTTCGTGCTCCCAGGACCGCTCAGCAAACCGTGCCGTCCGAAGCCACCGGACTGCCCCCCGGGCCCATCCATGCCCGTCGTTCCGTCGCCGTGCTGGGTTTCAGGAACCTCTCGGGGCGTGGGGACACGGTTTGGCTCTCCACCGCCCTCTCCGAGATGCTCACCACGGAACTGGCGGCCGGAGAAAAGCTACGAACGATCGCGGGAGAGAACGTGGTGCAGATGAAGGTCAACCTCTCACTCGCCGAGACCGACAGTTATTCGAAGGAAACCTTGGCGCGCATCCGATCAAACCTGGGGGCTGACCTCGTGGTCGTTGGCGCGTACCTGGCTTTGGGTGAGAAGGGGGGTGGGCAGATCCGGCTCGACCTGCGCGTTCAGGACGCGGCGGGCGGGGAGACCTTGGCCGTGGCCGAGGAAACTGGCACGGAGGCCAAGCTGTTCGAGTTGGTCTCCGAGGCGGGGGAGCGTTTAAGGGAGAAGCTGGGGGTAGGGGAAATGACGGCGGCGGAGGCGGATACGGTGAAGGCCTCACTGCCTACCAACCCCGAGGCCGCGCGGCTCTATTCGGAGGGACTCGCGAAGCTGCGGCTGTTTGATGCGCTGGCGGCGCGCGACCTGTTGGAAAAGGCCGTGGCGGCAGATCCGCACTATGCCTTGGCGCACTCGGCTTTAGCATCGGCTTGGCACGCACTCGGTTACGACACGAAAGCCCAGGAAGAGGCGAAACGCGCTTTTGCCCTGTCCGCGAACCTTTCGCGCCAGGACCGGTTACTAATTGAAGGAGTTGATCGGGAGATGTCGCACGAACCTGAGAAAGCGGTGGAAGTCTACCGGATTCTGTGGGGCTATTTCCCCGATAATCCCGATTACGGCATCCACCTCGCCCACGCCCAGGCTTCGGCTGGTGAATTGAAGGAGGTGATGCCCACCATTGACGCGCTGAGAAAGCTCCCATCTCCAGCCGGGGACGATCCGAGGATTGACATCCAGGAAGGGATAATCGCCGAATCCCTGTCCGACTTCAAGCGGGAACTGGCGGCGGCGGGAAGAGCGGCCGCGAAGGGCCAAAGCCACGGCGCACGGCTCCTGGTCGCACAAGCGCGACTTTTGCAGGCCAGTGCCCACCGCAACTTGGGCCAATACGAAGAAGCGCGATCCGCGCTCGAGGAGGGGAAGAAGATTTTCGTGGCAGCGGGTGATCGGCACGGCGAAGCGCAGGCGCTGAATTGGATCGCCATGGTGCTCCAGGAGCATGGCAATTTGGAAGCCGCAAGGGAGGCATACCAGGAATCCTTGGAGGCCTTTCGCAAGACCGGGAGTAAGGAAGCAACGGCCGGGGTGTTGAACAATCTCGCGAGTCTGCTCCAGGCAGAAGGCAAGCTGAGTGAAGCGAAGAGAATGTATCAAGAGTCCTTGGGAATAGGTCAGGAAATCGGGAATAAGATCCGTAGGGCCACCGCCCTGGGCAATATTGCGACGGTCTTCCAGGCAGAAGGAAATCTGCATGAAGCGCAGCGGGCGTACGAGGGATCGCTGAAGATGCATCGGGAAATCGGGGATAAAAGGAGTGCTGCCATCGATCTATCGAACCTTGGGGTGTTGGCGGACGCGCAGGGCGACCTGAGTGGGGCGAAGAACTTCGCTGAGGGCGCACTGAAGCTCGATCGGGAAATTGGCAACAAGGACGGCATGGCGGACGTCCTCCGAAACATGGCTGGTTTTCTCACACAGCAAGGCAACTTGGTGGCTGCGAGGAACAGGGCGGACGAGTCAATGGCGATGTACCAGGAACTCGGCAACCGGTCCGGAGTTTCCGATGACCTGACGATTCTTGCCACCGTTCTCATGGAGGAAGGTCGGTTCGTGGAGGCCGAGACCAAAACCAAACAGGCCGCCCAGGAATATAGCGCGGAGAAGGACCCCGACGACGAGGCCTGTGCGTTGTGCATTCTGGCTGAGTCCCTGTTGCGACTCCGGAAGGTGGTTGAGGCCCAGAGTACCATGGACCGCGCCACAATGCTAGCGGAGAAGAGCGAAAGCCGCGAAACCCGCCTGTGCGTGGCGATCACAGGGGCGCGCGTTCTGGCCGCCAAGGGCAAGCCCGCCGAAGCCATAAAAAGTCTCGAGAACGTTCTCGCCGAGGCGGCGAAGCTCGGTCGTGTTGACATGCAGTTCGAGTCCCGGCTGGCGCTGGGCGAGATTGAGATGAAATCCGGTAATCCGACCGCCGGCCGCGCCCGCCTTGCGACCCTGCAGAAAGAAGCTCAGGCAAAGGGCTACGGACTTGTCGTACGAAAGGCCGCCAATTTCCAGAAGATTCTCAACCCCCCGGCGTCGCCGTGAACTCGCCCCTCGGCGCGCTGGCTCACCTCGGCTTGGCGCGCGCGTACGCGCTGGAGGTCGGTAGGGGCGAGGCAAGGCCTCAGCCTAGGTGGCCCGCCGGGACGTCCCGACAGCCCGATACCCTCGCCAAAGCCCGGACGGCCTATCAGGATTTCCTCACCCTCTGGAAAGACGCCGACCCGGACATCCCCATCCTGCGGCAGGCCAAGGCGGAGTACGCAAAGTTGAAATAATCCCCCCTCCGACCCGCGCTTCCAGAACCTGCTGCGCCGCATGAATTTCCCACAGTGACAATCACTGGTGTGCCGCCCGACCCTGCGGCACAGCGCCTCAAGGGGAGCTGCTGCAGACCTTCCGAGAGCGGGGAGCGCAGAGTTTCGGCCGCTTGCAGCTCTGCGGGTTTTCTGTCCGGATGGGATGCACGCGGCTATGAGAGACAGGAGTCAGGAGTCAGGAGCCAGGAGTCAGAATGTAAAAGGGCAATGGCGAGTGGCGTCAAGACCAGTGGCAAGTGGCGAGCAGGAAAACAGGAGACGGGAGTCACGAGCTAGGAGACAGGAGACAGGAGACAGGAGACAGGAGACAGGAGACAGGAGACAGGAGCTTCCCTCAGCGGTACGCTTCCCGCCGATGTTTGACGGCGAGAATCTCGATGGCACGCGGCCCTTGGCGCCGTGGAGTGCGGCAGCGAAGCTGCCGCCTTGGGTTCGTCTCAAGATCGAGCTTGGCACCGAAGCCCTCTTGCGTTAATTTCGAGCCCGGCGCCGTTAAGCTAAGCTAAGGCGGTAGCTCCGCTACCGCACTCCAAGGCGGGCTTCGCCCGCACTCCAAGATGAGCGATTGGCCGCACAGTCCGATGCACCGCCTTACGGAAGCTGGGGCCTATATGGTGACCTGTGGCACGTATTTAAAGCTCCATCACTTCCGGGGCGCAAAACGTTTGCGTTTCCTGTGCGACGCGCTCCTGCAATTGGCCGAGGAGTACCAATGGGACCTCCAGGCCTGGGCAGTCTTTTCAAACCATTATCACTTTGTAGCGTTGGCTTCCGCTCAGTCGAAAGCCATGCCGGATTTTATGAGGAAGCTGCATTCCGAGACGGCAAATGCCGCGAATCGATGGGACGGCGAAGCAGGACGGCAGGTGTGGTACCAGTATTGGGACACGCACCTCACGTACCCGCGGTCGTACTTCGCGCGGCTGAGCTACGTCCATCGAAATGCTGTCCATCACAAGCTAGTGCGCGAGCCGTCACTCTATCCGTGGTGTTCTGCCGGGTGGTTCGAGCGGCGGGCGACGACCTCGTTTTACAAGACCATTATGAGATTTGGAATCGAGCGTCTGAAAGTGCCTGATGATTTCGAGGTCGAGTGGTCCCCGGATGCGCCGTAGGCGCCTTGGAGTGCGGCAGCGGAGCTGCCGCTCTGTGTCGGGCTAGCTTGCTAGCCCTTGCTGTACGGAGGCGCAACAGTCATTGGGCCCGCCCAAGGCATCAGAAAAGCGGCAGCGGCGCGGCGGGGGCGGTGGGCGCTGAGTTTCCGCTATTTGAAGCTCCGCGGCTTTTCTGTTCGGATGGGTTGCGCGCGCGGTGATTATTCCTGTCGGAAGCGGGCGGCGACTCGGCAAGAGTGGCGAGTGGCAAGTGGCGAGTAGGAAAACAGGAGACAGGAGTCAGGAGCCAGGAGTCAGAAGGAAGAGGCGGACGGCCTATTGGCGCAACAGTATCCTGAAGCCGGCCTGCTGGAAATGCTCGTCCGTTGTGAGGGCATCGGCGATCCCGCGAGTCCGCATGATGACAAACGACACGCAGTCGGTCAGGCTCCACTCCTGATCGGGACGCTCAGAATAGAGCTTCAACCCCTGCGCAAACAACTCATCCGACAAGGGCACAACTTCAATGTTCGGGTCGGAGCAGATCGAAGCAAGCAATCGAGCAGCGGCGCGCCGATGTTGCAGTTTCGCCAGCGCATTTCCAATTTCGAGCAATACTGCCGGGGTTGTAACCATTCGCGTGCCCCTGGCTTCCAACTGCTCTGCCAGACTCATCGCAAGGCTGTGAAAATGGTCCGCAGGGGAAGATAGTGCGAGAGCATAGGCAGCGTCGAGAAAAACATTATCGGTCGCCATAGAGGTACGCTTCGAGGTTGGCGGACCAATCGGACGGCCCGGAGAGCGCCATGGAACGGGCGGTGCGAAGAAAGGACTGTGGGGCATCGTCCGGCGCTGGAGTCTCAATCGTAAGGCGTACGCGGGTGTTCGGAGCGAGCTCCAGTGGCTCGTCCGGTCGGAGACTTTCACCGTCGAAAACTGCCTCGATCGTCTTGGTCATAATCCCTTCGTCTTAACCTTTCGAGCTTACTCGCATTATACCGAAGGCCAGCCTGAAATCAAAGCCGCAGCCGGCCGGATGGCGCAGACCGCCCAGAACAAAGGTCTACGCCAGCCTGTGAAGGCGGCCTCCTCTCGCGCTTTCGGTTCATCTTCTTCGTCCGGCAAGGCTCTCGCCGGGGCGTCAGCGAGCGCGATAGGCGTCATGCCATCCGCCGGTGGGTATCACTGCGCCGACGACGGCGCCGACCAATGCGCCCAGGGGCGGCATGACTTCCTTGCCCAGATTGGGGAAAAAGGGGCCGAAGCAGAACCCGGTGCCCCCACATTTGCTGCTGTTGCTGCTGTGATCAGCAGCAGCCCCGATGCCGAGGCCGGCGCCTGCTCCAACGGCTGTTCCAATGAGCGCGTTTCGCCACCGGTGCTTTTGAGCCTTTGACGAGACGCGAAGAATGTCTTGCCGCGCCAGCGTCTGCTCACTCGCCGCCTGGCGAAGGGTAATACCATCGTCGCTCAACGCCTGGAAGTCACCCTGGTAGGATTTGACGTTGTTCAACACCACGCGAATTTCTTGGCCCGGCTTCAGCGTCTTCAGATTGTCCCAACTGGCGGTCGCCGGCTGGCGGGCTGCCGCCTGAAGAGGAAACCCAGTCATCGCTGCCAACGTGGAAAGCGCTAACCCAAAGAACAAAACATGCTTCGCTTGGTTCATCGCCCCACCCCCTCATTCTTTGATCTGATAAGGAAAAAACAAGAATTCCCTGCCGCGCGGTTGTGTCAAGCATTTGTCAGTTGAGCTCCGCGAGAATACAAGACTTCGAACCAAGTTGTTCCGCAGCGAGCGATCCAGAGGCGGAGCTTGAGGAGGCGGTGAGCGCCGCGTCGTGTCCAGCGCAT
>Ga0208457_1000205_pt1 | contig 73188 bp, 63 predicted proteins | sample June2015DPH_10_1_FD_185513 | JGI IMG/M metagenome (GOLD analysis project Ga0208457, IMG submission 185513) | Peatland microbial communities from SPRUCE experiment site at the Marcell Experimental Forest, Minnesota, USA - June2015DPH_10_150... | ecosystem: Environmental > Terrestrial > Soil >... | reverse complement strand
CACTCCAGTCTTGGCTACGTCAGTCCCGTCGTCTTTGAATCCCAACTGAACTAAACCATCACCCCTGACTCACTGTCCGAGAAATCGGGGCAAGCCCAGTTTGCGGACAATGACTATCGCTGACCTCACGGGGCCGGCTTCTTGGTCAGCAGCGCGGTGTTGAGGCCGAGGAGCTTTTCGGAGAACTCCTCGCCCGCGGCGGCCTGGCGCAGCGCGCGCTGGACCATGCCCATGCGGGCGTCGAGATTGTCGACCATCGATACAAACACGGCCTCGGGTGTGGCGGCGAGCACGGCGGCGCCATATTCGAGTTCGCCCTGGTGGCTGAGGATGACGTGTTCGAGGCGTTCGAGCCGGTCGGCGTCGAGCTTGGCCTTCAACCCTGCCTTGCGCACGAGCTGGTAGCCGAGCACGACGTGTCCCTGCAGGATGCCCTTGCGGCTGCGCTGCGTGGCGAGGGTGCCTTCGTACTCGATGACCTTGCCGACGTCGTGCAGCAGCACGCCGGCCATGGCCAGGTCGGCGTCGACCTCGGGATACAGCGGCAGCAGCGCGCGGCCGGCGCGCGCCATGTGGACGGTGTGCTCGAGCAGGCCGTGCCGGTAGGCATGGTGCATGGCCACCGCCGCCGGGGCGGCCTTGAAAGCCGCGCCGATGTCGTCGAAGACTGCCTGCACCGTCGCGCGCAGCTCGGCGTGACCGATGCTGGCGGCGAACCCCTGGCATTCCTCCCACAGTTTCTCCGGGTCCTCGGGGGCGACCTCCACGAGGTTCTCCACCACGCCCGGCGCGGCGAGCTGCTCCTCAGAGAGCTGGTCGGCCTTGGTGATGCGCGGGGAAAGGCGGCCCAGGTAGTAGTCGGTCTTGCCTTCGACGCGCACCACGGCGCTGTCGGGCAGGTTTTTGAAAAAGTCGAATAGCGGGGTGTCGCTGAAGCAGGTGAAGCTGAACGTGCCGGTCCGGTCGCCGAGTTCGACGGCAAGATACGGGCTGTCGTTCTTGGAAGTCTTCGCGGTGACCCTGCGGACCAGCAGCACGGCGGTGAAGGCGCGGCCAGTGACCTGCTCGAGCGCTTTCAAGTCACGGACGGTCATCAGTGGAGGGGAATCGGGCATGGCTCTTTCAGGGGTAAGGTTTAAGGCGTAAGGAGTAAGTGATCCCCGTGCCGGGTCATGGCGAGTAGTATTTCCTGCGCGCCTTGACCTGCACGAATCGCTTTTCCGGGAGCAGGTAGGCGGTCAGGTGACCGCCCATCACGCAGGCCGTGTCGAGGCAGACCGACCACTTGAGCTTGTAGATCTCCTCGCGCGGCGTGTGACCGTAGACGACGAAGGGCGGTCCGTTCCAAAGCTCGGCCCACGACGGGCAGTCCGGGCAGTCGGCGCGCTTGCGCGGCCGGCCGTCCTGGTCGATGACCTGCACGCGGGTGACGACCGACGCCGGCTGTTTCTGCCACGGCTCGCCCGGCACGAAGCCGCCGTGGACAAACACGGTGTCGAGTTCCTCGACGTAATGCGTCAGTGGCATGGCCTCGAGATAGGACCAGTCCTCCGGCCGCAGCCTGGCATGAGTCTCCTCGTCGTTCTCCTTCAGATAATCCTGGTCGTGGGTGCGGCGGTAATTGAGCAGCCGCAATTCATGGTTGCCGAGGAGGGAGATGGCGTTGAGTGAGCGGGCGAGGTCGATGACCTTGGGGCTGTCGGGGCCGCGGTTGACGAGGTCGCCCAGCAGGATGAGCCGGTCGTCCTTGGTCGGGGCGAGCTGGTCCAGCAATTCGGCGAATTCGGCATGGCAGCCGTGAATGTCGCCGATGGCGATGAGACGTCCGTTCATCCTCGGGAAAGGTTGTTACCACGAATTACACGGATGGGCACGGATAAGATTCTTTCACCGAAGTTCGCCGAGGCAGCGGAGAGGAAGGCGGGAGAGCCTCGCTCTGCTGTCCAGCAGAGTGATTATCCGTGCAATCCGTGGTGAAGATTCGTTTGATGGGGGCGGGAATTTGCTAGCCTCGGGCGTGTGACCAAGTAAACCCAAAACCCATGGAACTGAATCTGCAGCCGCTGGCGCCGGTCTGCCGGGTTTCCAGCCGGCCGTTCGCGGAGGGCGACCGCGTGGTCAGCTACCTCGTGCGCGCGGCCGCCAACGAGGCGGTGCGCCACGACGTGCTCGCCGGCGAGGACGCGAATTTCCATCCCGAGAGCGCCGTGCTCTGCCGGTGGGTGCACCGCTTCAAGCCGAAGAAGGCCGGGGAGAATCCCGAGCGGCTGCTGAAGCTCACGGCGGAGAACCTCTTTCTCACGCTGGCCGACCCGGCGAACGAGCCGAGCCCCGTCAACACGCCGCTGTTGCAATTCCTTGCGCTCATGCTCGAACGCAAGCGGCTGCTGCGGCCGCGCGGCCGGACGGCGGACGGCGAGCGCAATCTCTACGAGCATCTGCGCACGCACCAGCTGTACGAAATTCCGGCGGGCGACCTCAGCCCGGAGTTTTTCGTGAAGATCCGGGAGCAGCTCGGCGTGCTGATCAAGGGGTCGGAAAAGAAGGCGGCGGCGAAAGAAAGCGCACCCGACGGGGGCTGAGGCTTGGGATTGGCTCGGGGCCGCGTTGCCGTATCATGCCGGACCGGCATGAACTGGTTATGCCAGGGTTCCCTTTTCGCACTGGCTGGCGGGATGAGCGTCCTTGCCTCCTGCCTCGCGGCGCAGGCCGATGGCAGCCGCACCGAAGCGCAATGGGCGGCCGACCGGGCCCGCATGGTGCGCGAGCAACTGGCCGCCTTCGGCCGTGACATCAAGGACCCAGCGGTGCTCCAAGCGATGGGCAAGGTGCCGCGTCACCGTTTCGTACCCCCGGAGGTCATGGGCGCGGCGTATGACGACCGGCCTCTGCCCATCGGCTACGGCCAGACCATTTCCCAACCTTACGTGGTCGCCTTCATGACGGAGCAACTCATGCTCAAGCCGACGGATCGCGTGTTGGAAATTGGCACCGGCTCCGGTTACCAGGCGGCCATTCTGGCTGAACTCGCGGCCGAGGTTTACACGATCGAAATCGTCGCGCCCCTCGCCGCGCGGGCCCAGGCCACGGTTGCGGAACTGGGCTACCGGAATATCCACGTGCGGGCGGGGGACGGCTACCTTGGCTGGCCCGAGGCCGCGCCGTTCGATGCGATCATCGTGACGTGTGCGCCAGAGCAGGTGCCGCAGCCGCTGATTGACCAACTAAAGGACGGTGGCCGCATGATCATCCCCGTTGGGCCGATTTATGATCAGGAACTCGTGCTGCTGCGCAAACAGGGCGGCAGAATCAAGCGGCAGGCGGTGCTGCCCGTGCGTTTCGTGCCCATGACCGGCCAAGCGGAGCATGAATCCTCGTCGCCCAAGCCGTGAGGCTTTGAAAGAACTCCGCTCCTCTACGAGTTTGGCGGCATTCGCACCGGGATGCCGCGGCCGGCGAGGAAGACCTTGACCTGTGGGATGGTGAAGGTGCCGAAGTGAAAGAGACTGGCCGCCAGCACGGCGCTGGCGTGGCCCTGATCGAGGACATCGACAAAATGCTCCAGCTTGCCCGCGCCGCCGGAAGCGATCACGGGTACCTCCACGGCATCGGCTACCCGGCGGGTGAGTTCGATGTCGTAACCGGCTTGCGTGCCGTCGCGGTCCATCGAGGTGAGCAGGATTTCTCCCGCGCCAAGCGAGACGACCTGTCGCGCCCAGCTCACGGCATCGAGCTCCGTGGGATTGCGCCCGCCGTGGGTGTAGACGCGCCAGCGCGGTTCCGGCCCGGGGTCGCGTTTGGCGTCAATGGCGACCACGATGCACTGGTTGCCGAAGCGCTGCGCCGCCTGGCGGACGAGATCGGGATTTTGGATGGCGGCGGTGTTGAGGCTGACCTTGTCGGCGCCGGCGCTGAGCATGGCGTGGATGTCCTCCACGGAGCGCAGTCCGCCGCCGACGGTGAGCGGCATGAAGCATTGCTCGGCCGTCGCGGCGACGACGTCACGCATGATGGCGCGGTGGTCGCTCGAGGCGGTGATGTCGAGGAACGTCAGCTCGTCGGCGCCTTGTTCGTCGTACGCCTGGGCGCAGGCCACCGGGTCGCCGGCGTCGCGCAGCTCCCGAAACCTCACGCCCTTCACCACGCGGCCGGCGGTGACGTCGAGGCAGGGAATGATGCGGCGGGAGAGCATCAGGGTTTTGGGTTTTGAGTTTTGGGTTTTGGGTTCGGCGGAGCGACGGCTTTGTCGAATTTGTAGCCGGTGATGGCTGTTTTTCGAAGGTAGCTCATGAATCCGCCAATGAGGCGGGAAGCAGTCTCACCGAGGGCATAAGCCTGGTCAAACTGCTCCTGTGTGATGTATGCTTCATCCAGCGCGACATAAAGCTGCTCCTTGGTCTCGCCGGCGGATCCCTTGGCTTGGGAGAGGAACTGAATGAACTCCCTGTTGCCGCCGCGTTCAAATCCTTCCGCGACATTTAAACCGATGGAGATGGCGGCGCGACGAATCTGGGTGACCAAAGCATGATTGCGCGAAAAGTCGGGCAAACGGCTCAGGCGATAGACGTCGCGACGGCAAGCGCGCGCCGCCTGCCAGCACTCCAGGTCCTCGAATCTTTCCATTCTGGACATGAACGCATGCTGATGGCCTCACCTCAAAACTCAAAACCGAAAACCCAACCCCCAAACTCAAAACTCAAAACTCAAACCCCAAAACTCAAACCCCCAAACCCCAAACTCATCCCCCCAACTCCCAGCCCGGACGTGTCGCGTCACGCGTCGACGAGCGTGATGTCGGGGTCGAATTCCACGGCGAGGCGGTAGACGTTGCCCGGGCGCATGACCAGCGGGTGGTCGCGGCGGAGCAACTGCAGGTAGTGGATCCGGCCGTAGTTGGTGCGATAGGTGGGGTCGCTGCTCACCACCTCCGTCTCCTGCCAGACGGCCTGAAAGTCATTTTTGTGCACGGTGCAGCGGTGGCCCTGCGGACCGAGCACGGGCGAATTGCCGAGGCGGTAGCGCGAGTGCGGCGCGCCGATGCAGAGCATGTAGCGGAACTGGTCGAGCGTGACCTGCTGCTTGACCGTGTAGGCGAACTCGCAGCTCACCTTGGCGCCGGTGAACGCCCACTGCACCTTGACGTTGCCGAGGCCGCGCACGAGCTCCTCGCGGGTGTTGACCAGCTCGGGCTGCTCGTAGCGGAAATAGAAGCTGTTGCGCAGGCCGAGGCCGGTCACGCAGCGCTGGCCGTAGAAGGCCGGGATGGTGACCTGTTCGCCGAAGGTCAGCTCGGGCAGCATGACCGGCAGGTAATGGTTGTTCGGCCAGTCGAAAATCCCCGGGCAGTGCGGGAAGGACAGCGAGTCGGAGGTGAGCGAACTGCCGGAACTCAACAGCGGAAGCTGCACGTGCAGGCCGCTGTCGGCGTCGCGGTAGAGGAACAGGCCCTGCTCCTTGCGGTTGGATTTGTCGTAGATGACGAAGCGCCCGCTGGTGCGGGCGGCTTCGAGGCGCGGCTGGCCTTCGGGCATCTGCACGGTCTTGGCGAGGCGCGCCCACTGGCAGAGATAGCGCGCGCCGTCGAAGTTGGCCATGCGCGTGGTATGCGTGCTGTAGGCCGTGCGTTCGTCGTCGCGGACGACGAGGTAGCCATGCTCCTGGTCGAGGTAGGTCTGGTAGAAGAAATAAAAGAGCCGGCGGAGGATGTCGAAATAGCGCGGCTTCTGGTCGTCCGCGATCCAGCCGTCGCGCAGCCCCTGCAGCAGGATGCTGATGCAATGCATCTGGCCGTAGGCGCCGGCGGCGCGGCCGTAGGCCCAGCCGAGGCCGTCGGCACGCACCAGGTCGGGCAGCATCCGGATGTATTTTTCGGCGTAGGTGCGCAGGGTGGGGAGCTTGCGCTCGCGCACGCCGGGGTTCGAGTGGAGCTGCAGCGCCGAGCGGATGAACACGAAGCTCAGCACGCCGTAGAGATTGAAGTTGCCGCCGAACCCCTGGGCCGCGTCGTCGAAGAAGCCGGACGAGCTGGTCTGGTTGATGCGCTCCACCATCCGCTCGATCAGGCGGCTGGTCTCGTCCTTCTTGGAGAGGCCGAAGCTGAACCGGCAGACAGCCTTGGCGACGTTGAAGGCCTGCCAGTGGTTGTCGTAGTCGCTGCGATGCAACAGCATTTTGTCGAGCCGCTGCCGGGTTTCGTCGACCAGCCGCTCCCACACGGCATTGCGCTCCTTGGACGGGCCGAAGCACAGCAGGCCGAGGGCGGCATAGGCGAGGCCGTTCTCCGCCGGCGGATCGGTGAAGACCTGGGCGGTCACGCAGCGCGCCACCAGGTCGATGAGGTCGTGCTCCTTCAGCGTGGTCTCGCCGGTGGCGCGGTAAAATTCTCCGAGTGCAAAGGCGACGTGCCCGGGTTCGTCGGGGCGGGGTTGCTCGCCGGAAACAGGGGTGACGGTGCCGTCGGGGTTGATCGAGTCTAGGTTCTGGCCCAACATGGACCTCGCCATGTCGAGACATTGCTCGGAGAAACTATGCATGCAGGCTGGGTTGGCGTGGCTTTCGTAGATCCCGAAGCGCGCCCGGGCGTAAGGGGAAGTGGTCAGTTTTTTCTGGTTTTGCCAGACGGCGCAAGCGGGAAATTGGCTGGACGCGCTGGGATCGGCAAACGGCGCGAGCTTAGGAACGGCTTGGGGGATTCTTTGACAGCATAGACAGAATTGACACGATGACCACTTCCTCGACCCCAGTTCATTCGATTCATTTCGTTCATTCTGCGTAACTCATGTCCCAGGTTCGCGTCCGCTTTGCCCCCAGTCCCACCGGGTTCTTCCACATCGGCAGCGCCCGCACGGCGCTGTTCAACTGGCTTTACGCCCGCCACACCGGCGGCGTCTTCGTCCTGCGCATCGAGGACACGGACCAGGAGCGCAACACCGAGACGTTCCTCAACGTCATCTACGACAGCCTCACGTGGCTCGGCCTCAGCTGGGACGAGGGACCGGGGGTCGGCGGCACTTTCGGCCCCTACCGCCAGAGCGAGCGGACGCCCATCTACCGCGAGCATCTCGAAAAACTGAAGGCCGCCGGTCGCGCGTTTGAGAAGGACGGCGCGGTTTACTTCAAGATCTCCGGTGAGCCCCAGGTCATCGACGACGCCATCCGGGGCCGCGTCGAGCGGACCGAGGAGAAGGATTTCGTGATCTATCGTTCCGACGGCAACCCGGTGTTCCATTTCGTGAATGTCGTCGACGACATCACGATGCGGATCACGCACGTGATCCGCGGCGAGGATCACCTGTCAAACACGAGCAAGCATACCGAGCTTTTCAAGGCCTTCGGCGCACCGCTGCCGGTGTATGCCCACATTCCGCTCATCCTGAAGCAGAACGGGCCGGGCAAGATGTCGAAGCGCGACCAGGGCGCGCTCGTCGAGGAGTACCAGCGCCGCGGCTACCTGCCCGAGGCGCTCGTCAACTTCCTCTGCCTGCTCGGCTGGAACCCTGGCGACAATCGCGAAAAGATGCCGCTCGAGGAAATCATCCGGCTCTTCGACCTGCCGGGCGTCAACCAGAGCAATGCGCGTTTCGACGAAAAGAAGCTGGCGCACATGAACATGGCCTACCTGCTCGAGCTGCCAGCCGACCGGTTCGTGGCGCTCGCCCGGGACTATTTTCAGCGACAAAACGTCAGCGCCGTCACGGCGGCGGATCCGGCCTATTTCCGTGCGGTGATGCTGCTCAGCCAGCCCAAGGTGAAGGCGCTCGAGGAGCTGCCGGCCTACACCACGTACTTCTTCACCGACGATTTTCCAATTGATCCGAAAGCCCGCGAAAAGGTCATGGCCAAGGGCGATCCGCAGGCCCGGCTGCGCGAACTCGCCGCGGCGCTGACCACCGCGGACTTCTCGAGCGACGCCGCCCTCGAGGATACGATCAAGGCGACGGCGGCGAAGAACGGACTCGGTTTCGGCGACTACCAGGCGGTGGCACGGCTGGCGGTTTCCGGGACCAACGTGGGTCCGGGGATCACCGGAATGTATCGCGTCCTCGGCCGCGAGCGCGTGCTGCGGCGCATCGAGCGGTTCCTCGGCGCGGCCTAGAGGCGCGCCTGGATCGCCTGCAACAGCGCGGGATAGTCGTCGACCGCGGGAAACTGCGGGAACTGCTTCACGACGGCGGCGGGCGCGCGAAACAGGATGCCATGGTCCGCCCGGGCCAGCATCGTCGTGTCGTTGAAGGAATCGCCCGCGGCCACGACTTGGTAATGAATGGACTGCAGGGCCTCGACCGAACAGCGCTTCTGATCCGGGACACGCAGCTGGTAGCCGGTGATGCGGTCGTGGTCCACGACCAGCCGGTTGCAGAACAGCGTGGGCCAGCCGAGCTGGCGCAGCAACGGTTGGGCAAACTGCTCGAACGTGTCGGAGACAACGATCACCTGCACCTGCTCCCGCAGCGCGTTCAGGAATTCGACCGCTCCCGGGAGCGGGGAGAGGGAGCCGATGATGCCCTGAATCCGCACAAGCGTGATGCCATGCCGGGCGAGGATCTCGATGCGGCCGCGCATCAGTTTGTCGTAATCCGGCTCGTCGCGCGTGGTACGGCGCAGTCCGGCGATACCCGTGCCCTCGGCGACCGCGATCCAGATCTCCGGCGTGAGGACGCCCTCCATGTCGAGGGTGACGATGCTTTGCTTCACGATCGCGAAGTGAACCAGAAGTTTCCGCGCGCTGGCAAGCCGCGACCCGCACCCGCAAGGCTCGACCGGGATGCTTATGAGGCCCAAAGGGGCCAGCCGATCACTCCCCAGCAGGCAAGATAGACGGCAACGATCGTTATGATCCCCGAGGCCATGAAAGAGTGCCACCAGACCCAGCGCCGTATCTCCCGATGGCGGAAACGCAGCGCCTGGACAAGTCCCAAGGCGGCGAACCCTGCAAACGCGATGGTTGAAACCAAGAGTCCTATCGACCAGGGAGTGACCCGTCCGAAGCGCTCGATAAAGTTCTCGGAGGAGAGTGCCCCCAGCGCGTAGGCACTCACTGCCGACAGTGTCGCCATCAATGGCAACGCGCGCACGCTCAAGTAACCCACGGCCCGCATGCGGCCAAATGCCTTGCGGGGCACCCAGACCACCGCAAACAGCACCGAACTCGCCATGGCCAGCGCGGCGGCGGCCACCACCGAGATCTCCAGCCACGGTAGATAGGTTGGAACATGTCGGAAGGTACTTCCCATTCCCAGATCCATAAGCGTCCCTTCGGACTTCTCTTCGATCAGTGCGAGCGTCGGTGCCGCCTCCTTTTCGCCGCGGAAAAGTCGATTAGTGACCGCCACCTCGGTCCGGGCACGGCCAATCAAGGGACTCACTTTTAATCCGGTTTTGGTGAAGCTGACCTTGCAAAGACTCGTGAGGCGAAGCAGAAACTGCATCCGCTGGGTTCGGGGACTGATGAGTTCGTACCATCCGGCATAGTCCTGCGCCAATTGCGGCGGCACGGCTGCCGCGGGCGGCAAGGCAGGCTTGGTCAGGTTCCGCGTGATGTATCCCCGGATCAGTCTGCCAATTTGAACGAACGCTCTGCCGTTCGCTGCATTGATCATGAAGACGTAACCAACACCCGCGTCCGGCAGGTAGCTCAGCTCCGTCAGCCCGCCCTCAACTCCTCCATTGTGTCCGTGAAACTGCCACTGATTGACCATGGTGGTGTAGTTGCTGAGCCCGTAGCCTGTCTTCAATCCCTCGCGCGCGGCGTAAGTGGACGTCGGCTCCTCCATGCGGTCAATGGCCTCGGGAGGCAGCAACCGGACGCCACCGAAGGAGCCGCGATTCAGATAGAATTGAACGTAGTTCGCCATTTCCCTCGCCGACGCATTGATCGCGCCGGACGGCCTCACGATGATGTGCCAGTAGGGGTACGGCGTCTTGCCGTCGGCGTGATAAAGTTTCGTCAGGCGGCTTTGGACCTCCGGGGTATCGAAATAGCTGGCCGTGTTCATCCCCAACGGCTTGAACCAGGTTTGCTCCACGTAATCCTCGAACCGCTGGCCCGTGACTTTCTCCACCACGTAGGCCGCTGCCGCCGGCCCGGAATTTGCATAGGAAAAACGGGTTCCCGGTTTCCAGCGCGAAGTCCGCGACCGCGGGTTGTACGCCAGTCCCTCGCGCAGCGTCACCTCCTTCGCGGGGTTGAACGCGTATTCCCGCAACGCTATATCATCCCACCCCGTGGTATGCTCCAGCAGGTTCACGATGCGGATGGGATCGGTTGCCTCCCACGGGTTCGTGAATTCCAGATCCGGCGCCCGCGACCGCAGGGTGTCCTGCAGGTTGAGTTTGCCTTCCTGCTGCAGCTTCAGCACGGAAAGGGAAATAAAGCCCTTCGACACCGAACCGATGCGGAAAAGCGTCTCCGGCGTCACCGGTTTGTTCACCGCCACATCCGCCAGACCGATTCCTGCGATCCACTCCGGTCCGGTGCGCCCGACGATCGCCACGCCGGCGCCAGGCGTGTGCGTGTCCCTCAGGATCTTTTCGATCCGTTGCTGCAGTTCGGCCGTGGTCTGCGGGTCCCGCGGTTTGGGCTCATCCTTCGCCAACGCGGCCATGGCACCCAGGGAAAACAACAGACCGCAACGGATGGCTGATAATAAGCCGGGCCTCATTGACTCGATAGCCGCTCTTGCCGGGGTAGAAAAGTTCGTGAGTCAGGGATTAAAAGGTCGCCGGCCCGCATTGTCCAGCGCGCCACGACGGGCTTCAGAGATACTTCGCCAGCAGCGGCGACAGCTGTCGGCGCGTATTCGCCGGCCAGAGTTTTTTGTCGGTCATGATGGCATTCCTCAGCGCGTGGTGGCACGGCCAGCCCGGCTCCAGGGGTATCCGCGGGAGGGCATGGGCGATGATTTTCTTGGCCGTCCCGGCATTGCGATGCAGATGCTCGACCACCATCTCGGTCGTCACATGGGCCTCATCCGCCTTCCAGCAATCGTAGTCGGTGACCATGGCCATGGTGGCATACGCGATCTCGGCTTCGCGGGCGCACTTGGCCTCGCCGAGGTTGGTCATGCCGATGACATCGTAGCCGAGCCGGTGGTTGGTCAGTGATTCCGCCCGCGTGCTGAAGGCGGGACCATCAATGCACACGTAGGTGCCGCGGTCATGCACCCGCGCTTTCACCGCCCGCGCGCTTTTCAAAATCAGCTGGCGCAGTTCCTCGCAGATCGGGTCGGCCAGGGCGACGTGGCCCACAATACCCCGGCCGAAGAAGGTGTGCTCCAGCGATTTCTTCGTGCGGTCCAGGAACTGGTCGATCATCACCACGTCGCAGGGGCGGTAGCGCGCCTGGAGAGAGCCCACGGCGCTGACGCTGATGATCCAGTCCACCTCCAGCTTTTTCATGGCCCAGAGGTTGGCCCGGTGGTTCAGCTCGCTCGGCAGGATGCGATGCCCGCGGCCGTGCCGCGGAAGGAACACGACGTCGCGTCCGGCCAGAGTACCGGTCAGCAGGTCGTCCGAGGGTGGACCGAAGGGGGTTCTTACGCGAACCCAGGTCTGGTCCGTGAATCCCTCGAGGTTGTAGAGGCCGGTGCCTCCGATGATGCCGATGCGATGGTGGTTCATGCCTGTTTCTCCGATCTGCCAGGAGTAGCGGTTAAACCACTCCCTGTAAAATCCAGTTTTCTTCCAGTGATCAGACCGCTTCCCGGGCTCACGGCCGGGGTGGGGGAACTGGATCTGATCCGGGTGGACCCGGATCGATCCGTGGCTTCCCGGCGCCGGCATGGTTGAATGCATTCACCGCCCGGTAGAACGCATCGAGATTGGCCAGCGGAGCGTTGGGCGGCACGTCGCAGCCGGACGAAATGACGAAGTTGGGAAACGCCGCCGTTGCCGCGAGGAGATTCGTCGTGCGTGCCGCCACCTCCTCTGGCGTCGCCTGGCAGAAAACGGCCGCCGGGTCCAGGTTGCCACATAGGATCACTTCCGCCGGCACCTTGCCCAGTGCAGACTTCAGGTCCATCGGCGCGCCAAAATGGAAGGTGCTCAAGCCCGTCTCCAATATTGCCGGCAAATGCACCACCTTCGCCGCGCAGTTGTGCAGAATCAGCGCAAACCGGCCGTCATCCACCGCCGCCGCAATCTGCCGGATGTAGGCCGAGGAAAACGCGGACATGCTGCGCGGTGACAACAACCCCGCGGCCGGCTCCGCCATGATCAAGCCGTCGGCGCCGGCGTCCTTGAAGGCCCGCACGTAGGCGGCCAGGAAGCGGGTGCTTTTCTCCAGCACGGCGTGGATCAGATCCGGATCGAGCACGGTCAGTTCCATCGCTTCCTTCACACCCACCAGCCGGGCGGCCAGCGAAAACGGTCCGATGCAACCGCCGAGCACCATCGGGTGATCGGGCAGTTGCCGCAAACGCCGGACCGCTTCCAGATACACTCCCGTTCGTCGGGCTCCCGGCGGCGGGATCGGCAGATTTTCGGCTTGTTCGCGGGTGGTGACCCGCCGGCCGAGAATCGACGGAATTTCGTGCTCCAACAGCAGCACCTCGCAACCGAAAGTCTCCGCCTCGGCGCTCAGGTCCATCGCCGACAACACGAACGGCGTCTGGTAGCGTTGATGCAGGGCGGCTTGGGCTTCAAACTGGACCCCGGGATCGCGCACCACTTGTTGCACGGTGGCTCCCGTCAGCGCCAGGCCCGGATACGTCGCAATCGGCATGGCTTGGCGCCGGACGGATGCCTGAACCAGCTGATTGAAGGCGTTGGTACTCATCGAAGGTATGGCGGGCGCCCGATATCGATCGCCGGCCCGTCGGATTTTATTTCCGTCCCGGCGGTTTCGCCCAGGTGTCCCTCAGCGTGATGGTACGGTTGAAAACCAACCGGCCGGGCTGCGCATCCTCCGAGTCGAGGGCGAAATAGCCGAGGCGTTCGAATTGATAGCGCTCCTCGGGTTTGGCATCCTTCAGGGAGGATTCGAGTCTGGCCGTCACGACCTCGAGCGAGTGCGGGTTGATGAACTGCTTGAAGTCGCTCCGGGCCGCGCCGGAGCTTTCAGCGGAGGCGGGCGCCGCGTCGGGCTCGGGCACGGTGAAAAGGCGGTCGTAGAGGCGCACCTCGGCCTCGACGCACCGCGTGGCGCTGACCCAGTGGATCGTGCCCTTGACTTTTTTGCCGGCGTTCGGGCCGCCCGTGCGCGAATCCAGGTCGGCGGTGCAGCGCAGTTCGACAACCTGGCCCGCGGCGTCCTTGACCACCTCGTCGCACTTGATGATGCAGGCATACTTGAGGCGCACTTCACCGCCCGGGCGCAGGCGGAAATACTTCGGCGGCGGTGTCTCCCTGAAGTCGTCGCTCTCGATGAACAGTTCGCGCGTCAGCGGCACCTCGCGCGTACCGGCGTCCGCGTCCTCCGGGTTGTTGACCGCCGCGCACGCGATCGCCTCGCCGGCAGGGAGATTGGTCAGCACGACCTTCACCGGCCGCAGCACCGCCAGGCGGCGCAGCGCGGTCCGGTTCAGGTCGTCACGGATGGCGTGCTCGAGCACGGCCACGTCGGTGAGGCTGTTGAACTTGGTGACGCCGACCCCCGTCACGAACCGGCGCAGCGCGCTCGCGGGCACGCCGCGGCGGCGGAAGCCGCAGATCGTGGGCATGCGCGGATCGTCCCAGCCCGCGACGAGCTTCTCCTGCACAAGCTGGAGGAGCTTGCGCTTGCTCATGACGGTGTAAGTGACGTTGAGCCGGGCGAACTCGTATTGGTGCGGAAGCGGGCGCGGCAGGTCGAGGTTCTCCAGGATCCACTCGTACAGCGGCCGGTGGACCTCGAACTCGAGTGTGCAGACGCTGTGGGTGACGCCCTCGAGGTAGTCGCTCAGGCAATGGGCGAAGTCGTACATCGGGTAAATGCACCAGATGTTCCCGGTGTGGTGGTGCTCGGCGTGCCGGATGCGGTAGAGCATCGGGTCGCGCAGCCAGATGTTGGGCGAGGCCATGTCGATCTTCGCGCGGAGCGTGCGCGCGCCGTCGGGGAACATGCCCATCTTCATACGATGGAACAGATCGAGATTTTCCGCGACCGAGCGGAGGCGGTAGGGGCTCTCCTTGCCGGGCCGGTCGGGCGGGCCCCGGAAGCTTTCGATCTCCTCGGGCTTGAGGTCGCAGACGTAGGCCTTGCCCTTCCGGATGAGTGCGACGGCGTACACGTAAAGCTGGTCGAAGTAGTCGCTGGCGAAAAAGGGCTCCAGCGCGCTTTCGGCTTTCGGATCGCGGATATCGGAAAGAGCGGACCGGCCTATCACGGCGGGGAGATAAAAGTCCGTTTTGCCGTTCACCGTTTGCGTCTCCGGCGTCATGCCTTTCGACTTGAAGCCGAGGCAGTGGTCCGCCCAGCCGCCGATCAGCCACCGCACGTCCGCGATGATGGACTCGACGTACTCAACGTCCTCCTTGATCGGGTTGGTGTCGTCGAACCGCAGGTTGCACTGGCCGCCGTTTTCGCGGGCGATCCCGAAGTTGAGGCAGATCGATTTGGCGTGGCCGATGTGCAGATAGCCGTTGGGCTCCGGCGGAAAGCGCGTGACGATCCGCGGATAGCGTTTTTCCGCGACGTGCTGCGCGACGATGTCGCGGACGAAATCGCTGGGCTCGGGCGTGCTGGTGTCCTGGTTCTCAACGATCATAAATAAACCCGCAAATTTGCGGGAACGCCGGACGCGAAGCAACGCCACAATTCACGCTGCGGTGGGGCGCGCGAATAAGCATGGTCGTCCGGAGGCAACCGCGGCAGGAAAAAGTTGAAGCGGGGACCGCCTCCACGCCATGCTCCGGGCATGAATAGAATCCAGGTGCTTTTCATTTCACTCACGATGGCCGTGGCAACGGCAGGGGCGGCGGAGGCGGGTTTCTGGCAGCAACTCACGCCCGAGGAGCGCCGCGCGGCGGGCTTGGATCAGCTCACGCCGGAGCAGCAGGCGGTGCTCGACCAACTGGCCGGGCGCTATGCCCGCGAGGGCGCCCGCCAGGTTCGCGAGCAGGCGAAGCAGGAGGCGCGCGCGGAGGTGAAACAAGAAGTACGCGCGGAGGTGAAACAGGAGGTGCGCGAGGAGGTGAAACGTGAGATGAAGGCCGAGGAGAAGACCCACGAAGTGGCCAAGGCGGGCCTGCCGGTGGAAGACAAGGAGGTGGTCATTCGCAGCCGCATTGCGGGCAAGTTCAACGGCTGGTCCGGCGCGACGGTTTTCCGCCTCGAAAACGGTCAGATCTGGGTGCAGAGCAACTCATCCGACACCCTGTGGGTTCCAACCATGGAGAATACCGAAGTGGAGATCCGCCCTTCGAAGCTCGGTGGCTGGAAACTCTACCTGCTGGACAAGGGCTTCTGGCTGCGCGTCCGCCGCGTGAAGTGATGCCGCGGCCGGGGCTGCGCCTCTCTCGCTGGGCTCTGGCGCTGCTGGCAGACGCGCACGCCTGACAACCAAGCGGGCTGCCTGGCCATGCGCGCCTGCCGGCATCTGGTCACGCCGCCAGCTCTGCTGGCCAGCAGAGCGAAGGCGGGTTACCGTCCTGTTCCGAGCTTGTCGAGGGGTTCGCTGCTGCGTTCTCTCACGCCTGATGAAATTCCTGGCTGAGAGGGCTCCAGATGTTGGTTCGGCGTATCACTGGCATTTGCAGGTAAGCGGAACGAGATTCCAAACGGATCCGTCTCCCAGCGTGGTTGTACCCGGGCACGTCTTGGGTCCCCCAAAACCGATTACCGAACGGTCGCCGACCTTGAAGATGGTCCCGGCGCCAGCGCAGTTATATAAGCCCTCACAGTGGGTCACACCCCAGGCGGTGGTTCCTCCTATGTGCGGCCTGACATAAATCGGCACGGCTCTGCTTTTTTCCGAAGGGTGCTTGGTCGCTTTTTTCTTATGGGCAGGCTGGGTTTCCTTTCTTTGGTTGTTCCGTTTATGGTTACACTGAAAGCTCTCGTTGTCGGGCGGCGCGCTCGTGAAGGCTACGGAACTGGGCGCAGTTGCGATTCAAGCCACTGAAGGGTCTTGCCCCAGGCGGCTGCGGCCGCCGCCGCGTGGTAGGAGGCGCGCTCCTCACAAAAGAATCCATGCCCTGCGTCGGGGTAGACCACGATCTCATGCGGCCTGCCCAACGTCTGCAAACGCGTGCGCACGGCCGCGACGTCCTCGGGGGGGATGCTCTGGTCCTTTTCGCCAAAGAGGAACAGGGCGGGGCAGGACAACCGGCTGAAATCATCCAGCAGCGGCGTGAAGCCGATGCCCGGCCGGACGCGCGCCAGGCCGCCACCGTAGAACGAAACCGCGGCGGCAAGCGACAGATGACAGGCGGCCAGTGCCGAGGCAAATCCTCCCATGCAAAATCCGATCGTCGCAATCTGACGGGGATCCACATCGGAGCGCCCCTCCACGAACTCGTAGGCCGCCCTGACGTCCATCAACAGCCGGTCGTTGGTGAGCTGGGATAAGATCGGTCTGACCTTTTCAAAATCCTGATAGCCGAACTGCACGCCGCGGCCGGTGCGATGAAACAGCTCCGGGGCCGCGGCGAGGTAGCCAGCCGCAGCCAACCGGTCACAAACCCGGAGGATGTGCGGATTGACACCAAAGGCCTCCTGAAAAACCACGATCGCCTTGGCGGAGCGTCGTTTCACCCGAGCCGGAATGGCCAGGTGAATATCCATGGGACCGTCATCCGTGGCGACCATGAATTTGAGCGGCTTCATGCGGGGGGTGACGCAAAATAGCCAGGGATGGGCCGCGGTCAAATGACGGCCGGGTTCCGCCGGTCCAAACTCTCACGAGTTTGGCTACGCGGAGAGGCGGCTCACGCGTCGATTTCCACCGCCTCGGTGCTGAGGTGGCGGCAGCGTTCCTTCACGCGGCGGTACATGTCGTCGAACGACAGACCGTAGGCCGCGCGGAGGGCGTCCACATTGGTGCCGTGCTCCACAAACCGGTCGGGCCAGCCGATGCGCTCGACCGCCACCGAACAGTCGGCCTCATGCAGCACCTCGAGCACCGCGCTGCCGAAACCGCCGGCGAGCACGTGGTCCTCCATCGTGACCAGCAGCGGAATGCAGGCGGCTTGGCTGAGCAGCAGGGTGCGGTCGAGGGGCTTGACGAAGCGGGCATTGACGACGCCGCAGGAGAGTCCCTCCTCGGCGGCGAGTTTTTCCGCGATCCTGAGCGCGTCGTGCACCATCGGGCCGAGCGCCCAGATCATGAGGTTCGAGCCGGGGCGGAGCATCTCCGCCTGGCCGACGGGCAGGGTGGCGGGCTGGGCTTTCACCGGCACGCCGCGGGCGGCGCCGCGCGGGTAACGGATAAACGCCGGCCCGTTGAGTTGCAGGCTGGTGTGCAGCAGGTCGACCAGCTCATCCTCGTCCTTCGGCTGCATGATGACGGCGTTGGGCACGCACCGGGCGTAGGCGAGGTCAAAGAGTCCATGGTGCGTGGGACCGTCGTTGGGCGAGAGACCGGCGCGGTCGAGGCAGAAGACGACGGGCAGATTTTGCAGGCAGACGTCGTGAATGACGGGATCGTAGGCGCGCTGGAGGAAGGTCGAGTAAATGGCGCAGACCGGCCGAAGGCCCTTCGTGGCCATGCCGGCGGCGAAGAGTACGGCGTGCTCCTCCGCGATGCCGACGTCGAAGAACTGCCGCGGACACTCGGCGGCGAGAAAGGAGAGGCCGGTGCCGCTCGGCATGGCCGCGGTGACGCCGACGATGCGCGGGTCGGCCTGGGCGAAGCGGGCGAGGGCCCGGCCGAAGACGTCCTGATAGTTGGGCGGCGTGCCGGGCGCAGGCTGCCGGCTTTCGCCGGTGACGGGGTCGAATGAACCAAGGCCATGGAATTTCTCGGGCGACTTCAGCGCGGCCTCGAGGCCCCGGCCCTTCTGGGTGAGGACATGCAGCAGGATGGGGCCGTCGCTGTGTTTTGCGAACTCGAGGTTTTTGACGAGTTCGCCGATGTTGTGGCCGTCGATCGGACCGAGGTAGCGCAGGCCGTATTTCTCGAACAAGCTGGACTCGACGAAGAAGTCCTTGGTCTCGCGTTTCCATTTTACCCAGAGGTGATGCATCTCGGGGCCGTGCGGCAGGCTGGTGAAAAACTTTTCCAGGTCGTGGTGGATCTTGTTGTAGGTGGAGCTGGTGGTGAGGCGGTTGAGGTATTTTGCCATGGCACCGACGTTTTTGGCGATCGACCACTCGTTGTCGTTGAGGATGACGATGAGGCGCTTGGTGCAGGCGACGATGTTGTTGAGCGCCTCCATGGTGATGCCGCAGGTGAACGCCGCGTCGCCGCAGATGGCGACGACGTGCTCGTGCGAGCCGCGAAGGTCGCGGGCCGTGGCCATGCCGAGCGCGGCGGAGAGGGCGGTGCCGGCGTGACCCGCGCCGTAACAATCATGCGGACTCTCGGGGCGGTAGAGGAAGCCGCTCACGCCGCCGGACTGGCGGAGCCGGCGGAAGGCCTCGCCCCGGCGGCCGGTGAGGAGCTTGTGCACGTAGCCTTGGTGGGCGACGTCAAACACGAGCTGGTCCTCCGGGGTGTTGAAGACGCGGTGCAGCGCGATGGTGAGCTCGACGACGCCGAGATTGGGCGCCACGTGCCCGCCGTTCGACGAAGTCACGGTGATGATTTCGTCGCGCAATTCCTCCGCGAGCCGCGGCAACTGGTCCGCCGGGAGGGCCTTGACGTCATTCGGGCTGCGAATCTGGTCCAGCAGCCGCGGCAGAGAGGGAGGCGCGGCGGTTCGGTCGGAAGCGGATGGATTCATCCTGGAGTCGATAAGGAAGCCATGGGCGGCTAGCCGCCGCGCTCGGTTTCGAACGGAGTGAAGGCGACGCCGTCCTTCTGCTTTTTGAGTTGCTCAATCTTCATCTCGGCATCCTTGAGCCGGGCTTCGCAAACCTTGAGCAACTTGCTGCCCTCCTCGAACTTGGCGAGGAGTTCGGCGAGGGGCACCTGGCCGGACTCCATCGATTCGACGATGGATTCGAGTTTACCCAGCGCCGCCTCGAAGGTGAGCTTGGTGTGTTTGTTGTCGGCTTCCACGCCTTCCCACCATGTCCGACCGCGGGGGGATTTCAATCCCTCTTTGCCGGGTGCTGGCACAGTTTGCCTGTCATCGCGCGCCCGTTCTGCTGGCCAGCAGAACGGGCGCGGCTACCCAAGGCGGAAGGCCGACACCCCGCGATTTTCCCCCTCGACAGGGCGCGGCGCCCTGAGCTCGCCGAAGGGCCGGATCGCTTGGCTGAGGTCGTGCTTCGCGCTCCGTGGTCGCCTTCACTCCTCGCCATGACAACCCGTCCCATCACCAGACGGGGTGCCGACTGTATCCTCCCGTGCGCTTTTGACTTCGCACGCCGCGCGAAAGCGTTTGAAGTAATGCCATGGTGCTAACCATCGTGGCTGTCCTGATTGGTCTGCGGCTCGCCGCGCAACTGTGGCTCAACGCGTTGAACGCCTCCGAGGTTCGGCGGCATGCGGCCGAACCCCCCCCCGTGGTGGCGGCAATCATGGACCGCGCGACCTACGCCAAGGCAGTCGACTACACGCTCGCCAAACTGCGGTTTGGTACGGTCGAGGAAATCTTTGAAGCCGCGGTGCTGGCCGCGGTGGTTTTCAGCCGCCTGCTACCGTGGTTGTACGCCCCGTTTCAGGCCTGGGCGCCGGGCCGCGCCTGGTGCGGCGCGCTTTTCCTGCTGGCCGTGGGGGCGCTGCTGAGCCTGCCTTCCCTGCCGTTCGACTGGTGGGGACAGTTCCGCCTCGAGCAGCGTTTCGGCTTCAACCAGAGCACGCTCCGGCTTTGGGTGACCGACAAGCTCAAGGGCCTGCTCCTCCTGCTGCTGATCGGTTTTCCGCTCCTGTGGGCGCTGCTCGGTTTGGTGCGCAGGACCGGCGGTTCGTGGTGGCTGTGGGGCTTCGCGCTGCTCTTTGGATTCCAACTCGTGATGATCGTTCTCTATCCGAAACTCATCCTGCCGCTCTTCAACAAACTCACGCCGCTGGCCGAGGGCGACCTGCGGACGCGTCTGCTCGCTCTCGCGGACCGCACCGGCTTCCGCGCGCAGACCATCCAGATCATGGACGGCAGCAAGCGTTCGGCACACTCGAACGCGTTTTTCACCGGCTTCGGGCGCTTCCGGCGCATCGTGCTCTACGACACGCTCGTGGCCCAGCTCGCCCAGCCGGAACTGGAAGCCGTGCTGGCCCATGAAATCGGCCACTACAAGCGTGGACATATCCTGAAGATGCTGGCCGTCTCGGCCGTGCTGCAGCTTGGCGGCTTTGCCTTCATCGCCTGGCTGGCGCGCAGCGCGTGGTTCAACGCCGCCTTCGGGTTTTCCCCGGGCGAGCTGGTGCCGACGTTCCTGCTGTTCGGGCTGCTGAGTGGACTGGCGGCGTTCTGGTTTTCGCCGCTGTTCAACCTCGTGTCGCGACGGCACGAGTATGAGGCCGACGCCTTCGCCCGCAACGCCGTCGGCGGCGCCGCGTCTGTGGTGACGGCCCTGCGCAAGCTGGCGCAGAAAAACCTTGCCAATCTCACGCCGCATCCGCTCTACAGCGGCTTTCATTATTCGCATCCGACGCTGGTGGAGCGGGAGCGGGCGCTGACGAAGATTGCCTGAACAGGAGAGCGCGGAGAGAGCAGAGATGAAATCCGGCATTCAGACAGCCATTCTCCGGTTGCTCTGCGTCTGCTTGGCAGAATTGATAATTTTCTGCGCCGGTCGCGCCGAGACGCTTACCATCGCGACCTACAACATCGAGAACTACGTCGCGGCCGGCCGCAGAGTCGATGGCGTCTATCGTCCGGCCTATCCCAAGCCCGAGGCGGCCAAGCAGGCGCTGCGCGCGGTGATCCACGCCCTCGATGCCGATGTGCTGGCGCTGCAGGAAATGGGGCCGGCCGCCTATCTTGAGGAGTTGCGCCGCGACCTGCGCGCCGGGGGGATCGATTACCCGCACGCGGCGCTGGCGGAGGCCGCCGACGCCGACCGGCACGTCGCCGTGCTCTCGCAACTTCCCTTCAATCGTGTCCAAACCCAGGCCGGCCTCGAGTTCCGCTATTTCGATGGCCGCGAGAAGGTGAAGCGAGGCGTGCTTGAAATCGACCTGGCGGTGGCGGGCGGCGAATTAACGCTGTTCGTGGTGCACCTGCGCAGCCGCTTCACCGAGCGCGCGGACGACCCCGGCTCCGTGCTGTGCCGGGCCGGCGAGGCCGAGGCGATCCGCGACCATGTCCTCCGCAGGTTTCCCGATCCGACCGCGGCGCGTTTCCTCATTCTCGGCGACTGTAACGACACCAAGGGTAGCAAGCCGCTGCGGCTGCTCACGAAACGCGGCAAGACATCCATCACCAAGCTGCTCGATGCCGCCGATCCGCGCGGCGAAACCTGGACGTATACCTATTTCAAGGATGATACCTATGAGCGGGTGGATCATGTCCTCGTCTCGCCCGGCCTGGTTTCCGCCGTAGCCGGCGGCCGGGCGCAGATCTACGACGGCCCCGGCGTGCGCGAGGCGAGCGATCATCGGCCGGTGGTGGTGCGGCTGGAACTGGGGAAAAGGTAGGTCGGGCTTCACGCCCGAAGCCAGGAGAGGTGTCGGGAATTCCGCCTTCGCGCCAGGCTTCCGCCGTCGCTGAAGCTATGGCGGACAGGTCGGCGGGACAGGAAACTCCGAACCGTCGGGGCGCAAAAAAAGCCGGCGCAGTACAGCGCCGGCTCTGGGAAAACACGGGTTATTTGGACGTGACGGCCACCGGGATGGTGATCTCACCCTGGCCAAAGCCCTTCAGGTAGAGCGCGCCGGCGCCGGGTTTGCCGCCCTGGACCGTGATGACGACATTGTTGGCGCCTTCCGGCACTACGATCTCCGGCATGATCACGCTCTCGGGGATGTCGGTCGTCACATCGAGCAGCAGGCCGCCCTGCGGGGCGTTGTTGGGTATGGTGAACTCCATGGTCTGTTGCTCGCCGCTGTGGAGCGTCAACGAGGTGGGCGACACGGTTACCCCGGTTGCGTCGGCGCGGAACACGCCGACGGACAAGGTGGCGCCGCCACCGCTCACCGCGACGTTGTAGTTGCGGTTGGGCTGGACGGGAGGAACGAAGAAGCTGATCGAACTGGGTGATTCGTAGACGGTGCGCGCCGGCGTGGTGTCGAGGTAGACGACGTCCTGCGGCGTGAAGCCGCGGCCGCCCACGCTCACCCGCGCACCGACGGGACCGCGGTTGGCCTCGAGGGGCAGCGTATAACGGCGCACAACCTTGAAGTGGTAGATTTCGGAGTAAGCCTCGTAATGGTTGCTGGGCGAGCTCGAGTTGAAGCGGTAGCGGACGAGGATGTAGTAGGCGGCTTCATCACGGCTGACCGGCAGGTGGTAGTCGTACTCATAGACGTCATTCGTCAGCGCGCTCTTCCGCATCAGCAGGTTCTGTCCGTCGATGACGGCACTCACCTGAATGCTGGATCGGTCGAGGTCGCGGGAGGTCGGCGTCACCCGAGCGGTGATGGTGTAGAGCTGCGACGGATTTTCCCGTAGCTGATCGGACGTGAGGTTGGTGATCGTGATGTTGCAGCCAACCAGCAACAGCAGGCTGATAGCGGACGCGAGGCCGGGAAATATTCTTCTCGCTTGAGAGAGGCGTGTCATGTGCATTGGTTTTCGGAAGGAAAGTCGGCGGCTGCGCCGGCAGCTTGGCAGACGGCTCTTGTAATGCTCGAACTCGCTATAGCGCAAGCAAAAGCTCGGCGCACTCCGGCACTAGGCCTCTACGTGCACGTGCCGTTCTGTGCGTCGACCTGCGACTTTTGCGCTTTCTACCAGACCAAACCGACCGCAGATGGGGTGCGCAGGTTCCTTAGGGGGGTGGCGCGCGAGGCGGAACTGGTGGCATGGAACCGGCCGGTGGACACGGTGTTTTGGGGCGGCGGCACCCCCGGGCTGCTGTCGCCGCGCGCCCTGACGGAACTGGGCGGAGTCGTGCGGCGCCATAGCGGCGGACGGCTGCGGGAGTGGAGCGTGGAGATGGCACCGGCCTCGGTGACGCCGCAGCGATTGGCGGCGCTCAAGGAGGTCGGGGTGACGCGCATTTCGATGGGTGTGCAGAGCTTCCAGCCGGCGCTGCTGGCGGCCTTGGGCCGGCAGCACACGCTCCCGCAGGCGCAGCGGGCCTACGAATGCGTGCGTGCGGCCGGCTTCGCCAGCGTCAACCTCGATCTGATTTTCGCCATTCCGGGCGAGGGACTCGAGGCGTGGCGCGCCGACTTGGACGCGGCGGTGCGACTCGCCCCGGACCATATTTCCACCTATTGCCTGACTTTCGAGGAGGACACCGCGCTGTTTGTGAAACTATCCGAAGGGAGGGTGCGCCACGACGTGGAAAAGGAGGCGGCCTTCTACACTGAGGCGTGGGAGCGGCTCGAAGCCGCGGGGTATGCGCAGTACGAGGTGTCGAACTTCGCCCGACCCAGTCATCAATGCCGCCACAACCTCAACACTTGGCGCATGGAGGAGTGGATCGGCCTCGGCCCCTCGGCGGCGTCGCAGTTCGGCGGCTGGCGAAGCAGCAACGTAGCCGACCTCGAGCAGTGGCTGGCCGACGTGGATGCCGGCCGTCGGGCCTTGGTCGACCGAGTGGAGCTGACACCCCGAGTCCTGGCTGAGGACAGCTTGATTTTTGGCCTGCGCATGAACGAAGGCGTGGACCTGTCTGCGCTGCGCACACGCTTCCCCGACGCGCCGTGGGAAAATATCAGCGGGCTGGCCGGCCGGCTGGCGGAGGAGGGGTTTGCGATCATGGACGATGGCGGACGCCTGCGGCTGACGCTGCACGGACGGCTGCTGGCCGACGCGGTGGGGGCGCAGATCATGGAGGCGATGACGGAACCCGCTCATGCCTGAACGAATCAAATTGAATAAGTCGTCCGGTTTTTCTCACTGGAGCATTCCCACACCTGTGCGCCGCCTCACCGTTTTCATCCTGGCCCTTTTAACTACCACCGCCGCGTTGGCCCGCGACCGTCTCGAACTCGTCTGGCCCACGCCCAACAAAGCCTGGCAGGAAGGGCGTCCGATTGAGGCATATATCCAACCGACCGTCTCCGCAGAGCCGCTGTCGGGCTGCTTCGGCTGCGTGCGCAGCAACGGCTTCCAGTTTCACGAGGGTATCGACCTTAAACCGGTGGGACGCGACCGGCGCGGTGAACCCACCGATCAGGTTTTTGCGGCGATGCCCGGTGTGGTGCGGTACGTCAATACGCGGCCCGGTGAAAGCAGCTACGGCCGCTATATCGTGATCGAGCACCCCGAGGCTGCTCCGGCGATTTATACGCTTTATGCGCATCTCGCGAGCGTGATGCCGGGCATCGCGCCGGGCACGCACGTCGAGCGCGGCCAGGTCATCGCCATCATGGGGCATTCGGCCGGCGGCTACGCGATTCCGCGCGACCGGGCCCACCTGCACTTTGAAATGGGCGTGATGGTGACGCGCGAGTTTCAGAGCTGGTACAACTGGAAGAAGTTCGGCAGCCCCAACGAGCACGGCCTGTGGAACGGCATGAACCTGATGGGCTTCGATCCGCTCGATTTCCTCGACCAATGGCGGGACCATCGGGTGGACAACCTGCAGGATTACTTCGGTCAGATGAAGGCCCAGGTGCGCCTGCGCATCGCCACACGCAAGGTGCCCGACTTCGTCCAGCGTTATCCGAGCCTGCTTCAGGCACCGCTGCCGGCGGGACCGATCGGCGGCTGGGAAATCCAATGCGACTGGACGGGGCTGCCTTTTGCCTGGCGGCCGCTTTCCCCAGCGGAGGTCATGGGCATGGCGAACAACCATGTCACCATCTTGGAGGTGGACCATGCCTCGGTCGTCCAGCACCGCGCCAAGGTGCTCGTGCGTCCGCACGGGTCGGGCTACGCGGTCGGCCGGGATCTCGAAATGGTGCTGCAACAACTCTTCGGACTGCGGTGACGCCCGCGGCGGCTCCGCCAGCCTGGATGCCACCACTCCGGCCCAAATGGAGTCCGACCCGACCCAGCGCTTCTCCAACCGCGTGGACGACTACGTCCGCTGCCGCCCGCATTATCCACCGGGCGTGCTCGACCTGCTGCGCGAGGGCATCGGGCTGACGCCGCGGGCGGTGATTGCGGATGTCGGCTCGGGCACGGGCATCGCGACTGAGCTGTTTCTGCAGAACGGCAACACGGTGTTTGCCGTCGAGCCGAATCCGGAGATGCGGGCGGCGGCGATACGGCTGCTCGGCGGCCGGGCGAATTTCCACAGCGTCAACGGCACGGCTGAGGCGACCACGCTCCCGGACGGCAGCGTGGACTGCGTGGTCGCGGCGCAGGCATTTCACTGGTTTGACCCGGAGAAAACTCGCGCAGAATTCCGGCGCATCCTCCGCGCCGGCGGCTGGGTCGTCCTCCTGTGGAACACGCGGCTGAAGGACGCCACGGCCTTTTCGCGTGCTTATGAAAAGCTCCTGCTGACTTTCGGCACGGATTACGCGCAGGTGCGGCACGAACGCATCGACGCGGCGTGTCTTCAGCGTTTCTACGCTGCCGGTTTCCAGCGGCGCACGCTGCCCAACCAGCAGGTGTTTGACCACGATTCGCTCAAGGGCCGGCTGCTGTCGTCGTCCTATGCGCCGGCAGCGGATCATCCGCAGCATGCGCCGATGCTGGCCTCCCTGCAAAAGATCTTCCAGGCGCACCAGGAAAACGGCCGGGTGCGGTTTGACTACGAGACCCAGATCTATTTCGGCCGCGGGTGACAGACTGACTGCGCGTCGCCGGCGGGATCGTGCTTGCTCCGCGGCGGTCGTGACTGATCGTCAGCGTTGCGAGCACCTGTCCGCCGTAGCTTCATGCGAAGGCGGAAGCCCGCTCCTGCAATGCGAGGCTTCCTCAGCTCTGCAGTTGCAGCTTCGCGAGCAGCCGCTGGAAGGCCGGATGGTCCTTCAGTCCCTCGAGGTCGGGATCCTGCTGCATCCAGTCATAGTCGTCATAGCCCAGGGCAATGGCGTGTTCGAGCGAACGCAGGGCGTCGGTCCGGCGCCGGCTGAGGGCGAGGCTGCAGGCCAGATTGTAGTGGGCCGTGGCGTTGTCGGGCCGGAGCCGGACCAGCTTGCGGTCCATTTTGAGTCCGTCGGCGATCCGCCCCTGGCGGGTGTAGAGCCCTCCGAGCAGCTCAATCACGTCGACGCACAGCGGATCGCGCCGGTGCACGGCTTCGAAGAACCGGGTTTCGAATTCGCTATCGGGGGACGGCTTCGCCATGAGGGAAACTCAGTTGTGGCGGTGCGGGCACCGGCCGGTCTTTTGGTAGACATTGCAGTGCGCGCTGACCTGCAGACGTTGCGACACGGGCGTGAGTCCGAGCTTCGAGGAGACCGTGCTGCCGTACCATTCCATGAAGGGGGCATTGATCTCGAAGATCTTGTCGCAATCGAGGCAGATCACCTGGGCCTGCTGCGTCGGGTTGTCGCGGCTGGGCGTATAATACTTGATGCTTTTGCCGATGTCGATTTCGCGCAGGAGCGCGCTCTCGGTCATGATCGGCAGCGTACGGTAGACGGTGGCGCGCGACACCGATTCGTCGAGGGCGCGGGCGTGCACGAGCAGCTCCTCGGCGGTGAAATGCTCCTGCTGGGCGAAGGCGGCGTCGAAGATGGCCAGACGCTGGTTGGTGACCCGCAGGCCCTTGTGGGTCAGAAAGGCCTTGAATTTTGCGCGGGACGCCTCGGTGCTCACGGCGGAAATTTCCCGTCGGGGCGCGGGGGTGTCAACTTAAAGGTAGGCGGGGCGGGCAGGCAAGGTGCTCCGGCCGCGCAACTCCCGCATTGCCAGCCGAGCCGTGGCTCCGTCACAAACAAGCCATGATCGTTGGGGTGCATCCGCTCGCGGGGTTTGACAAGCTGCTGCATTACCGCGTACCCGGGCCGCTGCGCGCCGCGGTGGCTGTCGGCTCGCTCGTGCGCGTGCCCATCCTCAACCGCCACCGGCTGGGTATTGTCGGCGAAATCGGCGCGCCCCGCGGGTTTCCGGTCGACCGGCTCAAGGCGGTGGCGCAGGTGGTGCACCCGTTCCCCGCGCTGCCCCCCGACCTGCTGCAGCTGGCGCGGTGGATGAGTGCCTACTACGCGGCAGGACTCGACACGGTGATCGAGACAATGCTGCCGGCGGCGGTGCGCGGCGGCACGGCGCCCCGGCAGGAGAAGCTGCTCGCGCTGGCGCGCGCGCTTCCTCCCGACGAGCAGGCCGCACTGGCCCGGCGGGCGCCCCGGCAGGCAAAACTCTACGCTTTTCTCAAACAACAATTCCAGCCGCAGAGAAAATCCCTGGTGCTGGCGCGCCTCGGCCTGACCGCGGCGGTCGCCGCAGCGCTCGTGAAACGCGGGCTGGCCCGGGAGGAGACGCGCCACCTCGCGCGCGAGGGCTATGCCGACGACTGGGCCCATGGCGAGGTGGTGGCGGCCATTCCCCCCACGCTCAATGAGGAGCAGTCCGCCGTCGTGGCCGCGGTGCGGGCGAGCCTCGACCGCGGCGTCTTTGCCACGCATTTGCTGCACGGCGTCACGGGCTCGGGCAAGACCGAGGTCTACCTGCACGCCGTGGCGACTGTGCTCGCGGCCGGCGGCGGCGTCATCTACCTCGTGCCCGAGGTGGCGCTCACGCCACAGACCGTGGCCCGCCTGCATGGACGGCTGCAGGCCATCGCGCCCAACCACCAGGTCGTCGTCTGGCACAGCCATCTCAGCGAAGGCGAGCGGTTCGACGGCTGGCTGGCGCTCGCAACGGGCGCGGCGCGCGTGGTCGTCGGCGCGCGCTCAGCGGTCTTCGCGCCGGTGCGCGACCTGCGACTCATCGTCGTCGACGAGGAACATGAGCCGGCCTACAAGCAGGACGAGACGCCCCGCTATCATGGGCGCGACGTGGCGGTGTACCGGGCCAAACTCTGCCGCGCCGTCTGTCTGCTCGGCTCGGCCACACCGTCGCTCGAATCGATCGCCAACGCCCGCGCCGGCAAATACCGCCTCGCGACGCTCACGCGGCGCGTGGACCACCGGCAGATGCCGGCCATCGACATCGTCGACATGCGCGTGGAGGCGCTGCGCTCACGCGGGGCCACGACGCTCTCGCGGCGGCTGGTCGACAAGATGCACGACCGCTTCGAGCGGCGCGAACAGGTGATCCTCTTCATCAACCGCCGCGGCTACTCGTCGAGCATGCTGTGCACCGAGTGCGGACACGTGGAGCGATGCCCCCATTGCAGCATCGCCATGACCTACCACCGCACCGACGAGACGCTCCGCTGCCACCTCTGCGGCGCGCAGCGGCCGGCGCCTTACGCCTGCCCGCAGTGCCGTTCCCCGAAGATTCGCTGGCGCGGCCTCGGCACGCAGAAGGTCGAGGAGGCGGTGCACCGCGTCCTGCCGCGCGCCCGGGTCGAGCGCATGGACAGCGACACGATGACGAAGAAAAACCGGTTCCGGCAGGTGCTCACCGATTTCCGCCTCGGGCGCATCGACGTGCTGGTGGGCACGCAGATGATCGGCAAGGGGCTCGACTTCCCCAATGTGACCCTGGTGGGGCTGGTGGACGCCGACCTGTCGATGCACGTGCCCGACTTCCGCGCCAACGAACGGACCTTCCAGCTTCTCGTCCAGGTGGCCGGCCGGTCGGGCCGCGGCGAACGCGCCGGCGAGGTGGTGGTGCAGACGTTCACACCGCAGGCCGACGCCATCCAGTTTGCCCGGCGGGTGGATTTCGACGGCTTCGCCGACGCCGAGCTGAAAATGCGCGCGCAATACCAGTATCCGCCCTGCCGGCACCTGATTCATCACCTCTTCCGCGGGCCGAATCCCGAAAAGCTGCGGTTTGTGGCGGAGCACTGGGCGCGCCAAGTGGAGAAGCGGTTGGGAAACGCGGTCGAGGTGCGCGGCCCGACCCCGTCGCCCATCGAGAAAATCAAGGACGAATACCGCTACCAACTGTGGTATTTCACCGCCAGCGTGACCCAAGTCGTGCCGGTGCTGGCGCAGTTGCGCAACGACTTCATCTGGCCCGAGGGTGTGACCCAGACGCTCGACGTCGACCCGATGAGCCTGGTGTGAGGCTGACCGGCCGGATACTTGGTTCGGAAAGAAGAGGGTTGGTCAGACGCCAACGTCCAGGCAAGCCGATGGTGAATCCGTTACGCCGGGATCACGCGGTCCGCCCCGCAGCAACTTTTCAGAACGCCGGCACCGGAACGACCGGAGCGGCTCTCCGGGTTGTCAGGAGAAAAAGCATGCTGCCCATGTAAGCGGCGATCACCAGCAGAGAAAGCTGGTGACTCCCAATCGCCATTCCGAGATATTCGGAGAAGCCGCCGATCATCGCTCCGATCAGATTCGCTCCGAACGCCGCCGAAGGCTTCACCGCATCCCGGAACGTGGTCGAAAAGATCAGGCCCGCAAAAAACACGGGGAGCGGCACGGCGAACAATGTCCACAACAACCGCCCCGTGAAACCGAGGGTGAGAATCTGCTCGCGGGGCACCCCGTACAGCAGCACCAGCACGGCAAACAATGGAACATAGAGGAAAAATGAAAAGCGTGGCAGGCGGTTTGCCACCGTGTTGGCGCCGAGGACCATCAGCAACACGCCGGTCACCACCATTAGTGTCACCAGCCAGGTCGTGCCAAAGTACAATGAACAGTCGCTAATGCTTTTGGTCTCCAACAGGAGAAAACCCATGCCGAGAAAGGCAAAATGGGCGTCGCTCCGTCCGAACGAACTGCCCCGCAGCGCATATGCCGCCAGCAGCGACAAAGCCAGCAGACTGCCGATCACGATGAGATAGTCAGGAGGGATCGTTTTCTTGCTGAGATAGAGATAGGGCCAGTCGTCGGTGGGCACTTCGATCTTCGGCGTGACGACAAACTTGACGCGATGGAAAATCGTGACGGCGGGAGGTGGCGGCGGGTATTCTCCGCGCGCGACACAAAGAATAATCTGTCCGCTACTGACGTAGAGGAGGGGCGTGCGTGCGGTGCCTTCCGCAACCATGCGATAGAGTTTGCTGGCCAACCAGGGCTGGGAGAAACCAAACGATAGCGAGAGCATCCCGTGATCATTCAGTAACGAATAGGCGGAACGGATGCTCTCCACGGTGTAGACAAATCCATCCAGACGGAGGTTGCTCATGCAGCTGAACAAAGCCTGCGAATCGAGGTAGCCGAAGACCACCAGGTCGTATCCCCCGGCGGCTTTGGCGAAGAAGGAGCGAGCGTCATCGATATGCACGCTCACCCGTGGGTCGTCATAGGGCGCCCCCGCGTTGAAGCGCCGGGATAGCTTGATGAGCCCGGGGTCAATTTCCACGGCATCAACCTGGCCGGCCCCCGCCGACAGGGCCGCCTGGACATCCGCGCCGCCGCCTGCGCCCACCACCAGGACCCGTTTGCGCCCGCGGCACAGGGAATACGGAAAACTGTACTGCTGACATTGCCGGCTGATGAAGCGCGCATTGGGCGTCTCCGGAGTGTAGCGGCTGAGATCCAGCGAGGCATTGCTATGGTAGAAATCCTGGTTGACGTTGACGATGTAGACGGGCGGATCGCGCATCGTGAGCAGGTTCGGCGGCGGATCGGACGTTACCAAGGTGTTGGTGGGCGCATCGCGCAACGTGATGTGATAATAAGGCGACCAGATCGTCGCGCGTTCATTGGCCTTGAACATGCCCAGCACAACCAGAGCGAACAGGGGGATGCTCCAATGCCAGCGCCTCCATGGAGTCAGACTGAGGTAGAGCAGCGCCACACCCACGATGCCCAGCACGGGGGAGAAATGCTTCAGCGAAAACAACCCGAAAAACAACGTGCCGCCCAAGCTGCCGCCCAGATCCCACGCATAAGCTGTCAGCCGCGGCAAGGCGTTGAAAAGTGTGCCCATCCGCTGCCCCACGGGGATGAAGACCAGCGCATTGACGAAAAAAAGTCCGATCAGGATCGCATAGTTTAACGGTCGCAGATTGGTCGCGCCAAATCGCATTTCCGCACTGCTGGTGCCCAAAACCACGTGGCGGCACAACAGCAGCACGCTGATATCAATGGCCAGTACCGCCGGAAACCAGCCGAACAGGCGCCACTTCCGATCGCCGGCCATCGCCCCGACACCCAGCCCCAGGAAGGAGCTCAACAACATCAGGTTCGCGTAGTAGGCGACCAGCCGCACCACCGACGGCACCCACCGGATCACCATCAACTCGAGAAACAAGGCGGTGAAGGAAAGGGCGCACATCTGCCACTTGAGTGGCCATTTGTCAGGTGGTGGAGTCATGATGGTTTCAAAACTGCCCGGCCCCTCCTGCTAGAACCCGCCGAGCCGGGGTGGCCAGAACGAAGACAATGGCGACAGCGCGGGCGTGAGGCAAGGCGCCAAGGCGTTCCCTTGGCCCCCGGACATCCCCGCAAGCTTCCCACCCGAAAGCACCACCGCTGTTCATCGCGACAGCTCTGTAACCAGCCGCAGAAATACCCTCAAGAATATTGCTCGAATTCGACCGGAGAAGAGACGTCGACATATGCTTTGAAGGCACGTCTTGGTCGCGTAAAAGTTTTCACCATGCTTGTTACGAGAGTCGGGAAGATAAAGAGAGGGTCGGGGGCCGGCCGCCCAAGAGTTTCAGAAGGCGATAGAAACGGAATCCGGGTTGCTAAGCCGGCCCCGGGTGTGCCCAACTGGAATTCGATGATATGCGCATCTATTTCACGGCCATTTGCGGGCTGACCCTGCTGCTCGGCATCGTGTCGGTCGCCCGGGCGACGACCAAGGGACTCAACCAGATTGTCACACCCGACATCCAGCCGGCCGGCCTGCTTTCCGTCAGTGCGCAGGTGCAGGATTCCCGGATTGGCAACAGCCAGCAACTCCAGTTCGAACTCGGCCTGACCCGGTGGGCGGAGCTCTCCTTATTTCAAGGCTTCCGCCCGCGCGAGGAGGTGGTCGGCGCCGAACTTGGTCTCGTGCAGCAGGGACCGCATTTGCTCGCGGCCGGAGCCGTCAACTGGTCGTCCCGCGGCGGCGGGACCCAGCCGATCCTCGAATACGGCTACTACGCAGCCAACGATCACTTCATAGCCGGCACAATTTATGCCGGCCGCCGCACCGAAGGCATTCTGGGCTACTCGCATCAGCTCACGGACAAACTTCTCCTGGCTGTGGACTATCAGTCGGGTCCGGGCAACGCGGTGAGCCTCGGTTTCACGTATGATATCACGCCCGATTTGCAGCTTAACCCCGCCGTCTATTTTGCCAACACGCACCCGCATCACGCCATGGCATACGTGGTGCTGACTTGGAATCTTGCGCTCTGGCGTTGAGCCACCGCGGGAGATTTTGTTCCCGCCGCTGCCGTGCTGCGCAAAACCTGGCTTGCTAAGCGAACCGGGTCTGAGACCATTTGGAACGGACCTATGCGTATTTACTTCATGGGTATCTGCGGGACGGCGATGGGCAATGCCGCGCTGCTCGCGCGTGCCGCCGGTCACGAAGTGCTGGGTTCCGACCGCGGCGCCTACCCACCGATGAGCACCGTGCTTGCCGAGGCCGGCATCACCGTATACGAGGGCTACGATCCCGCGCGGCTGGAAAAACTCGCGCCCGACCTGGCGGTCATCGGCAACGCCCTGTCCCGCGGCCACCCCGAGATCGAGTGGCTGCTCGACACCCGCGCGCTGCCGTTCACCTCGCTGCCGGCCTGGTTGCACGAGTTCGTGCTCAAGCCCCGGCGCAACCTCGTCGTGGCCGGCACACACGGCAAGACGACCACGACCGCGCTCACCGCGTATCTCCTGCGCGAGAACGGTCGTGACCCGGGTTTTCTCATCGGCGGCGTGCCGCAGGACCCGCCGACCGGCAGCCACCTCGGCGCTACGGCCGACCCGTTCGTGATCGAGGGCGACGAGTACGACAGTGCGTTCTTCGACAAGCGCAGCAAGTTCATCCACTACGCGCCGCACATCGCGGTGCTCAACAACCTCGAATTCGACCATGCGGACATCTTCCGCGACCTCGAGGACTACAAGCGGGCCTTCGTCCACTTTACGCGCCTCGTGCCGCACAACGGTTTTATCGTGATGAACGGCGACGACACCAACCTGCGTTCGCTCGGCCCGCTGCCGTGGACGCGCGTCGTGCGGGTGGGCACAGGGGAGGGCAACGACCTGCGCATCATGGGCTTCGCCGAAGACCCTGCGGGCGCGACCTTCAAACTGGAGTGGCGCGGGGCGCCATGGCGGGAGGTGCACTGGTCGCTGTCCGGAATCTACAACGCCCGCAACGCGGCGATGGCCGCCTGCGCTGCCGGCCTGGCGCTCAATCCGGGCGATCCCGTGGCGCTGCGCCTCGACGCGCTGGCTCGCTTCCGTGCCGTCCGCCGCCGGCAGGAGATGCGCGCCGGCACGCCAGCCCTGACCGTCATCGAGGATTTCGGCCATCATCCGACCGCGCTGGCCGAGACGCTGGGTTCGCTACGCGTCCGGTATCCCGGGGCGCGGCTGGCCGCCGTTTTTGAACCGCGCAGCAACACGGCCCGCACGAGGATCCTGCAGAACGGTTTCGCGCGTGCCCTCGCGCAGGCGGACGAGGTCTATCTCGGCGCCGTGAGCCGGGGCGACCTGCTCAACGAGGACGAGCGTTTCGACGCCGAGTCGGTCGCCCAGCAGCTCGAAACCCAGGGCGTGGATGCCCAATGGTTCTCGAACAACCAGACGCTCTGCGACCGGCTGATGGGGGAGACACTGCCGCCGCAGGGCACGCCCCGCGTCGTGGTGTTTTTCAGCAATGGGAGCTTCGACGGCATCATCGACCGGTATGCCGCCGCCGTAAAGCCATAGCTCGCTTCCGGTGCAGCCGTGACGATGCGGCAAATTCTTGCGCAACCGCCGCCCGTGGTGAATGCTTCGAGAGCGGCGCCTCAGTCTGACTCTCTTCATCGCCATCAACCTCGGACCGCCCAAACATGAAACCTGCCCTTCGTACCCTGATCGTTTTCACGACGCTGGCCATGGTCGCATCCCTGCGCCTTGAGGCATTGCCCGATGCCGAGGCGGCCGCCGGGCGCGTGATCGTCCGGCGCTATGCCGATGCCATCGTGGTCGTGAAAGCCACGGTAACCCTGAAGGTGAACGTGGGTGATCGCGTCATGCCGCCGAACGAGAACAAAATCGATGTCAACGGCACGATGATCACGCCGGCCGGCCTGACTGTCACCTCGCTGAGTGCGATCGATCCGCGGACGATCTTTGAAACCATGCGTTCGCAGACGTCCGCCAGCGTCATGGCCGTGGAACTCGAACAGTCGGACGTCAAGGGCCTGCGACTGCTGCTGACCGACGGAAAGGAAGTCCCGGCCAAGGTGGTTTGGAAGGATGCTGCTCGCGATCTGGCGCTGCTGGCGCCGGAAGGCGCGGCGTCGGCGGGGGGGCGCACCTTCACCTTTGTCAACCTGAATGAGGCCCCGGAGGCGGCCGTTGTGCTGGGTAATTATTACCACCTGTCGCGGCTGGGCGATACGATGCAGCGGACGCCGATCATGCGGCCCAGCACCGTCAATGGCATCATCGAGCGACCGCGTCGACTGCTGCTGATCAGCACCGATTCGTTTAACGACGCGGTGGGTTGCCCCGTGTTTGATCCCCAGGGACGGGTGTTGGGAATCTGCCTGCACTACATGGTCAATGGCCTTCCCAAAGGCACCGTGGTGGTGCCGGCCGCTGATGTGGCGGAGGTCGTCAGCCAGATGACGGTCCTCTGAGTGAAACTCATTGCGCCTGCCGGGCGACCTTGAATACCACGGGACGTTCGCCCTTGGGCAGGGCCAGCAGGTCGTACCCGTGATAACCGGTGATCTTGACCATCGCAAATTCACCCACCGGCAGGGAACGCGGCACGTAAACGCGGCCATCGATGTCGGGCGCGTCGGCCTCGCCCCGGGCCACCCCCGGCTCCTCGACGAGCACCTTGAGAGTGCGGCCGACCTGGCCCTTGCTGCTTTCGGCGGCGATGCCCTTTTGCAGCGCCATCACGCGACGCCAGCGCCGTTCCTTTTCCTTCGCGGGAATCTGGCCGGGCAGTCGGGCCGCCCGCGTCCCCTCCTCCCGTGAGTACCGGAACACGCCGAGGCGCTCGAACCTTGTCTCGCGGATGAACGCGCACAGTTCCTCGACGTCGGCTTCGGTCTCGCCGGGAAAGCCGGCGATGAACGTTGTGCGCAGGGCGATGCCGGGGATCCCCGCGCGGATGCGGCAGACAAGGTCGCGGATGTAGCGTCCGTTCGTTTCGCGCTGCATGACGTCGAGCATGCGGTCGCTGATATGCTGCAACGGCATGTCGACGTACCGGGCCACCTTCGGGCATTCGGCGATGGTGCGGATGAGTTCGTCGCTCCAGTGGGCCGGATGCGTGTAGAGCAGGCGGATCCAGAAGTCGCCGTCGATGGCTTGGAGCTGGCGGAGCAGCGTGGTGAGCGCGGCGCCGCGGGTCGAGTCGACCGGCGTGCGCGGGTTGGGCCGCTGCGCCCAGGTGTCCATGCCGAAGAAGGTCGTGTCCTGCGAGATGAGGTTCAGCTCCTTCACGCCCTCGGCCACCAGCCCGCGCGCCTCGGCGGCCACGCTCTCCACGGTGCGGCTGCGATGCCGGCCGCGAACCTGCGGAATGATGCAGAACGTGCACGGATGGTTGCAGCCCTCGGCGATCTTCACGTAGGCGAAGTGGCGGGGCGTGAGCCGGAAACGCGGGGTGTCGTAGTCGGGAATGTAGGTCGAGCGCAGCGTGACAAAGCTCTCCGGCGCATCCTCTTTGCCGCGTTCCCGGGCATAGATTTCCTCAATGATCGGCGCGACCCGGGTGATCTGGTCGAGGCCGATGAAGGCGTCGACCTCGGGCAGGGCCTCCGGTAGATCGCGCGCAAAACGCTGCGCCATGCAGCCGGCGACAATCAGCTTCTGCTCCTTGCGGCGCTTGCGCAGGCCGCGCTGCTCGTGGGCTTCGAGAATATGGCTGATCGACTCCTCCTTCGACGAGTCGATGAACGAGCAGGTGTTGACGATGACGACGTCGGCCTGCGCGGCTTCGGGTACGACCTGCATCCCGGCTTGGTGCAGATGGCCGATCATGATCTCGCTGTCGACAAGGTTCTTGGCGCAACCGAGGGAGATGAGGCTGACCGTGATCATCGCGAGGTTAGGCGTGGGCTTGGGGCGAAAAAAAAGCCGCGGCGGGCCGCCGCGGCCAGACGGAGACGCAGGCTGTCAAGCCTTGGTGGCTTTGGCGGTCTTGGCCTGCCGGGCGCGCGCCTTCCGGCGTTTTTTGTAGGCCAGGTGGCGCTTTCGTTTGATCACTTTGTTGTATTGCTGGCTCATGAGATGAAATCGGGAGGGATCGGATGTTCCCAAGCGGGCTCTGCGAGTCAAGCACGGCGCTGGCCGGGTAGTGTCCTAATTTAGTCCGGCGAAAAATGTCATAGACATTTATGGACCCGAGTGGACCTTAATGACCCTCAGGGATTTGGGGTTGACGTGGGGTCACTCGGGGTCATCGTCGGCAGAATGCAAGTCAACTATAAGGCCGACCGTGAAAAATATCAGCAACGGCTAGCTGAGGTGGAAAGCGAGGCGGCCATGCTTAGGTCCCTTCTCGCGGGGCTTAAGAGCGTGGGGCAGGGGAGCATTTCAACCTCTCCTGCTCCGGCGCGCAATTCGGACGGTTCGGTCAAGATCACGCCGCACGTTTTGGAGATCATCGGGGCCGCCGCTGCTGGCGTTGCTGTCACTGGCCATGGCATCGCAAAGGACGAAATCCGCAAGAAATTGGCCGAGTTTGGCCACGACACCAAGCCAGTCGAATTTGCCATCAGGCTCGGCAAAGTGCTCAGGCGGCAAGTGGCCCGGCAGACCGTTAGGGCCGAAAAGGAAGGGCCGTACACCTACTACTTTAAGGGGCCAAAATTCTGAGACCCCCTGATCCCTATGAAATCACGTAACCAAGCGCCAGACGGTCTCAGCCCGACCGCGACCCGCGCAACGACATAAAAGGCACCGCCCCAAGTGGCTTGGTCTTGGCGGACGACCACTTGGGGCGGAAGGGCAAACTGGGCCGATGGCTTGGTAGCCGCAGAAGGGTCTACACCTAACCTGCTAGGGGTTCGATTCCCCTTCGGTCCACTTTACGTATTACCTGATCTCACGTTTTGCGGTTTCCGTCAAGGCCAAAGTCATCCACCCGCGAAGTGGCAGCTTTTTTACCTTTGCCGCCGACGTGAAGAGCGAGAGTTCCTCGTCGTTAAGTCGGAGCGGAAAAACCTTCCGTTTCTTTTCCAGTGGAAGTTTGGGTCTGCCAATTTTCTTAGCCATGATTAAATGTATTACCAAAAAGACTTGACTCCGACGCTAGTTTCTGTATTACGTTAAGTCAACATCCGATTTCCCATGAACATCCTTCCCATTGAAAAACAGGCTCTAGCCATCAGCGCACTGGCAGAAGGCACAAGCATCCGATCCATCGAACGCATGACTGGCATTCACCGCGATACGGTCATGCGCCTTGGCCTCCGTGTCGGCGAAGCGTGCTGCCAGATGATGGACGAGACGATGCATGAACTTCCCTGCCAAAAAATCGAGGTGGATGAAATATGGGGCTATGTGGCGAAGAAACAGCGCATGGTCACAGCAGAAGACAGCCCTGACCTTGGCGACGTTTGGACATTCGTTGCCATTGATCCCGAGACCAAGGCGGTCCCTTCGTTTTTAGTCGGCAAGCGCGATTATGCGACTACAGATCGTTTTATCGCTGATGTGTCTTCGCGGATGAAGAGCCGGATACAGCTATCGTCTGATGGTCTTGAACTCTATCTCGCGGCAGTTGAGAGGGCATTTGGTGGAGAGGTCGATTACGGGCAAATCGTAAAGGTCTATGGAACGACGGAAGCGGCGGGTAGGTACAGCCCGCCGCAGATTGAATCTGTGCGACGCACGGCATTAGTCGGCGACCCTGGCCACATTTCCACGTCCATTATTGAGAGGCAAAACCTCACGATGCGGATGCACATGCGCCGCCTAACTCGCCTCACCAATGCCTTCAGCAAGAAGTTGGAGAACTTCAAGGCTGCCGTCGCGCTTCACTTTGCGTATTACAATTTCGTCAAGGTGCATTCCTCGCTCCGGGTTACTCCGGCTATGGCGCTAGGTGTCTCTTCCCGCTTGTGGACAGTCTCGGACCTCGTTGAACTGGTGTCCTGATGGACTACCTCGGCGAGCTAAAGGCTAAGATCAGACTTCTCCATGGCTGCGATGCCACGCACCGCCAAACGGTGCCCGTCAAAGAGATGTTTCGCGGGCAAACTGCATGGGACGGCGAGGTAGAGATTTTCGACCTCAACGGCCACGCCAAAGCCAAACGCTGCTACGCCTGGGGCTACCCAAACGACCAGAAACCAGACAAGCTAGACGTGGTAGCCGTGCTGGAAATTCCGCCTGTGGTGTCTCCAGAAACGGCGGTAAAGGTCGCCATCGCGAGCCATGCCCGAGTTCGGGGCTCGACAACACCGTCATGAATGTTCCTGTCATCTTAATCGGTTGTATCTTGGGCTTGATCGGCGGGGCGTGTGGCTGGGCGTATAGCGCGAGGGGAGGGGGAAACCGCACAGAAAAGGGGATCGAGGCTCTAATGTGGGCTTTCTGGTTCGTGCTCATCTTCACCCTACTTTGCTGGTGGCTTGCTCCCAGTTCCATCCCAGAAGGTCTTCGATCTTACGACGGTTGACTCTGATACTCGGTCCATCTAATCAAAACGCCATGAAACGATTGCTGTTTCTCCTGATGATCGTGCTCGGCGTGCCCCCCAGCCTTCCGATCCAAACCACGCAGATTTGCCGCGCCGACATGCAAAGCTATGTGGCAGGATGGAATGACGGATGGGCGGAGGGTTGGAAATATGTGAAGGGCAAATACTCGTACCCGCCGTATCCTCCATATCCGGCGTATCCGCAGGCTGGTCGCGATACGTATCAGGACGGCTACAACGACGGGTTCATGGCCGGCCAGCGCGAGGCGAAGAAACGATCATGAGCGAGAAAATAACGCTACCGAATCCAAATTAGGACACTACCGCTGGCCGGGTGCATCCCGCCGGCTACCGCGCTGCCGAATGTCAGCCGGCCAGCGGCTGGCCGTCGTGAATCCTGTCGCCAGTGCGCGTCCAGCGGTAAACGAGTGCCCCGGCGGGCCGTTTGAGCTGTTTGAAGAGCCCGGGGGCGTCGCGCTTCTGCACGGTGAATTCCGCCACGCCGTTGGCATCGCAACTCAGCACCTTGGCGAAGCCCTTGTAGATGCGCGGTTCGCCGATGACGCGCGCCAGGTCCGGGTCCGTGCCGGCATCGGCGTTTTCCGGCCTGCGCTCCAGGACGAGGAAACTGCAGGGCAGGCTGCGCAGGTCGATGCCGGCGCGCCGGCCGAACTTCACCCAGTCGGAATCGGCGAAGATCGCCGGGGGAGGCGGCGCGAAATGGTGGCACCAGTGACGGGCGTTGTCCGGCGCCAGCAGGCCGCACGCGGCCTGGTGCGTGCAGGGGGCGACCAGCCGGAAGCGGCCGCGAAGCTGTTCGCGTACTTCGATCAGCGCCCGGCTGACCTCCGGCGTTCCGGGTTCGACCCACAGGATGGCGTCGGCGCGCGCGGCGAGTCCGCGCAGCGCCAGGAGTTCCGCGGCCGGCAGCTCATTGAGCACGTGGCTGATGACCAGCATGCCGACCGGCTCGCCGCCGGCGAAGAACCCCGGGGTCACGTGCTCGACGTGAAGCTTCGGGAAGCGGGCCTGCGCGGTCTGGGCCGCGAAGTCGGCCGCAAGGGCGGAGTGATCCCATACGCGCAGCACGGTCACCCGGTCCGCGCCGAGCCAGCGGACGACGCGGCGTCCGGCCACGCCGCTGCCGCAGCCCCAGTCCAACACGGCTATTCTTCTCGTTTCGCCCGATGCACAGCCCTGTTCAAGGTTGAACATGGTTGCGCACGAAGGTTTCCAACCCCGTTGGTCGAGTTCCTGCAGGACGGCATCCCACTTCCAGCCGATGCGTTCTCCGTAAGTGAAGTCGTAGTTCGCGAGATCGGCCGGCGACGTCCAGTACGGCCCCTGCGCCGCGTCACCCGCCAGAAAGCGTCCGCGCAGTCGCTCGAGCACCGCCCAGTCGATTTCCTTCCACGTCATGGCGCTGGTTCGACGGGAAGTTTGTAACGTATTACGTTACAAACTTTCTCGGCTCGATTGCGATTTGTGCCGGGAAGGATGTCATCCATTAAATGACAAAGCCGCCGAGGAATCGAAGTCATGACACGAGGGGGAAACCGAGGCGGACGGCAAGATGCTGGGTGCGCACGCCGTAGAAGGCGGCGAGGTTGCGCACCTGCGCGGCAACGGCGGCGCGGTCGCCGGGCGGCGGGCGGCGCACGGCCGCGATCATGAGGTTTCTTGCCGTGTGCTCGGTGGAGATGAACTCGAAGGCCCGCGTCTCGTAACCCGCCCATTCGAGCAGCAGGGTGCGCAGCGCATCCGTGGCAAATTCCGCCTGCCGTTCGTGGAAAATGCCATGGCGCAGCGCGGGGCCGAGCACGGCCGGAGCCGTGAACTGCGGACTCAGCTCCTTGTGGCAGCAGGGCGCCACCACGATGAGGGCGGCTGCAGCGGCGATGCCTTGGGCGATGGCATCATCGGTTGCGATGTCGCAGGCATGCAGGGCGATGAGAACATCGAGTTTGGTCAGCGGAGCATCGGCGATCAGGCCCGCGGCAAACTCGAGTCCGTCGCAGCCGCACTCCCGGGCGGTGCGGTTGCAAAGCTCGACGAGTTCCGGACGCTGCTCGATGCCCCGCACGTGAACCGGCCGCCGCGCGATTGTTTGGAAAAACTGCCAGGCGGCGAACGTGAGATAACCCTTGCCGCAACCCATGTCGGCCACCTCGACGGGACGGTCGGCCGACAGCGGCGCGTCCTTTACGAGGGGAGCGAGCAATTCGACGAAGCGGTTGATCTGTTTGAACTTTGCGGCCATGCCCTCGCGCACCGTCCCAGTGGCGGTCGTCACGCCGAGCCGGTGCAGCCAGGGGCTGGAGGAAGGAATCAGCCGGTCCTTGCGACGGTCGTGCTCGCCCGAAGGCGGAGCGACGGTTGCGTGGGGCAGGATCTTGAGCCGCGTGGTGCCATCGCGGGCGAATTCGAGCTGGGCGTCCTGCGTGGTCGTGAAGAGATGGGCGCTGCCGAAATCGCCGCCGATCAGGCCGACGAGCTGGGTGAGAGCCGCGGCCGGCGCGTGGTTCTTCGTGATATCGCGCGCCGCATAGCGCCAGACAAACGACAGGTGCGGGCCGGCTTGCAGCGTGACCGGACGAACATGGAGGTTGCGCAGCGTGGCGTCGACGCCGCGGTACCGGCCCAGGGTGAGTTTGATCAAGGTGCCCGCGGCGATGCTTTCACCCAGCAGACGGAGGAATTCCTCTTGGGGGGCGGCCATTCCGGAAAGCGAGAGGCAGAGTGAGCGAGGGGGCGAGAAAAAATGCGCGCAGCGCAGCGCTAGGAGGCAGGCAGTCATCGACCGGCGTGTGATCACACCAGCGGCCGGTGCCGGGCGACGAGCCGGTAGACGACCTCGGCGACCGGAGCAAAACCGGGCAGACGTTCATAGGCTGTCCGCAGCCAGGTGTGATGGGTGGCCAGGGCCCGGGCACGGAAGATGGCCTCGGCGGCGGAAAAAACCCGGCCGTCAGTGTCTATCAATTGCACGGCGCGGGCGAACTCCGCAGGCGGAATCTCCGGGAAGCGGTCCGCCGCGGTCTGCGCGGGCTCCAGATCAAGTCCGTCACCGGCCGCCTTGCGCCAGCGGTCGACCCACCGGCGGCAAAATGTGCATTCACCGTCGAAGAGCAGGACCGGACGCACCGGGGGAGGATGCGCGACACGTCGGGGCTGGCTGGTGCTTCCTGCCATGCGGGAAAATGCCACGACCACGGGCTGCGGGCAAGACACCGGGGCATATTCGGTCGAGCCCCGGACGGGAACGAATCACGGCAGCCGCTTCATTGCCTCGATGAGCTGCGGCTGGGTCGGGTTGAGCTTGAGCGCCGCCGCGTACTCGGTGCGGGCCGCCGCCGGATCGCCTTTTTTCTCGAAAATCTGTCCCAGGCGCCAATGGGCGGCCCAGAGCGGAGGCTGGTTGTCATCCGGTGTGTGGGCGAGGTACTCCTTGAGTGAGGCGGTCCCGTCGTCGAGTCGCAGGCCGCTGAGTGCCGCCACCCGGCCGATCTGGTAGACGGCGTCGAGCGCTTCGGGACGGCTGCGGTGTAAATTCTCCAGGGCCTCGAAGGCCTCCTCGTACTTTTTGTCGGCTATGCTGAGTTCGGCGAGGGCGAGCGTGCCCCGGACGGCATCGAGCTTTTGAATCTCCTGCGCTTGGGTCCGCGCCTTGTCCACGCCGCCGCCGACAATCGCCGGCGCCGACCGGTAGAAATTAAACAGCGCGTACCGGGCATTGACGCTCTGGGGATCGAGTGCCGCGCCCTTTTCGTAGGCGGCGAGGCATTTCCGGGCGAAGCCGAGCTTGGAGAACAGGCCGGCCTTTTGCGCCGAGAGACCATAGGCGTCACCCAGTGCCTTGAAATAGGGCGAAGACCGGGGCGCAAGCGTCGTGGCTTTCTCCAGCCATTTCACCGCCTCCTCCTGCTCGTCCCGCATGAGGGCCAGCATGCCGAGACGGTAGGCCGCCTCGGCGTTGTCCGGATCGGCGGCGGCCACCTGCGCGAACGCGGTGCGCGCCTCCGCGTAACGTTTCGCATGGTAAAGTTCCTGCGCCTCGGCCAGCGTGGCGGCATGGAGCCTGCCGATGGACGTTAAACAGGCGAGGGCAAGGAGAGCGCGATAGCAAGCGGGCATGGCAGCAGTGAGTGCGGGCGGAATGTGAAAGGTTCCGCGGCAGCTGTCCAGCGGACAGAACGGCGGCGCGCCGCGACCAAATCCAATCAACGAAAAAGCCGGCAGGGAACTGCCGGCGTTTCGGAAGACCCGGGGAAGAACCGTCTCAGTTCTTCCCGGTCTTTTTGACCGCTTTGCTTTCGAAGAATTCGCGGAGAACCTCCATGCGCTTGCGCAGGCGCTCATCCTGCTCGATCTCCTCGACGCTCCGCTGGGCCTCATGCTTGGCCATGAGCTTGCGGATCTTCTGGAGGGCGAGGTTCTGGAGCTGCCGCACCCGTTCGCGCGTGACCTTGAATTTCCTGCCGACCTCCTCGAGGGTCAGCTCGTCATGGCCGTCGAGGCCGAAGCGCATGCGCAGGATGTCGGCCTCGCGCTTGTCCAGCGAGTTGATCATGCCGTTGAGGTCGGACTTGAGGTTGCGCTCCCGAACGTTCTCGTAGGGGCTGACCGCATTTTCGTCGCCCACGATATCGCCAAAGGTGGCGGAGTCGCCTTCCTCGCCGATAGGCGCGTCGAGCGAGGTCGGGCGGATGCTGACGGACTTGAGGTGGGCGACCTTGTTGACGGGGATGTTGAGCTCCATCGCCACTTCCTCGTCGGTCGGCTCGCGACCGAACTCCTCGGCGAGCTTGATGGCGGCCCGGCGCATCTTGGAGATTTTATCGACGAGGTGGACGGGCAGACGGATGGTTTTCGACTGGTTGGCGAGGGCACGCTTGATGGACTGCTTGATCCACCAGGCGGCGTAGGTGCTGAGCTTGCCACCCTTGCGCGGATCGAAGCGTTCGACGGCCTTGATCAAACCGATGTTGCCCTCGCTGATAAGGTCGAGCAGCGGCAGGCCGAAGTCCTTGTAATCATGCGCGATTTTCACGACGAGGCGCAGGTTGGCCTGGATCATGTGATTGCGGGCGGCCCGGTCGCCCCGGCGGATGCGGCGCGCGAGCTTCACCTCCTCGGCGATCGTCAGCAACGGGGTTTTGGCGATTTCCTGGAGATAAAGCTGCAGGCCGCTGCGCTCGAGGGGATCAGGCTCGACAGGGGGTGGCTCAGGCTTCTCGAGAAACGAGGGGGCAGCGTCGAGGGTGGGGGATGGTTGCGGCAATACTTCGGCCCGGACATGGGCCGGTTCGGCAACGGGAAAGTCACCCGACTTGGAGGAGTATCTAAGGTACGATGCCATGGGCGTGATATTTTCGATAGTTAGACGCTTAAACAAGCCGCAGGAGGCCTGCTTACATCAAGTATGACGCGAACTAATCGTTTGGGTTTCACGTATGTCATAGCTTAATGTGTTCCACTCTAGGCTGAGGGCGGCAGCCATCGCACGCGGGCCGGCGACGTTTTGGACAGCCGGGCCATAATTGCCCGGTTTGGCGTAGGTACAGGGCGAAACGACCCGCTCAAAGCCCCTCGGCGATGGCCACGGCCTTGAGCAGCGCGGAGGCTTTGTTGATGCTCTCCTGATATTCCGACGCGGGCACGGAGTCGGCCACGATGCCGCCGCCGGCCTGGATATACACCCTGCCATCCTTCACGAGGGCCGTGCGCAGCGTGATGCAGGAATCGAGGTTGCCATCGTAGCTGAAATAGCCGAGCGCGCCCGCGTAGAAACTGCGCTGGAGTTTCTCCTGCTCGGCGATGATTTGCATGGCGCGGATCTTCGGCGCTCCGCTGACCGTACCGGCGGGGAAGGTGGCGCGCATGAGATCAAAGGCGGTCTTGTCGGGCGCGATGCGGCCCTCCACCTGCGACACGATGTGCATGACGTGCGAGTAGCGCTCGACGACCATGAACTCGGGCACGGTCACGCTGCCAAAGCGGCAGACGCGACCGATGTCGTTGCGCGCCAGGTCGACGAGCATGAGATGCTCCGCCCGTTCCTTGTCATCGGCGAGCAGCTCCTTTTCGAGCGCCAGATCTTCGGCCGCGGAGGCGCCGCGGTGGCGCGTGCCGGCAATGGGACGGATTTCGACGTAGCCGTCGGTCACGCGCACGTGCACCTCGGGCGAGGCCCCGACGAGGGCAAAGTCGCCCGTGTCGAGCAGGAACATGTAGGGCGAGGGATTGACCGTGCGCAGCGCGCGATAGAGATCGAGGGGCGTCTTTTTGAATTCGCGGGCGAACCGCTGGGCCAGCACGACCTGGATGATGTCGCCGGCGCAAATGTATTCCTTGGCGTCTTCGACCATCTTTTCAAAAGCCGGGCGCGTAAAGTTCGAGGGGGGAATGTCAATCCGCGGCGGCTCCACCAGGGCTGACGACGCCAGTTCGCGCGGTTGCTTCAGGAGATCGTAAAGACTGTGCAATTCGGCCACGGCGGCGGTGTAAGTGGCGGCCGGCTCGGCGTGCACATGGGCGTTGACGCAGAGGCGGAGCGTCTGCTTGGCGCGGTCGAACATCAGCAGGGTGTCCGAGAGCATGAAGTAGATGAGCGGAAGGCCGAGTTCATCGCGCGCCGCCTCGGGCACGGTCGGCTCGATGCGGTGGATGTATTCATAGCCCAGGTAGCCCACGGCGCCGCCCATGAAGCGCGGCATGCCCGGGACATGGACGGGCTGGTAGCCGGCGATTTCGGCTTCAATGAGCTTGAGCGGATCGTGCGGCGTGGGGATGCGCTGCACCGGGCGGCCGGGCTCGCGAATCTCGGTGGTGTCCGCATAGCAGGCGAAGACCCTGCGCGGCCGGCAGCCGATGAAGCTGTAGCGGGAGACGGCTTCGCCGCCTTCGATGGACTCGAGCAGGTAGGCCGGCCCGGCGGCCTTGAGCTTGGCGTAGGCCGAGACGGGCGTCTCGAAGTCGGCCATGAGGTCGGCGTAGACGGGCACGACGTTGCCCTGCTCGCACAAGCGCAGAAAGGCTTCCTTGCTCGGTTGGATGTTCATGCCGGAGGGCAACGGTTATGCGCCAGTCGCCGCCGCCGGCAAGGCGAATGACAATCGGTCCGTCCATGCACCGGATAACCGAAGCAGTCATCATACTTGAGATTACGGTGGTGGTGGCGGTAGATTCAGGGTGTTCGGTTGCCCCCGACCATGAAAATACCCCCGCTGCCCGGTATCGCCGCCACCGTCCTCGCCGCCTTCCGCACTGCGCTTCGGGCCCGCGCCGTGAAAAACTTCACTAATCAGCTCACCCCTAAAAACCAGAGGTAAGTGCCATGTCCATGACCAGACGTACTGCCATCAAGATTCTCGCGGGCGCGGTGCCCGCCGTCGGCGCGCTGCGGCTGCAGGCCGCGGCTGCGGAAGATGCCGGCCTTAACATTCAGTCCGGCCCGTTCAAAGGCACGCGCGAATCGCTCCGAGCCTATCGGGTTCCCGACTGGTTCCGCGACGCCAAGTTTGGCATCTGGGCGCACTGGGGCCCACAGTCGGCGGCGGAGGCGGGTGACTGGTATGCGCGCAACATGTACATGCAAGGGAGCAGGCAGTATCAGTACCACGTCGAACATTACGGCCATCCCTCGAAGTTCGGCTTCAAGGATGTCATCCCCACGTGGAAGGCGGACAAGTTTGATCCGGATTATCTCGTGGGACTCTACAAGAAGGCCGGGGCGAAATACTTCATGAGCATGGGCGTGCACCACGACAACTTCGACCTCTGGAACTCGAAGCACACGCGTTGGAACGCCGCCAACATGGGACCGAAACGGGATGTCGTCGGCGAGTTCCGTCAGGCGGCGCTGAAGCGGGGAATGAAGTTCGGCGTCAGCGACCATCTCTGGATCACCCACAAGTGGTTTTCCACCAGCCACGGTGCCGATCAAGATGGTCCGCTCGCCGGCATTCCCTACGACGGGATGGATCCGAAGTTCGTGGACCTCTACTGCGATTCGCACGAGATCTACACGAAACTGGACTGGAACGAGAATGGCATCCCGGAGTCGTGGAAACGCCACTGGTTCGCGCGAATCAAGGACCTCGTGGACAACTATCAACCCGATCTCCTGTACTGCGACGGCCACATCCCCTTCGAAGCGATTGGATTGAGTCTGGTGGCGCACCTGTACAACCTGAATGCGAAACTGCACGGCGGCGAGGTCCAGGCGGTCTACACCAGCAAACGCCGCGAGGATTCCGAGGTAGGGACGTGCCTCTTGGACGTCGAGCGCGGTGTCGTCGAGAGCATCTGGCCCAACCCATGGCAGACCGACACGTGCATCGGCAGCTGGCATTATCGGCGGGGGATCGAATACAAGACGCCGAAGACCGTCATCGACCTGCTCGTGGACATCGTCAGCCGCAACGGCAACCTGATGCTGAACTTCCCGCTGCCCAACAGCGGCATGCTCGATGACGAGGAGCTGAAGATCCTCTCCGAGATCACCGCCTGGATGGCGGTCAACAGCGAGGCGATCTACTCCACGCGTCCCTGGAAAATCTTCGGCGAAGGTCCCGGCACCCACAAACCGGCACCCAACGAGCAGTTCAATGAAAAGAGCCGGAAGGAGCTCACCGCCGCAGATGTGCGTTTCACGACCAAGGGTACGGTGCTTTACGCCTTCTTCATGGGCTGGCCGGAGAAGGAAGTGGTGATCGCGCCGCTCGCGACCACCAGCCCGCATGTCACTGGAAAAATCGGCGGCGTGGAACTGCTCGGCTTCCCCGGCAAGCTGGCGTGGACGCACGACGACGCGGGGCTGAAGGTCCAGCTGCCGCCCGAGAAACCCTGCAACCACGCCTATGCCCTGAAGATCACCGGGCTCTCCTGAAAGATAGCGTTCAAGTAACCGGCCGACGCAGCCCCGCGTCCCAGCCTGCACCCCTGAAGCCCAAAGTTCGAGGATGAGACTAAGGCGCGTCTTCAAACCGTCATTGCGAGGAGTTCCGTGCAGTGGAACGACGAAGCAAACCAGCTGGATCGCCACGCCCCGCGGCGGCGGGGCTCGCGATGACAGGCGGTTTGAAGACACGGCCCAGCCCTCGCCTGACCTCGGCACGGCGGGCAAGATCGCGCCCTTACCGATACCATGACCACTCGTTCCTTAGCCTCTCTCATCATCTCGCCCCTGCTTGCCGCGGCCGTCGCCGCCGCCGAACACCCGTGGCAGGAACTCAACGATCCGTCCGCAGCCGAAGTGGCGGCAAATTTCACGAACCCGCCGCCCGAGTATGGACTGACCATCTGGTGGGGCTGGGATGGGGTGATCACCGAGGAAGTCATCAACCGCGATCTGGATGCGTTCCAGGCCAAGGGCATCCGCGTCGTCACGATCGAAGCGGGTTATGGCATGTCCGCTCCCTACCTCTCGCCCGGGTGGTTCGAGACCATCCAGCTCGCCGTCGAGCAGGCGAAGCGCCGCGGCATGCGGGTCTGGCTGGTGGACGAAGGCAAATATCCGAGCGGTTTCGCCGGCGGCAAATTCAGCGCGGAGCGGCCCGACCTGCACATGCAGGCCCTCGTGGTCGGGGAACGGATCGAGATCGCCGCCGGGGAGACCCTTACCCGCAAGCTGGCGCCGGAGGTTGAGGGCGTGCTGGCCGTCAATCAGGTGGACAAAAGCAGCCGGCCGCTCGTCACCAATGCCGGCGAACTGCGGTGGACCGCGCCGGAGGGGAAATGGGAGGTTCTCATCATCCAGCATGCTTTCCGGAGCTCGCCGACGCGCGCCGTCAACAATCTGACCCGGGGGAAGGACGACAAAAACTCGCTGGAGGATTATCTCAACCCGGCGGCGACGCGGCAGTTCCTTGTCTGGACCCACGAGCAGTACAAAAAATATGTGGGCGCGGAGTTTGGAGTAACCGTGCTGGGTTTCCGCGGTGACGAGCCGGACTATTCGATCAGCGGCATTCCGTGGACACCGGCGATTTCCACCGAATTCGAGCAGCGGAAGGGTTACGACGTGCGGCCGTATGCCGCATCGTTTTTCGCCCCTCATCCCACGGAGGAGCAGCAACGGGCGAAGGCGGATTATTGGGACGTTTGGTCAGACCTTTTTCGTGACAATTTCTTCCGGGTGCAGGGCGAGTGGTGCGCCGCAAACGGCATCGAGTACCTGGTACACCTCAATCATGAGGACCAGATGATGGCTCTGATTCATTCCGAGGGAGACTTCTTCAAGGACATGCGGTACGTGGAGGTGCCGGGCATCGACACCATCTGGAATCAAATCTGGCCGGGCAAGGTGTCGGACTTTCCGAAGTACGCCTCCTCGGCGGCGCACGGGTTCGGCCGGCCGCGCGCGTTCACGGAGAGCTTCGCTGCCTACCGGACGCCTCCGACGGTCGAGCAGGCAAGGTGGGTCATGAACCAGCAGTATGTGCGCGGCATCAATCTGCAGGAGGTCATGTTTGTCATGGCTTCGAGCGGCGGGCAGATCGGCTTCCGCGGCTGGCTGGGTGATGAAAAATTCCCCGCGGCGGTGGCCTATGCGAACCGCGCCACCTATCTGCTGGCGCAGGGCCGGCCCGCGGCCGGGATCGCGGTCTACTATCCGAACCTGAGCATGTGGCTCGGCGATGCCGCGGCCGACGCCGGCACGCTCGCGCTCATGCAGCAGTTGCTGGAACGCCAGCGCGACTTCGACTTCATCAACGAGGAGGCATTCGCCACGGCCCTGACTCCCGATGGTGGTGCCCTGAGAAATCTCAGCGGCCAGTCCTACCGTGCCGTCATCGTGCCGCCGTCGAGCGCGATTTCCCGACTGGCGCTGGACCGACTGCATGCCTTCGCCGAGGCCGGCGGTCGCGTGATCTTCCTCGGTCGCCAGCCTTCGCTGGTCGTGGGGAAAACGTTCCTGCAGGCCGGCGGGCCGCCGGACTTGGGCTGGGCCGTGCGTGAGCCGTCGGGAGAATTGACGCCGCGCGTCATCGAAGCGCTGCCGCCACCGGACGTGCTGCTGGATCAACCCTGTCCGCCGGTGAAATATCTCCATCGGCGCTGGCGGGATGCCGACCTCTATTTCTTCTTCAACGAAAGCGACCAGCCGCAGACGCGCCAGGCGACGCTGAGCGGCGGCGGCCCGGTGCGGGTCTGGGATGCCAATGCGGGAACCATCGGACCTGCGGACAACACGGCGGCAGGGAATGGAACAGTAAGACTGCGGCTGGAGTTGGAACCCTTTGGAACCAGGTTCATCGTGGTTGGCGCAGTGCCTCCGGCCACGGTTGATAAGCGGTGATGATTGGCGCCGGGCACAGACAACTCACCGCGAAGGCTCCCACCGGTCCTGATTTTCTCCATGTATTTCCCAAGAAAGGTGAACACATGAAACTCACAGTCATGTCATATCGCAACGTCTTCTGCGCCTTTGCCCTGATGGCGGCCTGCCTTCAGGGGCAGCCCGCCTCGTCCATTCCCCATCTCGAAAAACGGGGTGCGACCACCCAACTGATCGTCGACGGCAAGCCGTATCTTGCCTTGGCGGGGGAGGCCGCCAACACCGCTTCCTCCAGCCTCGACTACATGGAGCCGGTCTGGCCGCGGCTCGTGCAGATGAACCTCAACACCGTTCTGGTGGCCGTGGCGTGGGACTGGATCGAGCCCGTGGAAGGCAAATATGATTTCACGCTAGTGGACGGACTGCTCGCGGGCGCCCGGAAGAACAATCTGCACGTCATGTTCCTGTGGTTCGGGAGCTGGAAGAACGGCATCTCCAGCTTCGTGCCCGCCTGGGTCAAAGCCGACCAGGACCGGTTCCCGCGCGTGACTATCAAGAGCGGCAAGTCCATCGAAGTCCTTTCCACCTTGAGCGAGGTGAACCTCGCAGCCGATACGCGCGCCTACACCGCCTTCATGCGGCATCTGCGCGAGGTCGATTCCGCGCAGCACACCGTGGTCATGATCCAAATGCAGAACGAAGTGGGCGTGCTCGGCGATTCACGGGACCGCTCGGCCGCGGGCGAGGCGGCCTTTGCGAAGGCCGTGCCGCCGGAGCTGACGGACTACCTGCAGAAAAACCGGGACCGGTTGTATCCGGACCTCCTCAAGCTCTGGGAGGCCGCCGGCTTCAAGGCCGCGGGAACCTGGCAGGAAGTCTTCGGCACCGGGCCGGCGACGGATGAGATCTTCATGGCGTGGAATTACGCGCGCTACATGGATCACATCACGAAGACCGGGAAGGCCGAATATCCGCTGCCGGTGTTTACGAACACGTGGATTGTCCAGCCGGAGGACAACGGGCCGGGCGATTATCCCAGCGGAGGACCGGAGCCGCTCGTCATCGACGTGTGGAAGGCCGGAGCGCCGTCGATCGACATCAACGCGCCGGACATCTACCTGCAGAATTTCGCGGACTGGGTCGCGCGTTTCCACCGTGACAACAATCCGCTCTTTGTGCCCGAATCCCGGGGCGACGCGGGCGGCGCCGCCAACGCGTTCTATGCCATCGGGCAGCACGCCTCGATCGGCTACTCGCCCTTCGGGATCGACAACGCCGGGCGGCTGGTCGCCCTGCGGCCGGACGCTGGCGCGCCGCCACCGGCCGAGGTCGAAAACCTCCCGCTGCCCAAGGCGTATGCGGTGCTGTCCCAACTGACCCCCCTGATTCTGGAGCACCAGGCGGCCGGCACCATCGCCGCCGTTTCGCTCAACGCGCAGCACGCGACGCAGAACATCCCGATGGGTAACTACACCGTAACCGTCGATCGACGGCACAACCGGCGCAATCCCTCGGAGGTCGTACCGACGGGTTACGGCCTCTTTCTGATGATGGGTCCGGACGAATATCTGGTGGCGGGCAGCGACCTTCAGGTCACGTTCACCCCGACCTCGCCGGGACCGCCGATCGCCGGGCTGGCCGAAGTCTGGGCCGGGCGGTACGTGGACGGAAAGTGGGTGCCGGGCCGCAAGCTGAGCGGCGACGACATCCTGCTGAATTACAAACTGGACGAAGCTGCCGCGAACAACCAGTCGGGAAGCGGTCTGATGTTTGGCCCTGACGGACCGACGATCCAGCGCGTCAGGCTCTATCGCTACAAGTAAAGGCGCTCACGCGTGGGACCGATGCGCTTGCGTGGAGGGCGTCCTGCCGTCCAGCAGAATTGCCTTCCTGAGGGAAGACACGCTTGCGTGGAGGGCGGTGCTCCCGCACCGCCGACGGTTGACCTTGGGAAGCACGCCGGATGGTGGAGAATACGCTGTTGTCCTGCCAATCCCCGGCGCGGAGTCTCGCCGCGATCCGGTGTCACTCGAATCCCAACTCCCTGTTCGCAGCCATCCCGCGCATTGGCCGGTGGTGAGAATGCGAAATCGGTCCAGCGCGGTCTTCCTGACGGTATGCGTGCGCGGCCGGCGGCCGCTGCTCGCGCGTCCTGACATTCACGAAATCCTGATCGCAGCATGGCGCGCCGCCGATCAATGGATCGTCGGGCGCTACGTCCTGATGCCGGATCATCTCCACATGGTCTGCGCGCCGGCGGAAGCAACAACTGCGTCATTGGCCCAATGGGTGCGGTTTTGGAAGGGCCGGTCGTCAAAGATCTGGCCGTTCGCCGCCGAGAAGCCGGTCTGGCAGCAAGATTTCTGGGACGGGCAGCTGCGTTGCGGGGAGAGCTATACGAAGAAGTGGTAATACATCGTGAACAATCCAGTCCGTGCCGGCCTGTGCACGCGCGCGGAAGATTGGCCCTTCCAAGGTGAGATCGTCGAATTCCGTTTTCACGCCGGCTGATATTGACGTCGATATAGGAATAACGGCTCGGCGGGAGCCTCGCCCTCCCCAAGGCCGATGCGCTTGCGTGGAGGGCGGTGCTCCCGCACCGCGCCGTTTCACTTCGCCACCCGGGTTTCTGGAGGTCCGAGATAGCCGGGCTTCAAACCGCCGCAATCGATCACAATCTTGTCCACCACCACGCCCGGATCGACCATGTAGATTTTCAGCACGTGCGCGCCGGCGGCGGGCACGCGGAGCCGCGTCGAGACCGCGAGCACCTCGTTGAGCACGCTTTGAGACCACTCCGGCGAGCCCACCTCCGCGCCGGCGGTCACCAGCTGCGGTAACTGGTCATCGAGCGCCACGGCCAGACGCAGGCCGTTGCCGGTCAGGATGGGCTGGGTGGGGAGGAGGTTCACGATCGCCGTGATCTCTCCCGCCGTTGATAAATGCACCCGGTAATCGAGCCGCGGGGCGTCGGTCATGAGCTGCGCCGGCTCGAGGCTCGCCGCGGTCGTGGGGAAAACCGCCACCGCGTCTCCGGTGCGTCCGAGTCCGGGAATGACCTCCCAGCCTGCGCCTCCTTGGTCAATTTTATCCGTGTAGTGCTCAGCCTCGATCGACACGACGCCGTTCGTCTCGATGAAACCGTCAAACCCGCCCGGCGCCTTGGCCGGCGCGTGGGCGGGACCTTCCGCGGCATTCGGCGCGGACGCAAACTGAGGGAGAGCCCAAGGGGCGATGCGAATCTTCCGCCACTGGTTGTCGGCTGGCTCGAGGGCAAGGATGCGACGCCATTTGCCGCCGGCGATCTGTTCGTTGAAAACGCGTGTCTCTTCCTTCAGCCGGGCGTCGGCGGCCTCCGCCTGCCGGGCGAGTTCCGGCGCATCGGTCTGGCTGGAGGCGGCGTGGAGCGCCGAAAGTTCGCCGAAGAAGTAGCGTTCATTGGCCAGGGCGGTGCCGCGCACCGGATACGCCACCAGCTCATAGAAGGCGTCCTTGGCGGCATCCGGCAGAGTCGCATGGAGTCGGTCCACCCGCGCGCGCAGTTGGACCAAGGCTGCGAGCCGCTGCCGCGTCTCCTCCGCCGTGAACGGACTCGGACGCGGCGACTCATTTGGCAGCCACCATTGGAGATGCTCCGGCTTCCGCTGGAAGTTGAGCCGGTAGTACTGATCCATGATACCGGCAATTTCCCGGGCGTGTTCCGCGCCAAACTCGCGTGCGGCCCATTCGACGAGGAAACCGGGTAGATTCTCGCGCCGCCAGCGGTGGATGTCCCACGCCATCTCCAGAAAAAATTCCGTGCCAATCTCGGCCGGCTTGAGATCGCCGACGTTAACGATCCAGATCGTGCGCGCACCATGATCGTAGGCTTTGGTCATCTCCTCCCAAACCAGCGCCGGGGGCGTGGTGCAGAGCCAGAGGTAGGACAGCGGGCTGCCGAGATAAGACAGATGGTAGTACACGCCCGAACCACCCCGCCGCTGCTGCTCCGCCGGCGTGGGAAAATGGCGGATGTAGCCAAAATTATCGTCGGGCCAGACGAGGGTAACGTCATCCGGCACGTGCAGGCCGGCGTGATAAATATCGAGCACCTCCTTGTACGGGGTGAACGCCTGGGGAACCTGCGTGACATCGGGATTCACGTGGTTCGCGAGCAGCAACCGCTGGTCGGCGAAGATCTGCTCCAGCACGCGGAGGTGCTCCGCGGTGGTCGTCGGGCCAACCATGGCGGAGTCGTGGATCCCGCGCATGCCGAGGGTGTAAATGTTTTCGAAGCGGCCGTTCTCCCGCACGCGCTGCTCCCAATACTTCAGCACACCTTCGCGGTTCGTCACGTAATTGTAGCTTTCGGGCGGGGCGGTCCACTCGGTGACGTTGTCGCGCAGCATCGGCTCCGCGTGCGACGAGCCCATGACGATCGCATAGTCGTCGGCGAGCTGCTTGTTCTGCGGGTAGAGATTGAACGCCTTGGTGCAGGCGTGCATGGCCGGCCAGAGGGTGTTGGCCTTCAGCCGCAGGAGCAGTTCGAAGATGCGGGCATAGGTCTTGGGCCCGATATCGCCCAGCGCCGGATCGAATGTCTTTGCCGCCCACGGCTGCAGGCCCCAGTCCTCGTCGTTGAGGAAGATGCCGCGGTATTTCACCGACGGCGGACCGTGTTGGTGCGCGCCCGCCCGGATCGCCAGTGAAGCGCGCTTGGGCACCGGCACATCCGCCCACCAATACCACGGCGAGACGCCGATCGACTCCGACACCTCGTAAATCCCGTAGATGGTGCCGCGGCGATCGCTGCCGGCGATGACGAGGGCTTGGTCCACATCGGGCGCCGGGTCGTTCACGACCTGCACCACGTAGCTCTCCCATTTGCCGCGCACCCCGCTGGCATCGAGCTTTCCGGCCGCCGCCAACCCGTCAATGAACTTGCTCTGCCCCAGCATCCCGATGAGCACGAGCGGGCCGCGCCGGGACGCCGGGTCCTGGCTCAGTTGCGGCCGGACGCCCGTGACGCGCTCGACATCCGCGGCCAGATCACCCGCGGCCCGCAGGATCGATTTGTCAGCCCCGGGCTCGAGCCAGATGGCCGCGGACCGTCCTCCCGTCGCCAGCACAAAGTCGGCAGCGCCCGGCGATTCGGTCAGCAGGGACTCACCCCGGGCCATGCGGGTGTCACCTAACAGTCGAACCGACAGGAGCCCGATCAGCAGCAATGGGGCGGCGATGATCGAGACTGGCCTCCATTGTACTCGGATAATAAACATGGAAACTGAACCCGGGATTAACCTCTTGATTTCCAGCGCAGGCCGTTCTGGCTCAAGACAAATAAAGTTGGGAACTGAGTTCTCAGGCTATCGTTGGCACCTGCTGGACAGGGGAAACAGGCTGCGCAGCATGGTCGGGGTTCGTGGAAAATCGACAACATACCAAGCAGAGGGAATTGATGCTACCCACAGGCGGCACGGTTGGAAGACTACACCCGCGCTCCAAAGCACGGCGATAATCCACGCCAAACATGATCCGGGCAACTTTGTGCGCCAATTTGAGGAGTACATCGGGGGCGGATGGCGATCGCTTGACAGCGGAACAAAGAGTCGGCCCGATTCAGTGCGCGAGGCGGTCGGGCGGTCGACCTTTGCCCCGGCACGGGCGGGGCGAGTTCAAGCGGATCAAGGCTAGTGAAAAGATCGCGAGGGTGCCCGGAGCGTGTTCGACGCGCTGAACGGCCTCGGCCAGCCACACTCCGGAAGCGACAGCTACCTGCTCCTTTCACCATCCAAGCCCGAGTTCGAACGAACGCCCACCTGCATCGGCGTTGGTGGCGTCGACGTCCTGAGATTCTATTTCGCCTGCCGTGACGAAACAAAGGAATACACCGGATGCTGTTACGGCCAATCGCGCGTATTGTTCACGGCGGCAAATGACGATAGCGGTTTCGCGTTTCGGCGTCCGCCGGCGCCGTTTCGGCAGGCTCAGGGCCCTGAGCGCAGTCGTAGGGCTGCGCACCGCGCTCAATTACGCGACGGGGGAACGGCGGCCCCCAGCCGCCGGGCCGCCTCAACATGCGCGGCCGCCTCGTCGTGCCGACCAGCGCTCTCCAAGGCGATGGCCAGGTTCAGGTGCACCTGGGCCAAGTTCGGATTCAACCGCAGCGCCGCCTCGAATTGGGCGATCGCCTCCGGCGTGCGCCCCATCATGAGCAGGGAAGTGCCCAGATTGTTGTGCACTTCCGGCACGGCCGGATCGATTTGCAGCGCCTGTTCGTATTGGGCGATGGCCTCTGGCAGGCGGTCCGCTTCGCGGAACGCGTTGCCCAGATTGTTATGGGCGCCAGCGAAATCCGGCTTGAGCCGCAGCGCCTCCTCATAATGCGCGATCGCTTCCTGAGCTCGGCCGTCCGCCCACAGCGCGTTACCCAGATTGTTGTGAACGTCGGGCACGTCCGGATCGATTTGCAGCGCCTGTTCATATTGGGCGATGGCCTCCGGCAAGCGGTCCGCCTCGCGGAACACGTTGCCCAGATTGTTGTGCGCGGCGGCGAACTCCGGCTTGAGCCGCAGCGCCTGTTCGTAGTGCATGATCGCTTCCGGGGTTCGGCCGGCCGCTCGCAACGTGTTGCCCAGATTGTTGTGCACGTCGGGCAGGGCGGGATTGATGCGCAGCGCCTGTTCGTAGTGCGCGATCGCCTGCGGCAGCCGTCCCGCCCGGGCCAACGCCAAGCCAAAGTCGTTGTGGGCCTCGGCGTAACCCGGCTCGAGCCGGATCGCCTCCTCGTATTGCGTCAGTGCCTCTTCGAGCCGGCCAGCCTGGGCCAGAATGTTGCCGTAATTATCGCGTGCGGCGGCGTTGCCCGGTCGTTTGGCCACCGTGTCGCGCCAGATCGTGGCGTCGCTGCGGTAGACGGTGTTGCGCTGGACGGTCAGCCAGCCCAGGCCAACAGCGGCCGCCGCCAATACGAACCGGCTACGACGGCCCAGCCAAGCGTACAACGCCAGAACCAGCAGCACCATCACCGGCGCTAGGGCGAGATACATGCGATGCTCGGCCAACGTCTGGCGAGTCCCGGGCACTAGGGAAGTCGGGGCCAGGATCGCGAAGAACGTGGCTCCCAGGAACCCGAGCGCCGGCCGACGGACGAGCGCCACCGCCGTGGTGGCGACCAGCAGGGCGACTCCCGCGGCATAGGGTGCCACGTCCCCGACCGACGCCATCCACCGCACTCCGTAATCAACGATCAGGGGATGCGGCCAGGCCGACAGCCAGAGATAATGCGACAACGCCTGGAATTGGGTCGCGGCGTAGGTCCAGAAGCTCACGCCGACGCCGAAGCCCGCCGTTCCCCCGCGATTCGCGGCGAGCAGCACTAATCCCGTCAGCGGGATCCAAGTGGCCGCCAACGCGAGATGGACTCGCCCGCGTTGGCGCCAGGCCGCGCGGAAACTGCGGGCCACGAAGACGCGGTCATAGAGCAGCACGATGAGCGGAGCCGAGACCATGACCTCCTTGGTAGCCATGCCGAGGAGACAGGCGACGAAGGCTAAAGCAGCCCATCCTTTTGAACAACGAAGACGCAAAGGCACAGAGGAGTTTTGGGCAATTGTTCCAGACTCTTGGTGACTCGGTGCCTTTGTTGTTTCGACAGAACCTCGGCCCGCATCGCTGTCGATCGCGCGGATGAAACAATAAAGGGTCAGCAAATAGAACAGGCCCATCAGCGACTCGGCTCGCTGCACGATGTACGTCACGGATTCGGTCTGCAGCGGATGCAGCGTCCAGAGCAAGGCGATGGCCAGAGCGATGAGCGTAGCGTCCGATTGTAGGAAACCCGCTCGCGGGCGATCATCGGTCGCAAGCGGCCTTCCTACAACGTTGGTTCCTGCCAGCGCCTGCCCTGAGCGGAGTCGAAGGGTCCGCCGGATCACACCGAACAGCGCGAGGCCGGCGCAAATATGGATGAGCAGATTCAGCGCGTGATAGCTCCAGACGCGGTCGCCGCTGAGCGCATAGTTGAGCGCGAAGGACAGATTCAGCACGGGCCGGCCCGTGACCGTCAGACCACCACCGGGCGGCATGAGCGATGTGGGCAAACGGCGGATGGTCGGGTTCTGGGGAATCGACAGCAGGTCGTCGAAGATGAGCGGCCCGGAAAAGCTGTTGGCGTAAACGGCGAGCGCAGACAGGACCAGGCCGGCCCCGGCGACGACGGTCGTCCGCCGCGAGACGCGGCGCTCCGGTGTGGCCGGAGTTCGAAGCGGGACGCTCATCGGTCGTGCTCCAATTGTTCCAGCCTCGCCCGCGCCAGACTCGTGACGTAGTCGATGTCGTTCCAGACGAATCCGGCTTTCAGCGCGGGCAAGTAGGCGACCGCCGTCGCGCCGATCACCAGCGCACCCAGCCAGACCGGGTGGGCCCACCAGCGTCGTCTGTCCGCGGCCGTTCGGGAGGGGTCGGTCATCGGCGAAACGCCGGAAGAGAGGGACGATGGATTCGACACGGATCGTTCATATACCGGACCGCGGGCCAGCCGGCCAGCGCGATGTAGCGAGTGATTGCGGTTTTTTGTTGAGGTTGACGAGAGCAACGAGATGGGCTGAACGTTCACGCCATGAGATTGCCCCTATTCGTCTGGCTGGCGTTGCCTCTCGGTCTGCTCGCCGTGACCTGCCGTGCCGACCCGAACCCTGAAATCGTATCGCTCGGTCACGACACCTACGCCCTGACCCGCTGGGCAAACAATGGATTCACGCGCAACACCGAGAAACTGCAATCGCAAGCGCTCGAGGATGCCGCCGCGTATTGTGCCAAGTTGCACAAGGAGCTGAAGATTGTCAGCACGACGACGGCAAGGCCGTTCGTCCCGCTCACGGGGTTCGCCAGCGCCAAAGTCGTGTTCAAGGCGCTGGACGCGAACGATCCGGAGCTGCATGCCCCGGTAGCGGCGTCAGCCCCAAGCGCCGCGACGCCGGTGGTCGCCGAAAACGCAGCGCCACGGACCACGACCGATGCGCTCTACAATGACCTGATGAAGTTGGATGACCTGCGGAAACGCGGACTTCTGACCGAGGAGGAATTTCAGGCGCAAAAGAAGAAGTTGTTGGAGAAATCCAACTAGGTAGGCACGGTCGACATCCTGCATTCTCAATTGGAGATTGGAAGGAGTGATGTTCTGGGGGTGGGGTGTTCTTCTCGTAACGACGGAGCGCGGTCCGGGAGAACTCCAGATCTGTTTACGTGAAGTGCCGAAGCGCGTCGGGCCCGGCGCGGAATTCCACGTCAACGCCCAATGACATTGGTGTTGGTCAGCGGATTCTCAATCGGTCGCCGCTTTGTGGCCTGAAGGCCAGCATGCGATGAACCCGGGGATCCGACTTTATTATCTGCTCAAGCGGATCCGGAGGTCCCTCCGTTACCAACTTTATTCTCCAGCGGCCGACTTTATTAGCCGGGTTCCAACTATATTGTTTTAAAACACCATTGTACTCGGATAATAAACATGGAAACTGAACCCAAGGCTAACCTGTTGATTTCCAACGCGAGTCATTCTGACTCAAGACAAATAAAGTTGGCAACTGGAGGTCGGTTTCGAAGGTCAGGGCAGGGGAGGCCAGACAATAAAGTTGGAAACTGAGTTCTCAGGCTATCGTTGGCATCCGCTGGACAGAGGAAAACAGGCTACGCAGCATGGTCGGGAGTCGTTGAAAATCGACAGTTTGCTGGGCAGAGGGAGTTGATGTCTACCCACACGGGAGAGTCGCGAGTACGGCGGGGACGGCGCGCATCCGATTTAACGTAGAATACTCAATTTTAGTCAGGCCATTGTCGGCATGATTGGGTGATCCCCGTGCTTCCCTGCTTGAAGCGATTGTGCTGCAGTCGATGCCGTGGGGGACTCCGCTCCGCTGTGGAAATCCCAGCCCACGCCGCGACCCTCCGTCTTTGATACGATCATGAACGCCGCCATCGTCCCCATCTGGCGCCCATCCAAGGCACGCCGATTTGCTTGGCCCTTTCTTCTTCACCCTGCGGCCCTCTTTTTGTTTGCCGGCTCACGGCCGCTGTTCGCGGCGGGTAGTCCCACCCAACACGACCAACGCATCGCGGGTATCGCCCGGTCCGCTGCGTCCCTTTTTCGACCCTAAATCCCGGTCAACTGAAAGGACCTGTATGCAAGAGTTCGATCCCGGCCCGCCCCAGGCGTTCGCTGATCTGTTCGCCGCCGTTCCGGACTACGGTTCGTTCAAAGCCAACTTCTGGTACGATTGGGGACCTATCTTTTACCGCGGCCGGCTCGATGGCACCGCCCGCGTATTCTGTATTGCCTCGGACCCCGGCCCGACGGAACGCGTGGCCTGTCGAACCCTCGTCGGAGACGCGGGCCAGCGAGTTCAGGGCTTTTTGGCCAAACTTGGGATCACGCGATCGTACGTCTGCCTAAACGCCTTCGCCTACGCCTTGTTTCCGAGCAAGAACACCGCCGCTCCCCAGATGCTGAAGGACCCGGCCCAACTGGTATGGCGCAACAAGCTCTACGACGCTGTGAAAGACGGCGCCCATCTCCAAGCCATCCTCGCCTTCGGCGGAAACGCCCAGACCGCGGTCGATTTGTGGCCCGGCAAAGGCGTGGTCCCCGTGTTCAAGGTCCCGCATCCGAGCGATCACGATGCCGTGGCGCTGGTCACGGCGTGGAGGGCGGCCATTCCGCAAATCAGGGCCGTGGTCGTGCCCGACCCCGACGGAACTGCAAGCGGACCGAACTACGGCGCCGCGATCCAGGAGGCGGACTACTCCCGGATTCCACCGCGCGACCTGCCGTTCGGCCTTCCTGCGTGGTTCGGCGATGACGCCTGGGGGCGGACGGCTCAACCGGCACATACCAATTGCGTCAACCGGCCGAGCCCCGACGACCGTCACACCCTGAAGTGGATCGCCCCCCAGCTGACCTGACGCACCAACCCGGCGAAACCATGAATCCGCTCGCTTCTACTCAGTACGCCTTACGGGGCACGATCGTCACGATGGACGCCTCCAACACCGTTCTCGCAGGTGGAACGGTTTGCGTGAGCGAGGGGAAGATTGTCTCGGTCCAGCCGAGTGGAGTGCCGCTGCCACCCGCGTTCCAGAACATCCTGGTCGTCGATACCCAAGGGACCATTTATCCCGGCCTCATCGAGCTGCACAATCATCTCAGCTACGATGTGCTGCCACTCTGGAACGTCCCCAAGCGCTTCGACAACCGCGATCAGTGGACCGCCGTTCCCGAATACCATCAGTTGGTCACGGGCCCGATGAACGTGCTCGGGAAAACTCCGGGCTGTGTCCAGGCCATTGTTCGTTACGTCGAATGCCGCTGCCTGCTCGGCGGTGTCACCACCAGTCAGGGGATTGCCCTCAGCAGCAATGAGGGCATCGAACGGCTGTACCGAGGTTTGGTTCGCAATGTCGAGGAGCCGGATGATCCAAGCCTTCCGGCCGCGGCCACCCATATTCTGGACGTCGAAGCCAGAGACGCCGCCAAGTTCCTCGCCGCGCTCAAGAGACACGCTTGCGTCCTCCTGCACTTAAGCGAAGGCACTTCCTCGACGGCCCATCAGCATTTTGATGCGCTCCATCTTCCGGACAACACGTGGGCCATTGCGCCGTCGCTCGCCGGCATTCATTGCGTGGCTTTGAACGCCGATGACTTCAAAACCATGCATGACCACGGCGCATCGATGGTGTGGTCCCCCTTGAGCAACCTTCTGCTCTATGGCCAAACGGCTGACATCCGAGCCGCGCGCGGCAGCGGCATACGCATCGGCCTTGGGTCGGATTGGTCGCCGAGCGGCAGCAAGAATCTGCTCGGAGAACTCAAAGTGGCCCGCTTGGTCAGCAAACACTCGGCCGATCCTCCGGTCTTCTCCGATTTCGAACTCGTGGCCATGGCCACACGCACCGCAGCCCAGATTCTATCGTGGGACAAGGCCCTCGGCTCGATCGAAACCGGCAAACTCGCCGACCTGCTCGTCATCGATGGAGTGAACGACGATCCCTATGCTCATCTCTTGGAAGCGGCGGAAACCGATATCGTCTTGGTGATCATCAAAGGCGTGCCGCGCTACGGAACCGTGCCATTCCTGCAAAACGTCGCACCGGCCACCGAGGCTTGGATGATCGGCGGCTCGCCGCGAATCCTGAATCTGGCGCAGGCAGTAGCCGATCCCACGGTCGGAGCCCTCACGCTGGGACAAGCCCATGCCACGCTCCAGCAATGCCTCCAAAACCTTCCTACGCTACCAGCACCGGCCGCGGCTAGCACGTTAAAGACCTCCAAATCCGTCGCATCTTCCCCAAAGCCCACGTGGACGCTGGTCTTGGACCATCTTGATGACGGAAAGACGGCCCATCGCCCCCTCCTTCCTCTGCCAGGCGTCCGCACCGCCGCGCCGGCTTTGAAAACAGCGGCATCCAAAGCGACCCCGCTCCCGCTCGTGCCCCTCGCGCTCGAACCGTTAACGGTCGCGGACGACAAAAACGGTTTCTTCGACCGCTTGAACCAGCAGGTCAACCTGCCCGCCTACATCAAATCCGAGCTTCCTCTCCTTTACTGAAAACCCCATCAGCCCGAGCATACGAAACGGAAGAACAGAACACCGGAGGTGGTTAAGATGAAAAAGCCAAAATTCTCGCGGCACGCGATGATCATGATCGGGGTGGGCCTTGTCGCCATGGCCAGCATTCCGACGACCCGCGGCGAAGCAAACAGCCAGCCCCTAGTCACCAAAGTGACGTCGGATTCGCCGCAACCCGACGTCGCCGGACTGGGAGATCGGCTCGTGGTCGGCGTCGAAAATCTGTCGGATCTGCTCGCCCAAGCGAAGAAGGAACGACACGAGATCATTCTCTATCTGGACGGCTTGCCCCTCCGGGGCGTTTACCCGGAATCCATCGATCTGATCCGGAACGAGCTGCGTTTCGAACTTCGACGCAGCGATGCAGCGAGGCCCACTTGGGCGGCCTTGCTCGGGAAGCCGACTCATTTTGTCCGTAATGTCTCCCTCAGCGTCGGTCTAGAGGACGGGCATCCGGTTGACACGGCGGTTCAAGGGCGGAACAGCTTCCGGCTGGTCGTGGTCCACGGGAGCTGGTTGCTGGCCTGTCTCGGGTTGCTGGCACTGATCTTTATCTGGCTGTGGGTGTGGGGCAGGAAAAGCCAGATGCTGCGCGATAGCGGCCCTGATCCGGGTGACGGGCGCTTGCGGCCTTATTCGCTGGCAAAAACCCAGATGGCTTTTTGGTTCTTTTTGATCGTGTCGGCATTCGTGATCATCTGGGCGATCACCGGCTCGCACGATTCCATTACCGAATCGGTGCTGGTGCTTATGGGTATCGGCAGCGGCACGGCTCTCGGAGTTGCGGTGCAGGACAAAGGCAAGGAGCACTCCAGCAAAGTCCTCAAGGAGCTGGACGAACTGCGATCGCAACGCGCCGCATTGGCCGCCGGCACCGACACGACTGAGATCGACGCTAAGATCAAGGAGAAAACCCCGGCGTCGGTCCATTTTATGACCGACGTGCTGACGGATGCAGATGGGATTAGCCTGCATCGTTTTCAGATGTTTGTTTGGACGCTGGTTCTGGGCGTCATTTTTATCAAGGAGGTCTATTGCAACCTGGCCATGCCGGAGTTCAACGCGACATTGCTCGCCTTGATGGGGATAAGTTCAGGCACGTTCCTGGGGTTCATGATTTCAGAAGGCCATTCGACCGAGCAATCAAAGCAAGCGAACGACTAGCCCGATGAAAAGTTCGCCAGCATCCCTTCGCCTCACCGCACCCGGCTTGGTGCTCACGTTCGTGCTAACGCTGACGGCCGGCTGTTCCAGCGTCCAATTGATCGCTCCCTATGACGACCAACTGGACAAGCAGGTGACGGCCCTTCAGACCGCGACGGAAACGTTTTTGGTGAAGATCGAACGCGAGGGGCTCAGCAGCGCCGATGACTACAAGAAAAACTACACGGCCTTTTATGACGACGAAAAAGTTGCCATCTCCGGTCTGGCGGTGCGGGCGAGTGCGATCGCGTTAAACTCGCAGACAGCGGGGGAGATCAAGAACCTCAAAGACACCATCGATCAAATGGAGAAACGACACCAGGAGTCCGGCTTGTCGAAAATGGACGCGGCGCAGTTCGAAGAGAGTTTGGACAGAATCTTTCGAGCCATCCTGACCTTGGAACTCGCCAAGAAAGGCGCCACCTCAACCGGCAGCGGAAACAAATAACATGAGCTTCAAAATCGATCCAAACCTGGGCGCCAACATGGCCAATGCGGCGAGTGGCGCGCTCGTAGCAGGCGGAAAGGCCGCGATGGACTATGCCACCCATGAATTCCAGCAATTCGCGGAAGATGTCGATCACATCCAAGACATGCTGGCCGCAGGGACGATATCGCCTCAGGACGCACAGTACTATGTCAACCTGCAGAAAATGTCGATGCAATCGGTGCTGCTGACCATCCAAGGACTCGGAGTCCTTGCGGTTCAAAGCGCGATCACCGCGGCGCTGGGGGTTCTGAGCACGGCCATCGGCGCCGCGCTGAAGGTGGCGCTTTAGGCGTCTATTGCGCGCGACCGCGGTCAGGCCGGGCCGAAAAGGCTGTGGTCGGGAGCGCGCGACCAGCGAGAAGAATAACCTTGGCAGTCATTTAGGACATGACAATGGACATTCGAATCATCCCGGGGACAGTTCGCTCCAAGCAGTATCCTTGGCAGGTGGCTGGTTGGGTCGAGTCTGCAGCTGATCACCTCAATCACATCAATGTGGCATTCGATGCACTCGGGATCGACCGCGTACGCATATTGAAGGACCTTCACGAGGACCTAGGCAGCTTGGCTGTCCAGTTCCCGGAAGATTTCGCCCCCTACGGAGAACACCGAGCCCCTCGGCCGCAGGCACGTTATCACGCCACTGAGGCCATAAAGCAGTTTTTTACGGGCGTGAAGGTGGTCGAGGAGGATGAAACGATCATTACACGAAAGCTGCCCCTCTGTGTGTTTGATTCCCCAAGTGTCCCCAAGGCGAAAACAACGTACGCCGAGGGTACATCCACAGACGTGACGGCTGGCTGGAGTATCGAAGTGCTAGGAACTGGCTTTGGCTCAGATGTCACGCTGTCCGTAGCTCAGGCGAGCGAGTTCATGTCCTCGGCCGGCGAGCGGAAGCTCATCTTCGCGCCGCTACACATTAAGGTCGTTCGAGCTGCACTATATAAGCGGGGCAAACTACAGGAGAGATTCCTCAGGGCTGAATTGTTCGAGCCTGAAGCGCGCGATGCGAACGGTGTCGGTTCAGTGACCGACGCAGATTGGCAGAGGCTGGTGGGGAAGGGACGAGTTCGAGAGCGGTTTGATCTGTCCGGTGACACTAGCCAGAGCATCGTGAAATACCGGCGCAATTATCAGTTATCAGGGACTTTTGAGACCAGCCTCGGCCTTAGTGCCTTCAATCTCAAGTCGAAGGTCATCGCCAAGTGCGCCGCCAAGCAAACTACCGAGTTTACCTTCGAACTTCCGCCGGGTCGGCTCTATGAACTGCGGGAACCTCTCTCGGTCGCCGGCTTCTATTTTGGCCCGTGACGCGTGGTGCCTGCCTAACCCACGCTTCCAAGCGATCGGCAAGCCGGCGCGGCGTTGACTGAAGCGAGGCGGCGGATTTGGCACGGGAGAGCCGTGGTTTGCGGCCTCGTCGGCCCTATTGGGTGCCGCGCCGGGGGAACGGAGGCCGGAGGAGCGGGAGGTCCGGGGCGCCTGAAGGGACTCCCATTCCGATCGGCCAGTGTTTTGTAAACAAAAAGACCGCCATTGATGGATCCGACAAGGTGCGGCGCCGCACGGGCGGGTGGATCACGATCATGCGGGAAATCTGCGGACAAACGCGGGGAAGCTGACGCTGGGCGGGCGACTGCCGGCCTCGTGCAACCGGGTGTGGGTAGCGAAAACCTCATCGGGAGTCGAATTCGTTGATGGACGGATCAGTTGGGTCAAGTTGCGCGGATCATGTTTGGCGTAATTTTTGTCGTGCTTCGGAGTCTGGGTGCAACCTTCCAACCGCGCCGCCAACTGCTGCTCGAGAACCTGGCTCTGCGGCACCAACTCCTCGTGTTGAATCGCACCGCAGGGAAACCCAAATTCCGCAATGCCGACCGGCTGTTGTGGATCTGCCTGCGCGCCGTGTGGTCTCGCTGGGAAAAGGCATTGGTGATCATCCGACCGCAAACGGTGATCGGCTGGCATCGCGCCGGGTTTCGCCTCTATTGGCGCTGGAAATCGCGTCGCGTTGGCGGACGGCCGCCGATCGATCCTGAGCTAATCCGGTTGATCCGCCGGATATGGGGGGCCAACCCGACGTGGGGCAGTCCCCGCATCCGCGACGAGTTGGCGAAATTGGGTCTACAGGTTTCCGACTCCACCATCAGGAAATACCGCCCCATACGTCCGCGCTCGTCGTCGCAGACTTGGAAAACCTTTTTGCGCAACCACGCCAAGCAGATCGCCGCCATCGATTTCTTTACCGTCCCGACGGCGGCATTCCGCGTGCTGTTCGTGTTCGTCATCCTGGCCCATGAGCGCCGGAAGGTGGTGCACTTCGCTATCACTGAGGCACCCTCGGCATTCTGGACCGGACAACAGCTTGTGGACGCGTTCCCGTTTGAGACGCCGCCGAAAATTCTGTTGCGAGATCGCGACGGCATCTACGGCTCGGACTTCGTGCGCCGTGTCGCCGGCCTCGGGATGGACGAGAAGCTCATCGCTCCACGGTCTCCCTGGCAGAATCCCTATGTCGAACGCCTGATCGGGTCCCTACGTCGGGAATGCCTGGATCATGTGATCATCTTCAACGAACGGCAGCTCCACCGCGTGATGCGCGAATACCTGGACTACTACCACTGCCATCGCACCCACCGGGCACTGGAGGGCGATTGTCCGGTGCCGCGACCCGTCGAGAAGCCTGCCGACGGCAATATCATCGAACTGCCCCTGGTCGGTGGGTTGCATCACCGCTACACGCGTCAGGCTGCCTGATCCGCGGAAATTGGGAAGTCGCTCGCAATTGTCGCTGTCGGCGCGGAGAAAGCCGCCCCACCCTGGTTCGACGCGGACAATGGGCCAGTTCTAAAGCAGGCCTCCGCTCTGACGCCCATACCCGCGGCCCGTTCGCAGAGCGATGACGCGTCCCCCTTCGTTAGATGGTCAAGTCTTGTCTCGGCGACAATCGATGCCCCGCATGCTCGCAGCAAAAATATCGCCACCTCGGTAAAGTTTGTGGCTTCGCTGGATTTTCGCTACCCACAGGTGACGGAACCGGCGATATTAGTGACGGTGACAGTGTAGCCGGCCGCGTCGCTGGATTGGGTGCTTGAGACCGTGTAGATTGCGCTTGTTGTGGGTAGCGAAAACCTCATCGTCGATCGAAATCGTTGATCTGACGGGCGTTTCGGGCAGATTCGACGGATCATGTTTGAAGTGATCATTGCCGTCTTGCGAAGCCTTGCGGCAGGCTTGCTGCCGCGCCGCCAACTCGTGTTGGAGAACCTGGCTCTGCGGCACCAGCTCCTCGTGTTGAGCCGGAACGCCAAGAGACCCAGATTCAGGAATCCGGATCGGCTGTTGTGGATTGTCCTTCGCGCGGTTTGGTCGCGCTGGGAAAAGGCGGTGGTAATCATCCAACCGCAAACGGTGATCGGTTGGCATCGTGCCGGGTTTCGGAGGTATTGGCGCTGGAAGTCACGTCGTCGGGACGGCCGCCCCTCCCTTGATCCTGAACTCATCCAGCTGATCCGTCGGATGTGGCAGGCCAACCCGACCTGGGGCAGTCCCCGCATCCGCGATGAGTTGGCGAAGCTGGGCCTGCAGGTTTCGGACTCCTGTGGGTAGCGAAAACACCCGATGCGACGAACTCTACTCGGCAACGGTAGTTTTTCCCGCCAGCGTGGCGGTGTATGTTTGTCGCCGGGACAAACATGACCGGTTGACGAAGGGGCCGTGTCATCGCTCCGCACACGAGACGCCGATCTTGGTCGGGCCAGAGACAGCACGGCCGTGAAACCACAGCGCCAATTACCGCTGCGAACACGGCTGGCGCGCATCCCATCAGCCGGTTTTCTTAAGCAGGAGTTGGCGACGCGATTGGAAGGCTGCACCCAGACTCCGAAGGACGGCAAGAATTACGCCAAACATGATCCGCGCAGCTTGGCCCAACTGACCGACCGATCAACGAATTCGACTCCCGATGAGGTTTTCGCTACCCACAGGCGGCGGCGGTGAACAATGCAAAGGTGACCACCACAGCTAGGGCGGCCAGAAGCGTTAAACGGCGGCGGACCGACCGACGACGCTGCTCCAGTCGATTGCCGACAAAGGCGGTCCACAGTCCGGGCAGGGCAGCCGCAGCGAAGGGGCAGGCTCCCAACAGCAGGACCGGCAGATAGAACAAGAACCCGCCGCCATGACCGAGCAGGACCTTGGTGCCACGGGCGACGATCTGGGCTCCAAAAAAACCTCGAATGAACTCATGGCCCAACCGCTGGTAGGCGAAGAGATACCATGGAGCCGCGATGACGGCGAACGCCAAGACCCCTTCCACCAAGCAGCAGTGGGCGAGCGCGGTCAGCATCCGCCGCTCCATGAAGGCGTAGAGGATGGCGACCGGAATGACGATAGCCGGTACCACCGGCCCCTTGGCCAAAAACCCTATCCCAAGACCGACCCAAGCCGTGAGAAACCACCAGCGAACAGGATTGCGCACGGCGGCCAGCGCCGAAGCCAGCGCTTTCGGCGGGTTGGGCGGCGCCGCGGCGTCCGCCAACCGTTCCATGGCAATGAAAAAACACAGCAGCGACCAAGTGACGGACCAAGCGACCAGCATATCCGTAAGACACAGGCGAGCCACGGCCAGAAAGATCGGCATGAAGGCAAGGCAGAGAATAGTGAGCAGGGTCAGGCGGCGGCCGCGAGTGGCCAGCGGCAGCAGCCAAGCCATGCTGGCCAGCAGTGATAAGGCGGCGAGTGCGGATGGCAGCCGGGTCGAAAATTCGCTCGGCCCCAGAAGTTTCCACGATCCAGCCACTGCCCAAAAGATAAGGATCGGCTTTTCGAGATAGCTTTCGCCGTTGAGTGTGGGGATGATCCAGTCGCCGTGGCGCAGCATGGAGGCCACGGCGCCAGCGTATTCCCCCTCGTCACGGTCGGTGAGCGGATATGCTCCTAGACCACTCAGGATGAGGGCAGCGGCGGCGGCCAGGACGATGGCCGAGGGCAGCCAAGGACGCCGGATTGAAACCATAGTGGGAGTCAACGTTGATTTGTTATCGCCGCTTCCTGCGGTCCATTGATCCGCCCGTCTACGGAGTGCAGATCGAACGTGGGATGAGGCCCCTCCGCAAAGGCGCCTCCTGTTTCGTCGATGACGCTTATGTTGCCGTGCTGCGTGCGCACGATCACTGCGCGCAGCGTCCGCCAAGGAAGACGGATTCGCGCGACGGCGTCGATGTAGAGGTACCAACCCTTCTCCGCGACGCGATAACACAGCGTGGGAATAGGTCTGTTCTCAAACGTCCATCCCGCCTGAATATCGTCGGTCGGCAAGCCGAAGCCGTGGACGTCGCCGGCACACTCGATCTCCGTTGCCGGTTCCTTGATCAGGTGGATCTCTACATCGAGCGTGTCTGCGACCACCTCGACAATCTGCGGCGCCTTGGGAAGGCTCCGGAATGGGACCCGGGCGGTCAGGTCTGCGTAGCGCCAGCTGGCAAGAACGGCCCCGCCGACGACTGCCGCAACGAGGACAACGGCTGCAGCGACCGTCAACGCGCCTGGGTGCCGAAGGCGCTGCACCGGGACAGGCGCCGGCGAGTAGGAATCCTCGCGCGCAGGAACACGAAGACAGTAGTAGTAAAGGACGTGGGCCACGCCGAGGGCGATCAATCCCGCCCAGACGGTGTCGGAGAGAAAATGCCCGCCAGCCGCCATGCGCCCGACACCGAGGAGCGTCCCCAGGACCAAACCGGTCCCCAGGGATGCAGCGGCCCATCGTGGACGGTTGCGGCGCCAGATCCACCAGCCGATGGCGTAGAGATAGCCCACCGAGCAATGGCCGCAGGGAAAGGATTTGCCGTGGGAGCCGGTGGGTAGGAGGGGCGGCGTGTACGGCATCTGTCCGCCGAGCTCGACGATCTCGCGGGGCCGCGGACGGCCCCAGTGATCCTTCAGCAGTCCGTTGATCATGAGTCCTGGCCCGATGAGCACGGAGAGAAGAACGAACAGTCCGTACAAGCGGAGGCGACTCAATCTTCTGCGCACCAAGCCAGCAAAGAGCAGGGCACCGCCGGCTGCCGCCAATGAGCCGGTGATCCACGGGGTTGAAAGGTAGAACAGGCGCCACACGGGCTGGTTTGCGACCGACCAATGATCAGCGAGCTCGGGGTGATAGAACCGGCGGGACGCTGTGACGTCCAGATTGGTGGCGGAAAAAAGGACGGTGGCGGCAATCGCAATCGACAAGAGCACCACCAGTTCAGGAAGCCAATAGCGGCGATAGGCTGCGATCGGGCCGCGGGGTGGATTTGGCGTCATGGCTGGGGAGAGGGGAGCCAAAGAGTCACCGTTTCTTGAATTGGCGCGCCAAACTGCATCACGACAGGCCATGTCGAACCATGACCCCGCGCGATCATTACTGGCCGCCAGGTGCGCACAAGATCGTTCATCCGGTCAACGACTCCCTCGCTGGATCGGCGATTAACTAGGCCGGACAGCCCGGAAGCGCGATTCAAAACGACTTATGGAACAACAATCCTACGCCGGCGCTGTTGGCGTACGGGGTCCAGGTCAGCTTATCTGGCCTGGGCGGCTCGTCATGGCGGTGGACGATCGCACGCGCAACCGACCATCCGAGAATGCTGCCGGCAACGACATCGCTCGCGAAATGGCCATTCTGCTCGATTCTGGCAAATCCGACAGCGGCGGCCGACCCGTAGCACAAGCCCTGCACCCACCACGCAGGGTAATGTTCGGCGATGGCTGTCGCGACCGCGAAGGCTTGGGCGCCTTGCCCGGACGGGAACGACTGGTTGCCGCTGAATGCCTTAAACTGGAACGTCCGTGTGGCCGACCTCGGCCGCACGCGCCCGACAGCATATTTGACTGATGTCACAATCAGGCCCGGTCCGACGATGCTCGCGGTCAGGCCGTCCAAGGCGACGGCCTTTGCCGTGGTGTCGCCTCCGACTTCTCCCCAAACTTCAAATCCAGCCAGGACGCCGAACGACCAAGAGGAACCAAGATTCTGAAATTGCTTCATGAACCTGTCCTCGCCGGAGGTTCGGTGGGCTTGGACATGGTCCTTGATCGTCTTGTCGAAGGCAGCCGTTCCACCGATCGCCGCCGCGGCGAGGCCCGCGGTTGTCCAGTCGTCTTCGTTCCATCGGGCGGGCGCGGTCAGAATTGCCCCGGTGTCGTGCCAAAGAAGCTCGGCATAGTCGGCGGTCCACAAGTGCGTGGGCCGGGAATCGGTCGGCCCGGCGGAGAGATCACTGGCCGGTGCCGCCGCTGGATCAGCCTGGGCCGGTGTGAAGAGGAGGGTTACGGCCGCTGCGAGAAAACCCGTCGTCCAACTCTTTCGCCCCAAAAAGCGCCGCGCGCTCCCGCGCTCTTGGCGAGCGCATGCCGCAATATGAACGCTCGGGCTCATGACTATGTCTATTGGTGCCGGCATCGGCGCCTAGTTCGAATTAATTGAGGTAAGACGGGTCAAGCATTCCATCACCGGCTTCGCCATTTGTGCGCCTAAGATCCGTCAGCGGGCCGAGCAATTCGTGCAACTCTTCGAAAGGCGACCGGCTAAAGCCGAAAAAGTTCCACCATCTGTAACAGTCAACATCCTGTCGTGCGTGGTTGAGATTTGCTTTGGCGGGCCAAGACACTGGAGAACAGTTAAATGGATGTGATCACGATGCCGGAGGAAGTTCGCCCGGAAGGTGAAGAGGGTCTTGCGTTTCCGCCAGCTCGCGGGACTGGCAAGCGTCCTAAGGATGGGCCTCCTGGAGGATCTCCGCGAACCAATGTATGCGCCCCCGGGCCTTGGCGCTGCGCGCGCCCAAGGCCTCCAGCTGCGCCAGCGCCGCGCCGGTGCTCCCCCGGGAGGAGGCTCCCTTCCGGCCGGGTCCTTCCGGCAACCCGCCCGACCCCGCTGGCCGCCCCGATCTGCACCTCCACCTGTAGGTCCTCCGGCAGGAGGTCCATCACGTAGGCGCGCACCAGCTCCAGCCGCTCCGCCGGCGTGCGCGCGGCGGCCCTGGCTTGAAGGCATAGATGGTCAGGCTGGATCGTGCGACAATTGCTATAAAGGTAATGGCGTAGTCCCGAAGTTTGATTACGCCAGCCCAGCCCACTTCACCGCCCAATTGCTTCCATCTCCGGCTTCGGTCGGGCTCGGCCTTCCCTGTGCCGGAGATGGACAAACCCAACCCACCCTATCAACTTCCAGTGCACTGCCCAAACTGACTCCAAGGGTGCCTCGAAAAGGTGCGTCCGATCAATGCCTCATCGTAACCGCGTTTCTCCCCCACCGCACATGGCCGAATTCATCGACTATGTCGTCACTCTTGAGCAGATGGCGCTCACCGGCCATCCGAGTCCAGAGCTAGAGTTCGCGCCAGCCCTCGACGGCGAGGCGGGACGCGAACTTACGCGGCTGGTCAGCCTTCGCATTCGCCGAAGCTACGGTGCTTTCTTCACCGGATCTGACTTCGCGGTCCGGCTTATCCAGCACGTCCCATCCGCAAAAACTTATTTCGACCCCAGCGTGGGTGCTGGTGACCTTTTGCTTTCAGCTGCCCGTCGGTTGCCGGTCCGGAGATCATTGCGCGCGACCCTGAATTGTTGGTCCCGTCTTCTCGGGGGACACGACCTCCACGGAGAGTTTGTGCGCGCGACAAAGGCGCGGCTGGTGCTCATGGCGCGGAACCTCGGCGTTTTCACGGAGGCGTTACCTCCGCCTGCCTCAGAAAGATCTT
>Ga0208457_1000197_pt1 | contig 75026 bp, 58 predicted proteins | sample June2015DPH_10_1_FD_185513 | JGI IMG/M metagenome (GOLD analysis project Ga0208457, IMG submission 185513) | Peatland microbial communities from SPRUCE experiment site at the Marcell Experimental Forest, Minnesota, USA - June2015DPH_10_150... | ecosystem: Environmental > Terrestrial > Soil >... | reverse complement strand
CTTCCGCCCTGCGTCGCCCCACCGCTACGCCTCGGCGGGGAACACCCGGTAGCACATGGATGAAAGGCTTCGATCTGCGTCAGAGTCCCCCACTATGGAAAATCATGAGGCAAGAACAGGGAGCGGGAAGAGTCGGAGGAGGCGCCCCGTGAGGCGCGCGGCGGGCGCTAACCTCAGTCGCCCTACGGGCTCCTTCGGTTAGCGCCCACAGGAACTACTTACTTTGCTAAGAACAGGAACTTCTTACTTTGCCTTGACAAATCAGGCCTTCGACCCGCGATTTAAAGGCCCGGATTGTCGGCCTCATCGACGGAGAATCGCTCCGCGCCACTACCTCGAACAAGTGTCTGATGTCTCCCTTGGCGGGATGTAGGCGGGAGACGGAACGAAAAACGAGCATCTCAAGAAATAGGAGTGCTACGCGACGATATCGAACCCAACTTTATTCGCCGTGGTTTTGGTAACAGGGTAGACGGCCTGCGTTCATCGACAGATCGGAAAGGGCAATCCGAAATTCCGGCCGAGCGACGGCGTAATCGGAAACAATTCCCAAACTTGGTGAGTCTACCAAGATCAGTAAGGTCCCGGAGTATTCCAGAGGGAACTGTGGGATGAAAGATACTTGTCAGGATGGATTCCTGAGCAACGTCCTAGGGTAGAGCGAGGTCGCTCAGCCCTTGAATGGTCGCTAGCCTTGATCGGGAACCGCGCCCTCCGTAGCGGCTCTGCCCCGGTAAAAGTCAGGCGGCGGAATTCAATCGGGCCGTCCCGCAGCATTCAGAATTCCCAGTCTTTCTCTTCCTGCTTCCGGTTGGGCTTTTCCCGCAAGCACCTCGGGCAGCGATAGTGGTCGTCGGGTAGAACCCTTGTGCCCTTCGGCAAGCTCAGCTCATTCATGATTTTGCCGACCGCTCTCTTGTCCTTGATGATGCACCTGTCGGCGAAGAGGGTGAACTTACCGCTCGCGTCCTCGTAGCTGAACCCTCCCCTGGCACACACGGGCGTTTGAGTTTCAGCAATTCCGCTGTCCGTGCTTGGGGCCGACAGCTTAGTCCCGCCACAGATTTGTAAAATTCGAAACAGTAGCGGAAAATATCCTGGCGCTTGCTGGGTCCAGCGATGTGCGGCGTAAAGGGGGAAGAGAATGAAAGAGTGCCTGATTAGCATCGACCTTGCGAATGCCCTTAGAAGCGTAGTCGATGCTATGGGTCTGAAAGCTCCAGAAGGTGATCTTGGTTTCTTCTGCCCGGAATGCCACAAACGCGTGAAGCCCCACAAAGCGGGAATGCAAGGGCCACACTTTGAGCACCTGGCGAAGAACCCTAATTGTTCGCAGGGCGATGCTTGATCCAGAGTAGCCCGCTGCCAGAATTTGCGCTGCGCGCCACTCCTGCGTCGGCCGCTGGCGTCACATGTCGCCGCAGACGAACTGGATGCGCCTGTTCCGAGAGCCCTTCTGACGACAGATTCTGCCCGTCTCTCGCCGCCTCTTTGCAATGTCAGGATTCCCATTGCCTTTCGGTCGCCGTCATCTGAATCTCGAACGGCGGGCTGTCCAGCTTGCCGAACGGCCTGAACTCGTCAAAGCGCTTCTCGCCAGACTTGGCATCGACCCAATATCCAATCTCTTCAGGGAAGACCTCGCCCAGCTTCACCCGGACATACACGAACCTTTGGGTGTCGGCGTTCCAGCGGGCCACTCGGGCGTTCCGGCAGGTGCCGAAATAGTAGGCCCCGTGCTCAAGCAGGCCGAGCGGGACCATGTCCTCTGCGTTCTTTGCCGGGCACGGGCACCTGCCGTCGGCGGTCAGCTTCCTGCCGCAACGAAAGCAGATTTCCCACTGCCTGCTGGCGGTCGCTTCGTCGATCCTCATGTCAGCGTCCTCCTATCCTGTGCCATTTCCCGTCGCCCAACAGCTCGTACTCCGTGTCGGAGACGAATGCCTCGTGCTCGCCCGGCCCGTCGAGCATCACCCGCAGGCAATGCTTGCCGATCCTCTGGAACACCGTGCCGTCCTGGTTTACGGGCCCCAGTTCCAATATCCTGCGGACGGGCTCAAGGGGCCTGTCGACGGAGTCTCGGAATCCCTTGCATCCTGCCAAGTGAGCCCGCTCCTCTATGTCGAAGCTCACCGTGCCCACGGTGAGGTAAAGGTGGCCGCAAAATATGCACCTGCCTCCTACCTCGGCGGAAAGCAGGATGGCGACACCGCAGTCGCTGTCATAGGTCGGCATCGTCAGTTCGCCTGGGACTCCGCAGCCCCTGCACCGTGAGAGGTGCTCTTTCTGTTCTTTCTCGAAGTCGCAGCCGATGGCGTAGGCATGCCCGCAGTGGAGGCAAAAGTCGCGCACCTTGTTCGCCGGGATGGCGGAGCAGCCGCACTGGCACTTGCCGCCTTCTTCGCTTTCCATGTCGCCCCTCCTAGCCGAACAGCGCCTTCAGCAGCCGCCCGGTCGCTGCCTTCTCCTCTTTCGAGCCTGGGGAGCAGGCATCCCGCTGCCTGGCCAGCTCGTCCACCTTCGCCCGCTTCTTCCTGCTTCGCTGCGTCGCATACTTCCTGAAGTTCGGGCACCTCGACAGGTGCTCGTGCTCCTCTTTCTGGAAGCTCCTGGCGCTTTGCCTGCGATAGTCATGGCCGCAGTGGATGCACATCCCGCCCCACTCGGACTGCGGGATGGCATGGCACCCGCAGATGCAGTTCCCGTCCTTGTCGAACCGCTGCCTGCTCACATCAGCCTCCCGCCTTGCCTCAGGATCAGCTCCGCTTCCTCGACCTGGGCCATGAACTCTCGGAATTCCTGGCATTTTCCGAGGTGCTCGTCCTGTTCCTTCGGGTCGCCCCGCCTGTACACGTGCCCGCACATGGGGCAATGATCGGCCAGAGCCTCGGCAGCTTCTTCCTTGGTCATCGTCATCCTTTCTTCGGCCGGTGCCTTTCCAGCCATCTCCTGGCCGCCTCCCGCTTGCAAATGCGGCATTGGCCGCTCGGGTTCGTGTTCTTCTTCGTCATCTTGTGTCCGTGCTTGCAGGTCCTCATCGCTATTTCTCCTTTCCCCTGGCCTCGGTCTTCGCCCGGCAGGCGGCGAGGAAGCGCTCCTCGGCTTCGTCCTTCCTGCGCTGGGCCACAAGGACCTCGGAGCATGCCGCCAGGTATGCCTCCATCGCCTCCTCGATCACTCTGTCGAGCGCTTCTTCTTCCCGGTCGTCCATCCCCTTTTTCTCCTCGCCTATCGCGGTCGCCAGCAGCAGGGCTTAGGCTAAAACCTGTCGCACTTCATCGACCACTTGAGCAGGGACCATATCCCGAAGATTCCAAGGACGGCCAGCGGCAGGAGGGCGGCGCAAAGAATGACTGCTCCGACTGCATAGGCCATGCCCCAGGCCACGCTCCAGGCCCCGTGAAGGATGAGGTAGGACCATGACTGCCGTTTCTTCAGCCAAGCCTCCTCCCGCCTTTTTTCCTCCGCCCTCTCCGCCTTCTCCTTCTCTATGATCCTGTGGTAGTAGGCGGCGTTCCTGACCGGCCCCACCTGACCTGTCTTCTCCAGGTATTCCCGCTTCAAGCGCCTCTTTTCCTGTTCGGTCGGCACTGCTTTGTCCTCTCCCGGCGATGCGTCAGTCTTTCCTATGCAGCAATGGCCCAAGCAGGAGCGCGGCGGCCCAGTGGAGGATGCAGACGGCTACGACCGCCACGACAGCGATTGCGGCCCACTTGAACAGGGTGAGGATTGCCCCGCCGATGTCGCCTGAGACGCCCGTGAATGTCGGGGCTTCCCCCGTCCAGAGCCAGTCCAGAAACAGGCAACCGGCCACGGCCAGCACCAATACCGATACAGCAAAAAGCCACGCATTGAGCATTTTCTTCCTCCTCCTGCACCATGCCTTGGGGAGCCGAGGGTCTTAGGGGGCACCGGCGCTCGCCTTTCCGTTCTTCCCCACCGGCTTGCCCGGCATTTCCTGGGCTGCAATGGCGCTTTCGCACAGGCCCGTCAATCGTGCCCGGTATTTCGCCGTGAGTGCCTGCGCCTTCTCGATCGCGGTCCCCGCCTTCGCGAGCTGCGCCTCGATCTCGTCGATGTCCGCGAGCGTCCGCTGGACCTCGGCGGCGAGGGCCGCGTTACGTTGCAAGAAGTCCGGCCCCTCGGCCCGCATCCTCTCGAAAATTGGGCGCAGCACTTCGAGGTCTCGTGGGAGCCATGCTCGGGTCGAGCGCAAAAGCCAGACGCCGTCCTCCAGTCCCCAGCGTCGCTGCCGGTCGACATGCCGCAACTGCGATTCGTCCCGCGTCACGAGCACGGCGACGGGAAGCTTGCGCTCCCTGGCATCCCGCACCAGCTTCCGGACGTCGGCCTCGGCGACGGTCGCCTTGTCCTTGTTGTCCACGACCATGCTCGGCTCAAGGGCGTTGCCAGCGGCGTCGGCGAAAGCCAACAAGTAGTCGCCGTTTCGCGGCAGCTTCTCGCCGACCCAGATTCCCGGCCACGACCGCGCTTCGTCGGCGAAATCAATCTCTTCCTTTTTCCCGATGCGGGCCACCTTCGCCATCTCGGACTCAAGCTCCTGGTTCCGCTCGCGGAGCCCGGTAATTTCCTGGAGGTAATCTTTCCCCTGGCGGGCGAGGTCGTTCGCCTTGGCTTTCTCGCAGCTCAGCGCAGACTCAAGCTCGGCCCTCGCCTTGGCGACCTCGGCCCTCTTCTGCTCGTCCGCCAGCTTCTGGGCGGCCTCAAGCTCCGCAATCCGCTTCGTCAGGGCGGCAAGCTGCTTCTGCGACTCTTTCTCGGCAGCCAGCCGCTCCTGCTGCCGGGCATTGTCCAGCGTGGCGGAGGCGCTCTTTTCGAGTCCCTTCAGTCGGGCGGAAAGCTCGCTCTTCTCGGCCTGCAATTTCTGCAACTCGGCACTGTGCTTGCCCGTGACCTCGGCCAGCCGCCTGGCCAGTTCCGCGTCGAACTTCGCCCAGCGGGCCTGCTCGGCATCTTTTTCCTTTTTCAGGACGAGGCGTATGGCTTCCTCCGCGCTGAGCTGGGCGACGCGAGCAAAGTCCTTCATGCCCAAACGCTCAAGGACTTCGGTCCGGCTTAGCTCGCCCTTGCCAAGGCACAACGGGCACTCGATGGATTCGGGCAATGCCGTGGTTGAATTTGAATCTGTCATAAGCGTTTGCCTCCGACAAAAATGGTGTGCATTGCTACGGCTTCGTCCCATCAGCTTTCTGAAAGCAACTGGCCGGGCCAGGAGCGGTCGCCGTCAGCGGACCCTCGCCATCCCTGCTGCCTTAAGCTCGCCGTAAGTTGACTGGAGCCACTCCTGGACCGCCTCGCTTGCTGGCACCCCGAGGTCTTCCAAGCTCTGCATGACCCGCGCAACCAGGGCGTCCCAGTCGCCAGCGTCAATCAAATTGCCGCAGCCCTCGCACGCCTCCCACTCCGGGGTGAAGCGGTGCTCTTGGAGCATGGGGCCGCTTTCCACGAACGCCCGCACCCGCACGGCGCTGCCGTCTGCCGTCCGGTACGTCCTTTGCGGGCAAGGGCCGTTGCAGAAATCGCAATTGGTCATTAGGGAGGGGTCTGCCATGGCTCTTCCTGCCCCTTCAGGCCACGCACTCTGCTGGCGCTTGCGCCATCGCTGGCCGGAACTCGCCGACCAGTGCGGCTTCGCGCTTCATCGCCTCTCGGACGAATCTCACTACGCTGGCCCGGCTCACGCCATACTTCTTTGCCACGGCGGTCAGCGACATCCCGGAGCGGCGGTCGCTCACCAGCGCCTCGCGGTCGATGGCGAGAGGCTCGCGCCCTAATGGCAAGCCCTCCAGCCGACGCCGACGCATCCCGGCCTTGATCCGCTCGACGATCAAGCTCCGCTCCAGCTCGGCGATGCAGCCGATGATGGTGACGAACATCCTGCCCATCGCGCCCGACGTGTCGATGTTCTCGCGGGCCGAGACAAACTCAATCCCGAGGTCGTTCAGCTCGTCGACGACTGTCAGGAAATGCTTGACCGACCTTGCGACCCGGTCGAACGCCGCAACCAGGACAATCGAGAACTTGCGGCGGTGGGCATCCGCCAGCATAGCGTCCAGCCCTCCGCGCCTCGCTTTGGACCCGGAGACGCCGACATCGGTGTACTCCTGGACGACCTCGTATCCACGACGTCCGGCCAGCTCGCGCAACTGGTAAAGCTGGGTCTCGACATGCTGGTCAAGCGTGCTGACCCTCGCATAGATTGCGGCCTTTGTCATCACAGCTCCTCCTTCACGCTTTCGAGCAAAATCGGATTCGGTTCAATCGTGCGCACCCTTCCGATCTCCGCCAGGGCGGCGTCGATGTCCTTGCCGCCGACGACGTGCATCCAAGCAGCCGCCAGAATCGGAGCACGATTCGCACCGGCAAGGCTGTGAATGAGCACCTTCCCCCAGCGGATGTCCTCCCACAGGGCGTCCACAATGGCATCAAAGCGCCCGACCGGGATGGGCCGGGCATCCCCCATCGGAAAGTGGAGGTAGTTGACGTGGGGTGCGAACTTCTGCACTTTTTCGCGGCAGAGGGTGAGCACGGTGGTAATTTCGAGCGGATTGGAATCGGCGAGCGCCTCGGCGTCGCCAATCCCGCCAACGAAAAGCCTTTCCCAGACCTGCGTGGCGCTCATCCTGGCTGCCCTCCCTCCAAGTGGCTTGGGAGGCGCTCGAAATCAACGGAGTTCATGTGGGGCTTGATGCCGGAGAGTGGTTCCACATATATGATATACATTCGACCGGGCTGTTTTTTGAGGGAAAATTGAAAGCAGTTTGGGGATTCGGCGGCTGGGTTATGGGCTCGGCTGAGGGGCGAGAGATGAGCGCCTTGTGTTTATCGAAGAATGCGCAGGGGCGGTCCGAAGTTCTGGCCGGGCGACGGCGCAGTCGGAAACTATGCTCAGTGGGTACAGCAAACCGGGTCAGCCGTATAGCAACCTGCAACCAAGAGGAGGAAATGCAGGATGGCTACTTGTTGTTTTATCAGAGCCAGTAGGCCGGATTCTGTCGGTCGGCGGCAGCCATGACTTCCGCGGGAGAGGCCGTGCCAGTTCCTTTTTTCATAACTGTGACGGAAGCCACAAGGTTGCCGAAACGCGCGCCGACAATCGGATCTCCGGCTACAGCCATCGCTAACGCTGCTCCGGCCGCGAAGCTGTCTCCGGCCCCACAGGTGTCCACAGGATTTTCTATCGGGCAAGCCTTGGCCCACGTTTCATTGTTTTCTTCAACCACAAGCACACCCTTGGGCCCATGCGTGATCATGAGAGCCCGGGCTTCGAGAGATTGGCGGAGACGTGGGAAATCGACGGTCCCGAATAGTTGTTGGCAGGCTGTTTCAGCCTCGGCGCGATTCGGTTTGATCATCACCTTGCGAAGCAGGTGTACGCGTTTTCGAGAGTCGGCGAGAAAGACTTTTCTCGGGTATCTGTCAGCCAATTCGGCGATCGTATTGCGGAGAGTTTTGGTCACCACTCCGCCTGTGTCGGTTTCAGCCTGGTCAGCAATGTAGATCACGTCAAAACCTTCCGTAGCCGAAGCGAGGCTGCTGACAATCCTTTGTTCCACTTGCGTAGGAAGAGGTTTCAGCGCAATGAAATCCACCCGCGGTTGGTCTTCGAGCCCACCAACGCGGTTCAAAAGCTTTGTGTACGTGAACGTGTGCCACGCGGGGATTTCCACCATCAATTCTGTGCTGATGCCGCGTTGATCGAGGGCTCTGAGCAGCTCGAAACCAGAGCCGTCGTCGCCTCGAACTCCCAGCACCGCGACCTTTCCGGCACCCAGCGCGGCCAGGTTGTTCGCAACGGTCCCGCCGCCGCCCGCCGTGGCTTCCGTCGCAATCACCCCGATGCGGGGCATGCCGGTTTCCTGGGAGGGCTCGGAGAGGGCGGGATCATACGTGCACCAACGGTCCAGGCAGATGTCCCCAACCACAAGTGCATTGAGTTTGGGAAAGGCAGATAACAGCTCAGCCGGGGTCACGAGATCTCCACTAACGCGTGATGGAGCGCCGGGATCGTGGCGCGATGATCGCCGCAGAAGTAGAAGCTTTCTCCGCCCTCTGCAACGGTCCTGACCAGAATAGTCTTATGAGGGCGGAAATAATAGCCAGCGTCGGTTTTGGGCAATTCGTGGTGAATGTCACCATGAATCGGCACCAGATCAAAAACGCATGTGGTGAACTGGCGTATGGTCCGTCCCTGTTGCTGAGCCACATTGCGGGCCATGGAGAGAGCCTTCAAGTAGACTTCCGGTCCCATGATAGCAGAACCAAAACTCAGGAGAATCCCGCCTTCCAGAGTCTCCACCGACCTGGCAAAGATGAGGAAATCACGATAGCTGGTGTCGCCAACGGCGCCGCCGTCACAATTGGGATGTTCGTGGATGATGTCATATCCAATCCCGACGTGTACGGTGGCCGGGATGGAGAGGCGGTACGCGGCGGCAAGGATACTCAATTGCTTATGTGGGAAGTCGCTGCCATCGATCCGTCGGCCGATATTCTCACCTAGCCCCAGCGAGAGTTCTGCCGCCTCGCGAATCAGCTCGTTCAGTTCACCCGTCTCCTGCCAGAGGCCGAACTCACCACCGCGAATGTAGCGAGCGACGCTCTCGGTTGTGGCGCCTGCGCGCGCCAACTCATAGTCATGGATGATCCCCGCGCCGTTCATCGCCACATTTGTCAGGATGCCCCGTTCGAGCATGTCGATGACAAAGCGGCTTGCCCCGGCCCTGATGACATGCGCACCCATCATCAAAAGCCGTGCCGCACCTCTTTGTTTCGCGGCCAGGACTCTCCGAGCCACTTCGGGAAGCTGAGGGTGAGAGTATGCGGGGACAGAATCGTTCAAATTCAAAACATCGTCGAGCGTCATGTCGTGGACCCGTTTACTCAAGGGTTTGACGACCAGACGCGAGCGATCGAAGACTTCGTACTTGGATTCCATGCTGACACTTTAATCGGAAAATACAACCTTCAGGAGACTTTCAGTGCAAAGATAGTTCGGAATAATGAAATCGGCTCCCACCTTGATCAGGCGCTTCCGCTTCCAGGGGTCAACGGCGCGGCACTCGGGCTCATCCGTCGCTACGCCCACGGCGATACCGCCAGCATCTTTCACATTCTTGATTTCCACATAGCCATCGCCGAACCCGAGTAGTTCGTCCCCTCCGCATTCTTGGCTGGAAAGCATCTTCCGGATTAGAAGCTTTTTGGAAAAACTCTTGTAGTCTTCAAGCGCTCCGTAGATGCGTCCTTCAAAATAGGAATCGATGTTTAGGAGGTGGGCCTCCTCACGCGTATACTCCCTGTCTGTGCCGCTGGCACAATAGAGCTTCAGGCCACGATCTTTCAGCGCTTCAAGCAGTGCGCGTGCGCCAGGCACCAGATATTTATCAGGTTGCACCTTTCCTTTGCGCAGCGCTTCGCGTCGTCGGCGAATCTTCCTCATCAAACGGTCGTTATAGAGGCGCTTGTATTCTACAGGCTGGCGAGGCTTCGCTCCCCTCTTCTTCACCTGCCGTGCCAGTTCGATCATCTGATAAATGGTCTGCTCGCCCGTCAGGCGCGAAACATACTCCTCCACGATCGACCGCAACCGCTCCTCGCTCTCGCCTGTTTTCAGCTCCGCCAGGGTTTCCACCATCAAGGGAATCATCACTTGTGCCCAGCCAGTGCGAATCAAGGAAAGGGTTCCGTCAAAGTCAAAAAGGACAACACGCGCTCGACGTGCCGAGGCACTGCGGCGAAAGCTTTCGATTCTCCAACCGCCCGGCATTCTCGCCCTCGACTTCGGCCAGCCAACACTTCCTGTGGTCACGCCTCTCCTCCGAGACCGTAACGCTATCTGGTCCGCCGTGCCTTCCCCTCGTATGGCGGAACCGCCGATTCGCGACCGCGGCACAGTATTTGAGAACCTGCCCGGCCCCCCTGCCCTCATCACGGCGCCACGCTACCACCATTCCAGGTCTCCGACAATCCCTGCGAGACCCAGCGCCTTCCTCCAGTCCTTGTTTCCTCCGAAGCCCCAAGGTGTGATACAAACGGCTCCAAGGGAGGTCAGAAATGAAGAATTGGACGCGCAGGGATCTGCTCAAGACGAGTCTGCTGGCACCGGCAGTGGCCGCCACGGCGCACGAGACTGTTGCCCACGGAAATACTCGCAGGGGCGTCACGCATGAGGCTGCCGGACTTGCTCCGCTGCCTGCGGGCGTCACGCTTGAATCTTCCCAGCCTGCCACGGGACGCGAGCGTCTTCTGCTGGACTTCGGATGGCGCTTTGATTTCGGGCACGCCGATGATCCCGCCAAGGATTTCGGATTTGGTGGCGGAAGGTCCGGCAATTTTCAAAAGACAGGAAATTTTCTCCCCGCCGGCGCTCTCGCGTTCGACGATAATGCCTGGCGACCGCTCGATCTGCCTCACGATTGGGCGATCGAGACGCCCTTCACAAACGATCCCGCGCTCTCCAGTAAGGGATTCTATCCGTTGGGGCGCACGTACCCAGAGACGAGCGTCGGCTGGTATCGCCGTGTCTTCGAGTTTCCCGCCACGGACGCGGGCAAGCGAATAAGCATCCAGTTCGACGGCGCGTACCGGGAAACCATGGTGGTGTTCAATGGCTTTTACATAGGCCGGCACAGTGGCGGATACGATCCATTCAGCTTCGATGTGACGGACTTTGCCACCCCGGGGGGCCGGAATGTGCTGCTGGTCCGGGTGGATGCCACGTTGAGTGACGGCTGGTTTTACGAGGGCGCGGGCATCTACCGGCATGTCTGGCTTGTGAAAACACACCCGGTGCATGTGCAGCAGTGGGGAACCTTTGTGCGCGCCGAAGTGCGCGGAGACCAAGCCACCCTTCGAATCCGGACCGGGGTCGATAACCACGGCAAGGGCGCGCAGAGTACACGCGTCATTTCAACGATTCTTGATCCCTCCGGCAACGCCGTGGGAAAAGCTGGTACGGACCCGGCGTCAATTCCGGAAGGTGAAGATCACACCTACGAGCAAACCATTGCGGTGGACCGGCCCGCCCTGTGGTCCCTTGAGGAGCGCAATTTGTATAAGCTGGTGACGGAGGTTGAAGCTGGCGGCCAGACCGTGGACCGCTACGAGACCCGCTTCGGTATTCGCACGGTGCATTTTGACGCACAGAAGGGCTTCTTCCTGAACGGCAAGTCCGTTAAGCTGAAAGGCACGTGCAATCACCAGGACCACGCCGGGCTGGGCGCGGCGCTGCCCGATGCCGTGCAGTATTACCGTGTTCGGAAGCTCCAGGAGATGGGCTGTAATTCCTTGCGTACGTCCCACAACCCTCCCACACCGGAACTGCTAGACGCCTGCGATGAGCTGGGGATGTTGGTGTTCGATGAGACTCGGATGATGTCATCGAATGTCGAGGGTCTGAGTCAGTTCGAGCATTTGGTGCGGCGCGACCGCAACCGCCCGAGCGTCTTCATGTGGTCGATGGGCAATGAAGAAGGTCAGGCGAACACTGAAAAGGGGTTGCACATTCTAACGGCGATGAAAGAGATTGCGACCGCGCAAGACGGCTCGCGGCCAGTGTCGATTGCACCCATTCGGGCGATCGGAGTGGGCGGGCTGGCGGTGTGCGACGTGATGGGCTACAACTACATGGATCCTGGCGCGGAGGAGTATCACCAGGCGCATCCGGATAAGCCCGTCATCGGCACGGAAACGGTGAGCGCGGTGGGAACGCGGGGCATCTACGTGACCGACCGCGCGAAAGGGTATGTGGGTTCGTACGATCCGTACACCACCACCGGCCGCGCCTCCGCCGAAGGCTGGTGGAGGTTCTGCAACGCGCGCCCGTGGCTTGCGGGAGGCTTCGTGTGGACGGGATTCGACTACCGAGGCGAGCCCTCACCCTACGAGTGGCCCAACATCAGCTCGCAATACGGCATTATCGATACCTGCGGATTTCCGAAAGACTCGTTTTACTACTACCAGTCTTGGTGGTCCGCGCAGCCGGTTCTGCACTTGTTCCCACATTGGAATTGGCCGGACAGGGAAGGAGAGGAGATCGCGGTCTGGGTCTACTCGAACCTGGACAAGGCGGAGCTGTTCTTGAACGGCCAAAGCCTGGGTGCGAAGGAAATGAAAAAGGATTCGCACCTCGCCTGGATTGTCAAGTACGCTCCCGGCACGATCGAGGCGCGTGGGTACAAAGACAGCAAGCACGTGTTAAGCGCGAAGCGTGAGACCACCGGTCCGGGGGCGAGATTGGTGTTGAAGGCGGATCGCGAGGAAATCCTGGCCGACGGTGAGGATGTGGCGATGTTCGCTGTCGAAGTGCAAGACGCCCAGGGCCGCGTCGTGCCGGTAACGGAGAATCCGGTGGCCTTCCGGGTTTCGGGCGAAGGGGCACTCATTGGGGTTGGCAACGGCGACCCGACCTGCCATGAATCCGATAAGGGCACATCGCGAAAGGCTTTTTGCGGGCTCTGCATGGCCATCGTCCAATCTACGAAATCAGCCGGAAACATCACGGTGGAAGCGACCTCGCCGGGTCTCTCGGCCGCAAGTCTCACGATTGTCGCGAAGGGCACGGCGCTCCGTCCGCAAGTGGCGGTCTGGGAACGCGAGGTGCCGGCGGGCGAGGGCATCACCGGCCTGTGGAGGCCAGTACCGAGGACCGAGGAGGGCAACAGCCTTATGGCAATGATTCTCGGCGCCGGCAACATCGTGTTCACGTTGAAGCAAGACGGCAACAAGCTTACGGGAACGGTGGAGGGCACGGGCGTAGGCTTCTTTGGCGGCGGCGATGTGCCGCTCCCCATCGAGGAAGGCAAAGTGGACGGAAACAACCTCTCATTCAAGGCCGGCAACACCACCTATTCCGGAACGCTGAAGGCCGAGCAGATCGAGCTCCAGCGGAAAATAGATTTCGGTATTCGCCTGCCCGCCGCGCCCGCAGCTCAGGAACGAGCGCGTCCGGCCATCGGACCACCTCCGGATGGGTCAGACCCGTCGATCCCCGACTTCCGGCAGCGGCTGGCGCAGGGGCCGCCTCCGCTTGTTCTGCGTCGGGTGCAACGATAGGGGGCCGCTCGCGACGCCGCGATTTTGAGGGAAAGGAACACCCAACATGCAAGCATCGTTCACCAACAAGATTCGGCGCCGCGACTTCTTAGGCGCCGTGGCAGGCGCCTGCACCATGCGAAGCTGGAGGTGAGCCTGGAGGCGGGCGAGCCCCTGGATATCCTGGTGGAATACATGGGCCGCATTAACTTCGGCCCGCGCCTGGTGGACGACCGCAAAGGAATCACGGAGCGCGTCAGCTTCGCCGGGAAGGAACTCACGGGCTGGGAAATTTACCGGCTGCCGCTCACCGATCTTTCTGTCCTGGCCTTCGCTCCTGAACTCCGGCCCGCGCTGGCTTTCTATCGTTGCGCTTTTGAGCTGAACGAAGTCGGCGACACTTTCCTGGACATGCGTGGCTGGGGCAAAGGCTACGTCTGGGTGAATGGGCGCAACCTGGGGCGCTACTGGCGGATCGGTCCGCAGCAAAGCTTGTCTTTGCCGGGCCATGGCTGAAGCAAGGCAAGAACGAAATGACGGTTCTCGATCTCGAGGAGAGCTCGCAGCATTCCCTCGCCGACCGCCGACAACCGGTGTGGGGCAACGGCGTGGAGCAATAGCGAAATCGAGCAGAGCGACGGCGTGGTTCGGCGAGTGGCGGGCGCTCCCTTGACTTCATCAATCCAGAACGCATCGAGTGATCGGGACCGCGCGCAGGCCGTTCACAGCTTGCCCCAGGACTCTGCCGCAGCGACTCACTAATCACTCGGGCAGAGGCAAATTCGTGAGCGGCAAGGGCAGAACCCCGTCTTCGTATCGGGAGCGCCGGATTTTGCCGAAGGCTGCGGGTAACCCCGCCACCGTCCACGGCGGGTACCCACGGCGTTCGAACGACAATTGACTAAGTTCGAACTTGAAAGCCCGCACCGCTTCTGTTATGACCTTCGCATGGACATCGGACAAAAGCTTCACGAACTGCGTATGGCAAAGAGCTTCTCCCAGGGCGACATCGAGAAGCGTACAGGACTGCTGCGATGTTACGTCTCGCGAGTGGAAAACGGGCACACCGTTCCGAACCTTGAGACACTTCGGAAATGGGCGACGGCGCTGGATGTCGAGATGTACCAGCTTTTTTTCGAGGGCGAAGGTAAGCCGCTGCCTGCTCCTAAGAAGCGAGCGGACAAGCTTGGTCCAGAGGAACGCGGGCTAGGTGACAGCTTCACAAGCCTCGACAAGAAAGATAGAGAGTTTGTCGCCGCGATGGTGCGGAAGATGGCAAAGGACAGGCGAGCCGCAAAACGATCCGGCTAGGCTCCAAATGGCTGCCGTCACAGATTTCGCAGTGGGCCGCCCAAGATTGCAATCCTCTCACATTCGAGGACATTGCCTCTCACCCATTCTCTGCGGTAGCAGATTGGTCGTTCAGTGGTGCTACACAGCCTGGTAAACGCCTAGTATGGGTTTCTTCATTTCTCCTTCGCCCCTTGTGACAACACAGTTGTCGGCAGCCCTAGCCCACTTGGCTAATAAGAGGAGGACGGCGCATCATCCGCGTGCAGAGTCTGCACGTGACTGTTATCAAGCGGAGGGCCCCGCCATTACTTCCGAGTCGGTGACATGCAGGAGTTGAGGGACTTCGGTCCACCCTTCGGCGTTTGAACGAAGCCGCTTGCGCGGCAGACGCTGCGCGTGTCATAATTCAGAGCGATGTACTGCAATCTGACCGCTCTCTTGCTACCTCTGAACGCTCCAACAAAACCAGTGGAATCTATTACTTGCAGAGACAAGTCAATTGAAATCCCATAGCTGATCCGCATCTGCCGCAAACGCAAGCGGCTCCCTTCAAACGGCTCTATCGAAAGTGACCTGGCGAATCGGCATCTCCCTGTTCCCCCAACATTCTCGCGCCGGGTCACTCCCGATAGAGTCCTATCGTTTATGGGGAGTAATCCGCCCGCGGCCGCTGGGGGCGTGCGAAAAAGCTGTCGGCACGTTTCCCGCAAAAGGCTATGTTGGTCTGCCACAGGCACTCGGATCCCCGTACTGCGGAGTGTGCGGGAACCTAATCTTTTTGAAACACTCGCCAATACTCGAGAAGAAGGCCGAAAACGAGAGATAAATGCAGATTGAACACCTACCAACTGGTGCCGCCAGAGTGTTTCCTTCAGGATGATAAGGCAAAACCTTGTGCAGTTTTGTTGGGTCGTCAAACTCCGGGCGGAATTGTTGCTGCTAGGCGCGATCAGACCCTGTGGCACCTGAGGTCCACTTCCTGAAAAGGTTATTTGCGGAGGCTAGCGTGCCGGCCGAAATTCGAGAGGTAATAGACATTAGTGGGGCGTCAGAATGTCAGATTTATCTCTATCTGGGGATGCTGGGCGTACCAGCTCCGCTGCTGTACAGCCTCACTTCGGAACAAGTTCGGGCGCGCGGCAGCATCGGGTGACACCCTGCGAACAACTGTTTCAGCTTAATCTGAAGAGCGTGCGGTCGCGGGCGTTGGCAGTGGAGGTGGTGGTGACTGCCCGTTCTTGTGCCCGAGGATTTCGACAGCGGCTTGATACAGCTTTGCGCGCAACTGGTAGCGTTCATTGGCGCGGGTGACGTAGCGCACGGCGATTTCGACGCCGCCAACCACCGGCTTGAGATTGATGGCCGGCGCGGCGGAAAGCGCCTTCATGTCACGAGAACTCGCCGCACTCTTCCATTCCTGCTCGGCCTGCTTCGCAGTTTCCGCCGTCGCTTCGAGTACTTTCTTCTGAAGTGCATCGATAAGCGGATAAGGATCCTCTCCCGACGGCAAGACCAGTTGCAGTTCGTCCCAGAGCCATTGGCCGGAAGTCGAAAAATTAAAATAGTGGCCTTCGATGGCGAAGCTATTGGTAAAGGTCACGCGCCGGCCGGTCGGATGGCCCGAATCGGTCCAGTTGCCGGTCTCCAACAGCACAGTGTGAAACATACCGAGTTCGACCACTTCGCCGGATACACCGTTAATCTCCACCCAATCGCCGAGGCGGATGCCGTTTTTCCCCATTAGCACGAACCAGCCGAGGAAGGCGACGATGAAATCCTTGAGCGCCACCGTAAGGCCGGCGCCGGCGAGCCCCAGAATTGTGCCCAGCTGTCCCGGTGGCCCGAAAATCACGAGCAAAATAAAAAGCACCGAAAACACTTGCACCGCAACGCGCGTTACCGTGCGCAATGTTTCTAAAAGCCGGCGGTCCAGCATCAGCTTGCCGAGAAGCCGCTCGAGCCACACATCAAAAAAGATTCCAATGAGCAAAATTACGAGAATGGTGATGACGCCGATCAGCGCGGCGTGCAGAACCGCAGATTGTTTTGCGGCCAACACGCCGATCCATTTTCCATAGTTTTCGGCAAGTTGTTTCTGATTCTCGATTCTTTTATCCAAGGACGCGAGGGTCTTCTGGCTCGCCGCGCGCCGCTTTGCCGCTTTCACTAAGGCTGCGGAATCTTCGCGGCTTAGGTTCGCGGGCGTTCCCCCGCCGGTGGAAGACTTGGCGGCGCTCGCCGTTTCTGCAGATGGCGGCAGGCTCTTCTTTTCTGCCTCGAGCTGCGCATCCAGCGCATTGTGGCTCGCTGAAAAGGAGGCGGCCGCGGACTCTGCCTGTTGCTTCGCTTGCCACAAGAGAACCTGCTTCTGATGGAGCACCGACCATTGGCTGAAGTGATGAATCAGCCCGCGTTCTTCGACGGTCGTGCTGACAGTTATTTTCAAGCTATCAACCGCCTGCGAAGAAACTTTATGTTCCTGGATCATGGCTTCGATGCGGGCCTTTGGATCGCCACCCGCACGAGCCAAATCCTCTTTCGCGTCATCGACTTCGTCCTGATGTTCCTCCTGGTGAGCCGTCGCCAAGACGAGTTGATCGTCCGAGGCGTCCTTTTTGGCGCCAGTGGCCTTGGCCTCCTCGGCGGTCAGCCGCGCGACCTGCGCGTTGTCCGTGTCCAGCGCATCTTCCGCCTCTTTTAGCCGCGCCTGGATCCTTTTCGCGTCGGCGGTCAGCCGCGCCGGATGCTCCTCGAGCTCGCGCTCGGCCGCTGCGTAGGCCAGATCCATCTCTTGATCGGCAATCCGCAGAGCCTCCTGTGCAAATGGCACCTCCTCGGCCGTTGTGGGCATTTGCGCTGATTTGAGCGCCGTGAGAATTGGAGTTTGGTCAACGGCGGAAGCTTGCTCTGCTCCTGGAACACTGCTGGTGGTTCGCGGCGCGCTCGGGGCCCGCGCGGTGCGGTTCAAGCCGTAAACCGCAGCGCCCAGGAGGAGCACCAGCGTAATTGCGCCGATTTTTTGCCTCGGTCTCATGTGCAAACAGTTGCCCATTCCATTCTAAATTGGAATTTCCATTTGGCCTTCCAGCGGCTCCGAGTATACGCCCATCCGGCACCAGGGCGCTTGCTCCTTATAGACCCAGGCCCCGAGCAGGGTTGTTATGACCGGGCCCCCGAACAAGGGAGAGGGCTGGGAAAGTTTGATTCTTACCCTCTCCCCAGAGGGTTGTTCGCGACCGACGCTTTCACCAGCCGGCGGGGGCAGGGGGCCCCGAGCACCGGGGGTGAGGGTTGTGAACCGAAGCCTCCAATGTAACTTGATCCCCTGCGTTTGTATTAATTGCTCTGGCTCGTCGTGTTCCGGAGCACGAGCACGACGATGCGTCCGTCGGAGTGAAACTCCCCTCCCGTCGCGGTCTTGGCAGTGGGCAGCGGATCGGCTGGCGTCACGTGGTCCCGCTGGGCGACGAGCCCCGTTCCCGAAAGCGTGCCATTCACGTACTCGCGTTCGCCGTCGATCGCCGGATCGATCTTGTGGGTCACGCCATTGTTGCGCTGGTCGCGCTCGAATCCGATGTCGTGCGTAGCCGCCACGCACCACAGCGGCCGCCCGTCGACCTCGTACGGCGATTTCCAGACGCGCAGGTGATTGCGTGACATGGCCACCTTCACCGGCTCACCGTGCGCGAATCCATAGTCTTGCGCCCGGTTGAAAAGAAAGAGCGTGCTCATCGGCATCGTCAGGTAATCTTTCTTCTCGAGCGAGTCCAAGACGGCATTCAGCACCGTATTCCGCACCGACTTATCCACCTGGACCCACCCGGCAGTCGTGAATACCTGAACCAACTGGTCCTGTGTTCCCACGATCAAGACGTTCACCATGTCGCCGGGTCTGCCGTTGGGATCGGAGACGCGGCGCGGGATTTTGCTCAGCAAATCGGGAGTGATGCCCGGCAGGCGGGTTTCCGCTGGGCCGCCGGCGTTTGTGGCCTCCGCTGAACCCTCGTTCAGAACTTCGACCTTCACATGGAAGCTTCCGTCCGCGGTCGAGGCTTCGCTCATCCCCTGATTGATCCCCAGGAACAGTCTCCCTGCCACGGGCACGTCGTATTCCTTGCTTGCGCCCACCAAAAACGCCTGCGCGTAGGATTCAGAGCCGATCCGGTCGCGTGACGCATGGAGGACGCGAATGACTTGGAACGGCCGGGCGTCGGATCAATAAACGACGAGGCAGGAGCAAACGACAAAGAAGCGATGCCTGCGGTCAACCAAATGTTCGCGGCAGCGACCGATGCCAGGGTCAGGCCTGGCTTTTGCACGGCCGCTTCGATCTTATCCAACCCGGAATCTTCGTTTTCAGTTTTCGGCTGACCGTTAACATACACCCGAGCGCCTGTGAACGCAATCGTCAGGCCGGTTTGGCGAAAAGAAAAGGTCGGAATCGGGAATTCCGGTTCCCACGGTGCTATAATCCTCTCAGCGCGCCCCTGGGCATAGCCCATCCCTGCCGGCTTGGAGGTCGTCATGAGAGGCAAGCTTCGCATCGTTCTTATCATTGTAGGAGTTTTGATTGTCCTGGTTCTCGTCGCTCCCTTCTTAATCCCCGTCAATCAGTTCCGACCCACCATTGAAGAAAAAACGTCCGCCGCCCTGGGGCGTAAAGTACAACTCGGAAACCTGAGCTTCTCGCTCCTCAGCGGCTCTCTCTCCGCCGAGAATCTGTCGATCGGCGACGATCCCAAGTTCAGCTCGTCGCCTTTCCTCACCGCCAAATCGCTGAAGGTGGGCGTCGAAATCATGCCGCTGATTTTCTCGAAGACAATCAACGTCACCGGCATCACGATTGTTAGTCCACAAGTGACGCTCCTTCGGAATGCCGCCAGCCAGTGGAACTATTCTTCCCTAGGCGGCTCCTCCGCAAAGTCTTCGAGTCCGTCAAACTCCTCCGCGGGCTTTTCCGTTAAGAAACTCGAGCTCGGGGACGGCAGTATCATTCTCGGCTCGACGAATTCGCAGAAGCGCAGCACCTACGATCACGTTAACGTGACCGCCGCTGACGTTTCCATGACCTCGAAATTTCCGGTCACCGTCACCGCCGATCTTCCCGGAGGTGGTAAATTCAAGCTCGATGGCACTGTCGGCCCTATCGATCAAGCCGATACTTCGCTGACTCCGCTCAACGCCAAGCTCCATATCAGTTCCTTAAATCTCGCCACGATGGGTTTCCTTGATCCCTCCGTGGGACTCGGGGGCATGCTCGATCTCGACGGCACGCTCGCCTCGCAAAACGGGGAAGCCGAAAGCAAGGGCAACGCCAAACTCTCCAAAGCCGTGTTAATTGCCGGGGGATCGCCCGCCGGGGCTCCGGTTAACGTGGATTTCGATACAAAATACAATCTGCGCAAGAACTCTGGCGTCCTAAATTCTTCCAGTCTGAAGATCGGCAGCGCGGCGGCGAGGCTCCAGGGCACGTACGAAACTGCGGGCGAGGCCACCGTCGTCAACATCAAGCTTGATGGGAAGGACATGCCCGCCAAAGATCTTGAGGCTTTTCTCCCCGCCCTCGGGATCAACATTCCCAAGGGTGCTTCGCTTCAGGGCGGAACGCTCGACGCCGATCTGACTCTCGCCGGTCCAATTAACAAACTGGTCTCCACGGGGACGGCGGGTTTCTTTAACGGAAAGCTGACGGGCTTCGATCTCGGCTCGAAAATGTCCGCCATCTCGGCGCTTACCGGTCTGAAGACTGGCAAGGACCTCGACATCGAGAAGCTGACTACGAATCTTCGCATGGCGCCCGACGGCCTCCGCGCCGACAATTTCAACGCCTCTGTTCCTGCTCTTGGCACGCTCTTCGGAGCCGGCACCATCGATGCCAAAAACAATCTCGATTTCAAGATGGTCGCCACACTAACGAATTCCCTTGTTGGCGCGCCGGGCGCGACGAGTACGTCTGGGGGGGCCGCCGGCGTTCTTGGAGGGCTACTTGGGAGAATTCCTGGAGGCGGTGGCGGCTCGACCGCGAGTAATGGCCGACGCATTCCGTTCCTGATTCAGGGCACGACTTCGGATCCCAAATTCATCCCTGACGTCAAGGGCCTCGCCGCTGATATGCTCAAATCACAACTCGGCCCCCTTGCATCTCCTAGCGGCACGCAGCAACAGCAGAACAACAATCCGCTCGGCACACTCGGCGGCCTCTTCAAAAAGAAAAAACCCTGACGCCCTGCTCAGATACGCCTTTGTGCGTTCTTAAAGTGCTGGCAGATTACCCGTGACGGAAGCGCCGCGTCCTGAGAGTGTGTTCGTCCGTTTTCCGACTTCCCACGCTGGGGTTACCCTGTGGGAACTGGCAGCCGCGCGATCCTGCCTCGGAATCCTTGACCCTCGTCGCCAGAATGCACGGAAACTCCACCCTACGGCGTTCGCGGGTAGTCGCCTTATGTTTACCGATTCCGCAGGGGCAATCCGAAGTTCTGGCCGAGCGACGCGCACTCGGAAGAAATCGTGCCAGTTTCTGAGCAGAGGTGGCGCCCGAATCGTGCTCGTACCACCTGCCCAAAAACCTCACTCTGCTGCCCGCCGCAAGTGGTTGATCCTGTGATGCAGGTTTGCGTCGATTGCCTGGCCCAAAATCAGACGTTTGCGGGCAGAGTCTTGACGGTTGGTGGCGCTGGCAAGGGCGAGCAGGGAGTAATTCCGGCGACAGGCAGACGCGCTGCACGCGCCGTTGGGTGGTACAATGCCCGAATTCGTCAGTGTGATTCCCGCCCTGCAGAGGTGCACATGGCGGATCGTCCACTCGTTACCTTACTAGTCTCCATCATAACGGTTATTCTAACACTGTCCGTGAGAGCGCAGCAGAAGGCCTTTATGCAATACCTGCTGCAAGGCATGGTGCCGTCCGACCTCGGGGATGGGCTGCTCGATCTGCTGACGCGAGAGGGGAACTCGCCGCATGTCAGAGAGTGCCCGCTACCCGTGACTGCAAACCCCGGCAAGATTCGGGGCACGAGAGCAATCCTAGCTGGGCTCACTTGTGCCCAGGCCTTGGATTCTTTAGGGAGCTTGGAGTGCATCGTTGCTGATCGAAAATTTGATCGTCGGAGAAGGAAATAAGTGGCCGGTAACCTTGAACAATGGGAGAAAACGTGGAAGGACGTTCTTCACTCAGACCGGTGTCCGCCCGTGTTGGGATTGGTTCCTCTATCTTTGGAGAACTGTGAGTTCATCACCGGCTTAGTCAAGAACGCGATGATGAAGATCCCCGGGAAAGATCAACCCAGGGCTCTCCGGTTGCTCCTGGATAGATATCCGGCAGTCACAAGCGTGTGGCTGGCTCGGAAAGCGGGCGAGGCATACGATCTCGGTACTTTTTGGGAGCACTTCGAACGAAGCATTGGAACAAAGATAGCTTCAGTGGAACGACCCAACCTGGCCCAATGTTTTCGCGAGGCGTGTTCAGTAGTCATGGGGAATTACACTTCGCCACCAGAACCGGGGGCTTTTAAGCACGTAGAGGCATTCCTGTTTCAAGCCGGTCTACCATTGTGCCATTGCCGTCCATTTGCCAATATGGTTCGCCAGGTGGAGCGGCGCTATGGGCTGCCCGACCTTGAGCTGTCCGAGGCTGGCGAAGAACTGCGGGACCACGTCCTAACATTCTCCGGCGTTTATGCCCGACCGATGCTTAGGCGGGCACTACAGGGTCCTGCTGGCCCGCTCATTTGCCACTCCGCCTTGAAAGTGGTCTTTGAAGGGGACTATCAAGGCATAAACCCAGAGTTAGGGGAGGCCCTCAAGGAAGCTTTTGCCAGCCAAAGTGGACGACAACTTCGCCGATCAGCGCGGCAACCATTCTTGCGATTAGGTGAAGACTATTGTTCGCTGGAGGTCGTGGGGCCTCGCCAGGAAGAGAATGAGGTTGGCCCCGACGGACTTTGTTGGGTCGTCGATGGCACTCTATATCCGACAGCATCTTTTGATGAGTTTGTTTTCCCACTCCGGGGCTCTCCGCAAATCTCAATAGAACTGCGCGGCTTGTTAAGCGGGGTCACAGCAACTCGCACATTTACGTCGCGACTCGAAGGGAAATTGCAGCCATTCATGATATTCGATCTCGGTTCCCGCAAGCTTAGAAGAGAAGAGTCCGGTCGTACGACCTGGCTTCCGAGCGGGGACTATTTTCTCTTGCACTCAAACCAGGCGAGGACTTCACCAGAAGCAGAACGTTGGGATTGGCCAGACTGTGAGCGTGCGTTATCCCTTCTCCAGGTCCGACCGGAAAGGGAAATCAGGTTAGAGGACATCCATACATGGGGTTTTCGTGCAGCCCCAGTACCCTTTATCGAGACTGGAGGACGCTCCGTCTTAACCGACAATGGGGAATTAATCCACTATGACTGGAAGGAACTGCCCAAAATATGCCGGCCGTTAGATGAAGTTCCAGACCGCGATACAGGTTGGGTTGCCAGGGTAGCGGTAGCCTCTGACGTGCGGATGTACCCCCTCTCCGAGGGCGAGATCGAGGGAGCAACAGTGCGCTGCCCGCTCCGGGGATCGCAGGTACTGGCAACCCTTCCTCCGGGGTTACATGAGATTGAGATTTCTGTTTTTCAGCGTCACCGGTGCCATTTGCGACAGACCTATTGTCTGTGGGTGGGGCTCGACGCCTATGACGCGGGTGACAAGTTCGTGCTTTCCGCCCTCCCGTTCAATCTTGTCATACCCGAATGTTGCGGGTTTGAAGTGTCCCATTACGCAATAACGCATAGGGCGGACGCATACCGACAGCACTACCTCGCCTTTGATCTTCGAGGCGTGGTAAAACGCTTTGCTTGGTCCAGGAAAGGGATCTTTCTGGAATCACTCCAGAGGACTCCAGGGCGTGCAAGCCAGCCAGTTTCCCAGAAACTCGGTGAAACATTCTCAGCCTCAGGAGACTCGCAAAGGTGGTTGCGGGTTTGGTGTATACCTGCCATTTCCGCAAATCTGATGGTAAATAATCAGGTTTTGCAGCGAATGAAATCCGGACAGAACCATGCGTTTTTCGACGTAAGCCTGGCACAAGTCTCTACGGTGTATCCACAAGGTGGGCGTATCCTCCTCAAGTGGGACGATACCGAAACGGGTGTCGCAAAGTTCGCGCGGCCGCTGACGCCCGATCGAGTGCAGTTCGCGGCATTCCAGGAATCCAAGTCTGTCAAATTCCTTTTCCGCGAACAGATCCAATGGGTGAAGCCCCGTCTTCTTGAATTGGTCACTGGCAGAACGGTTGAATTGGCCGGGCAGAACCTAAAAGCGTCTGAAGAGGGAGTCTTTTGCGGCGGGGATCTTCCGCAACTTCAGTGTTTCCTAACTACTCCTGCGAAAGATCTGCAATGTAAGTCAGCTACTGAGCTCTTGGTACCTAAATCTGACTGGCCACACGGCTTGTGGTTGGTGGAACTTCAGGTTCGTCGAGACGAGGCCTCGGACTGGGAACTTGTGACCGATTCGTATGGGCGGCGCGCCCCACTGATGGTTTTTGGGGGAGTCGACGGGACGACCGCCGATTCACCTCTTGAACAACTCATCAAATTTGAGGAAGAGGGCGACAAGGCAGCACACACTTCGGATGACTTCGTGAACAGGAAATACCAAATGTTGGTGCAGGCTTTTTCGAATGTCCTGCAAGTGGTGCAGTGCGGGTTCGTGCCCGACCTTCATACTGAATTCCGTTGGTTAGAGCATATTCTGGAACGAGCCGTCCAAGCAGTAAGGCAAGAGCTCCACAAATCATCGAGGGAGGACATCAGCAAGTTACTGCAACTTGCGTCGACCGACGGAAACCACTATGCAACGGGCGGCAGTTCCTCTGAGAAGCACTCTGTGATGGTGCTCATCCCCAAGCTGTTGGCTCTGCGCGCTGAGCATTATGCACAGGCTTCAGTGAGTCACCCACTGAGCTTGTCCTTGTCGTGGTGCGGGTTGCTTGCAACTTATGACGTTGTGTTTGAGGCGTTTCGGGTCATGATCGAAGACGCGCTTTGCAACCCCCAATCCGTACCACCAGACACCTTTGCAGTCCTAAAGAACTTTCGTAATTTTGCTTATGTTGTTCAGACAAACGACAGCGGCGTGGAGCCGTTGGATTTTGCACGCTTCGACTACCGTCGATACTTCGACGAAACCATCGGGTATATTGACGACGCTGGGGCGCAACTGGAGTGGAACGCCAACCGCGTGCTGGGGAGAACCCATGCCCGATCGGCACTCGGCAAGTTCATCACGCGTCTAGAAAACGCCCGTGAAAGCCGGGAACTGGGCTCTGTCAATGCCTTCTTCTGTAACGCGGTTACATTCCTCGATTGGGTGTCGAGAACGATGGACGACTATCAGGGCCTGGTGCCGCTTGATGCGGGGAATAATCCGTGGCTCCATGTTTCCATTGAAGAGCCAGCCATCGTAAGCTGCTCAAACAAGTTTGCCTCGATATTCGCCATGGCCGCGCGTGCTGCAAGTGCAGGGCGGCTATCGTTTGAAGATGTTATACAATGGCTAACCCGGATTGGTGGCGGTGACCGGATCTTACGACAAGCAATTACTGCCCTCGTGGATCTCGCGCCGGAACTCTTTGGTTTTTACCTCATGTTTTGGGAACTTATGATACGGACCTACCCACATGACTGACAATCGACACGACAAGGACCCCGTTGCCTTCGGCAAGCAAATGGAGGACAGCATTCGGGGCTACCTGAAGTCAGCCTTACCCGTCAGTCATCAATACCCGCGCCTCCGGCAAGAAATTGGTCGTGCACTCACGGAGCCCGAACTGTTGCTTAAGGGGCCCTTTGTCGAGGCGCTACCCGACTTCGTGAAAGACGTATCCTTGGAGGCGCTAACGCACGGAGGTGACCGGCTTCTTGACGGCGAGTTTTCCAAGTTGCCGCAGACTGAATACCAGCGCCCGTTGCACCGACATCAGGCACAAGCGTTGGAGGCAGTGGTTCGCCGCCGGGAAAACGTTATTGTTGCCACTGGCACCGGCAGCGGTAAAACAGAATGTTTCCTATATCCAATTCTTGATTCCCTTTTGAAAGACATGAGCCTCAGTCGCCCCGGCGTGCGGGCACTTCTTGTCTACCCGCTCAACGCTTTGGCAAACGATCAACTCTACAAGCGTCTTGTGCCATTGTTTGTGCACTCGTTTCAACACAGAGGCATCAAGGTGGGCCGTTACACGGGACTGACGCGCCAAGGCCTGACTCGCGCTCAGGCCGAGGAGGAAGTCCTCAGTTCCGATACGTCTTTTGCACGGGAGCTTGGCTGGAAGCAAATCCCGGCAAATTGGCTACTCACTCGCGAGGAAATGCTGGCCACGCCGCCACATGTTCTGATAACGAACTATGCGATGCTTGAGCACCTACTGCTGCTCCCCAAGAACGCACCATTGTTCAGAAACTCCGCACTTCACTTCCTGGTGCTAGATGAGGTTCACAGTTACTCTGGTGCCCAAGCGAGCGAAGTTGCTCTCCTAATCCGAAAGCTGAGACAGCGGCTTAACTTGCGCTTTGAAGACACGATCTGCATCGGTACTAGTGCCAGTTTTGCACCCGGCGAGAGTGCAGACGAGGACATTCTGCAGTTCGCGACCAACCTGTTCGGTGTGCGGTTCTCTCGCGTAATCCGCGGGAAACGGCAGGAACACATACTACTTCGCGAGGCTTCGGATAGGATTTTCTCCATGACGCCTGAAGCGTGGATTGCCCTAGGAAGGGCAGCGGCATCGCTTACCCCTGGGGACCCTGATGGTGTGCAGACGTGGAATCAAGCTATCTCAGTGTCGAATCTTTCAGGCGGCCTACGCGATAGTCTGTGGCTTGATGAGAAGACACCAGTGGAGCGGGGTTTGGCGCGTGTTTTTGCCCTAAGCAAAGAAATGCGACATGCGTCCAAGACTCTTTCTGAGGGAGGCGCCGTTGAATTCACTCAACTTGCCGAAACAATCTTCGGAAGCGGAGCGCCGGGAGAAGCTGCGCTGGCAGGATTGATCGCGATTGGAATTCGAGCGCGGTCGAGCCCGGGAGACTTCCCGCTGCTACCAGCACGCTATCATTTCTTCACCAGCGGCATCGATAACATAACCCTACGGTTGGCGGCCGGAGAGACAGAGGGGTTTGCCGAGGTGCGGCTCGGTAGCCAGTTCAAACACGACGGCCAGAATTTGTACCGACTCCTAATCTGCCGGAAGTGCGGCCAGCCTTACGTTGAAGGGTTTTTGGAGGGTGAACGTCTGCATCCGCGGCCGACAGGTACCAAACCCGTTACCCATCGGCACGTTTTCTGGTTAGGGGACAAGGGTCCCGAGGTCGAAGACGAAGATGACGACACCGCGGATTCCCTCCGCACTGGGAGCACCATCTGGGAAATGAACCCTGCCACTGGCGAGATCAACTCCATCTTTGGCCCTCGGGTAAAACTCCGCGTAGTGGAACTCAGGCAAGATGCTGAGGAAAACAGACGGTACGTGCGTAAATGTCCAGCTTGCGGTGGGACTGCCGGAACCGACGCCGAAGTGGTGACAGGGTTTCATCCCGGTGACTTTGCGCTTTCCGCTGTAATTGCCGATGCGTTGTATCAACGCCTCCCTTCGGACGTGTTAGAAGAACCGACTCCCGGGAACGGGCGTCGTCTCCTGGCGTTTTCCGACAATCGACAGGACGCCGCGTTTTTTGCGCCGTATTTGCAGCGTACGAGCCAAGATATTCTGCTGCGTTGGGCCATCATGCGGGTGTTCCGGAGCTGCCCGGGCACTCAGACCCTGGCCTCGCTGACCGACAATGTGCATAACTTGCTGTCACGAGCTATCAGTTTTGTGGACGCCGCAGGGTCGGTTTTCGATGTCGACGCGGACTTCGCTAACTTTCTTCGTGGCAAGATCACTGCGGAGTTTTGTTTGCCGACAGGCCGTCGCACATCTCTGGAGGCCCTCGGCCTCGTCTATGTCACCTACGACCCAACGAAGTTGGCGCAAGCGGCAGAGCAGTTCGCGCAGTCGTTACCAAAGACCCTGTCTCCTCAGGCCGGGCCAATTTTGGAGGTTCTTCTGGAGACGGTCCGCCGCGCACGGTGTATTTCGCAGCCCTCCAACGTCAGCCTTGAATCGGCTCATATCTGGGGTGAAGATTTCATCAGTCGAAACCGACGGTTTCAATTACAGGGCACTTCGGTTAACGCGCGCTACAGTTGGCTGCCCACCGTAAGCGATAGAGGGCAGGTGTTCCAAAACCGTCGGAGTTACTTCCTGGAAAAGCAGCTAGGTCTGGCCAGCTATGATGCCACCTTGCGCGAGGCATTCCAGGCACTGCAAGCAAACGGGCTCATCGTCCAAGACAATGCGGCGTTTGTTGTGGATGTGCGTCGGCTGACTTTCGTGGACGGGCGAGCCAACGTCCTACGCCGGTGTAAGGCCTGCGGGTGGCGGCAGTTCGCCAGTGTGCAAGACAAATGCGCTGCCTTTCGATGCCAGGGCGAGCTGGAGGAAATCTCCTCAGAGGAACGGCGCCGTGAGCTCGTAGAAAATCACTACTTCCAGCTCTACACCCAAGACGACTACGCCGGCACGGTCGCCAAAGAACACACTGCCGCCATCAACAACCGTATCCGCGAGCAACTTGAACGTGACTTCAAGGTCGGCAAGGTGAGCGTGCTGAGTTGCTCTACGACTATGGAACTGGGCGTAGACATTGGGGAACTTGAGGCCGTGTTTTGCCGCAATGTGCCACCGGGAATACAGAACTATCAGCAGCGGACTGGCCGGGCGGGACGCCGGGCTCAGGCCGCGCCCCTCTGCGTGACGTTCGCGCAGAACCGCAATTACGATCAAGCCGAATACCGCAACGTGGGTGATTACCTGCGGCGTGAACCAAAGACCCCTTTTGTTCACCTCGGCAACGAGCGACTCTTCCGCCGCCACCAGTTCTCGGTGCTCCTCGGGGGCTTACTGCAACATCGAAACGTTGGACAGTCTGGTGGCTCCCCTTCTCTTGCGGAGTTCTTTGGGGGAAAGTTCTCCGAGCAGCAACAGCTTGATTTCATCCGTGACGCCGAGGAGTATCTGCGCTCCATCGAAGGCCAGCGACGCCTAAACGAAGCACAAGCCATGGGTGAAGATTTACCTTCATCAGTAAGGGTGCCTGACACACAACTAGCTGAAGAGTTCCTTAAGGAATTGAAAGGCTGCTGTGAGTGGTACGGCGAGCGGTGGCGCTACTACTATGACATGTTTATGCAAACGGCGGGCGACATTCAGCGCGCGAAAGAGAACCGGTTTTGGGCAGGCCAGACAGAGAGATGGCAGGATCAGCTCCTAATTAACCATTTCCCACGGCTTGGTTTCTTGCCCACCTACAGCTTCCCTGTCAACAGTGTCCAGCTCGAAGTCCTGCGGGGGGATCAGCCCAACAGATTCGGGAAGCCGTGGGAGGAAGAGATTCTGCTCCTTCGCGACGCCCGAGTGGGCATTAGCGAATACGCACCTGGAGCCCAAGTTGTTGCCGCGGGACGTGTGTGGGAATCCTATGGCATCGGGAAATATCCACGCCACTTCATGCCCACCCGCTTCTATCGAGAGTGCCTGAAGTGTCATCACGTCGAGATCGCTGAAGAACGGGAGGCTTTCACCACGGACTGCCTGAAATGCAGCCAGCCTATCGCACCGAACCAGATTCGTCCCTTCATCGAACCAAAGAGCTTCGTGACCTCTAGTAAGAAAGCTAATGGTACTGACCCTGGCCTCACGCGCCTCCGCCCCCCACCGGCACAGGAGGCACGCCTACTCACCTCCGCCGAAGACAGCGAGTTTCAGCGATGCCCCACTGATGTGCCACGCACCAGCTGGGCCTATCAGGATGCCAAGCAGGGCCTGATGTTCGTGGTTAATAGGGGGCATCGGTTCGGATTCCTGCGTTGCATCTGTGGGTTTGCCGTAATGCTGAAGGACCCGATCAACCACAGGAACCGCGTTCGCACGGCTGGCCATCGCACCCCGTACGATCAGCCATGCAGCCTGAATCATTTGACCGTAGAGGACTTGGCCCACGAATTCCGCACGGACGTCCTTCAGATACGCGTCGATGAGCCGATCCCTCTGCCTGGAGATGTTCCCGCTCAAGAACGAAATGATTGGCTAAACGCTTTCACGAGGACCTTGGCAGAGGCCATTCGCATGTCCGGTGCACGACTCCTCGGTATTGATCAGCGCGAGGTCTCCGCTTCGGTCCGGGGACGCTTGTTCGAACAACCGGAGGTCATCCTTTACGACAATGTTCCTGGGGGCGCAGGCTACTGCCAGATGCTAATGAGCCTACACTCTATGCGCGAGCTTTTGAACACCGCCCGCAACACGCTTGATTGCCCGGCCGACTGCAGCTATTCCTGCCGAGCATGTCTACAGGACTACGACAACCAAACCCACTGGGAAAAATTAAACCGCAAACCTGTACTGACTTGGCTGGAGAAGCTCTTGGCTCCGAAAGGCGCGAAGGAAATCTGAGGTGCAAGCCATTCACGACAAAGCCATCGGGTTCCACATTGCCCCGCCAATTCAACCCGGCCTTGGCGTAGGATAGCCGAACCGTCGAGCCGGCAGCACGACCGCGTCGCAGGAGCCGAAGATCAATGCCGCTCGGACGGCCTACTCGAAACTGAACCTATTACTGTCGGCGCAATGAAAGGCATCGAGGCTGTCCTCAGGGCTGCAAGCTCTCGTCGTCAAACGCTCCCTCGAATTTCAGACTGAGCACAGGAGTGCACTCTCCTATAGTTGTGTCTGTCGCTGATGGATTCCCGGACTGCGGGCCGCTCAGTAACAGTTGCCGGAGAGATTTGCACGCTGCACTCTGGCAGAAATCTCACGTTCGCAGTAATATCTGGATACACACCTACGGGTGCCTAAGCGAATCAGGCAGAACTCTCCATGGCAGAGAAGCCCGAAGAAAAAGCTCGGCGAATAATCGACAAGCTCCTAACGGACGCGGGCTGGATCATCCGCAGTGGCTGGACGCTACATACGAGGCGCTTTCCAAGAAGAACTCCAATCTTCAGATTGCGGTGGGCGCGATATTCCGATACGAGCGCTGTCCGGACGTTTACAGCTCCGACATCCTGAATCACATTGCCAGCGTGTGGATTGCGTGCAAACCGCTCATTCAGACCTTGATTTCATCAGCGCCGTTGAATTAGCAAGTAGAGAATAGAGGGTGAGAAAGGATGAGCCCTTCACTATAATAGGTCGTCCAGAAACTCCGAGGCCGGGGCGACGCCGGTCACCAACAGCTGATCGCGCGCTCGTGTGCAAGCCACGTAGAGCAATTGTCGCTCGGTGTTGTATACGTCTTCGAGATCCGCGTCATCCCCCACTTTTTCGATCCGTTCCTGCAATGGAATGACCTCATCATCACAGGCCATCACGACCACCGCGCGGAATTCCAGGCCCTTCGCAAGGTGCATGGTGCTAACCGATACGTAGCCGCTTGTGGTTTCAACCTGCTCATCGAGGACCTTGAAGGGCAAGCCGGCTTTCTCCACTGCCTTACTCGCTCTCTCCAACTGAGCCGGCGACCGGACGAAGACGCCGATTTCTTGAGGTTCAGTATCCTCAGTCCTTAGTTTGGAAAGCCATTGAGCTACGAATGCCATTTCATCTTGGAGCGTGTCAAAAGCTACGATTTGAGGTGTCGCACCGTTGAACACCGAAATCGTGCCACGCCGTTCCTCAGTATTGCCGTCAACATCAGAAACTTCGGGGGCCAGCAGCCGATCGGTTTGAATCCGGATTTGATGTGACGTTCGGTAATTGATATGTAGCGTGGTCGATCGGCCGCGAATATCGACACCAAGTGATTTCCACGAAAAAGGTTGCTGAAAAATTCGTTGGCCAAGGTCGCCAGCAAAGAACAAACCGTTCGGCCGCGCTCCGCCCAAGGCGGCGAGAAAGCGCAACTGGGCTACACTAATGTCCTGCGCCTCATCCACCACAATGAAGTCAAACGGCGGGCTCTTACTAGCAGTCAGTTTGGAGGCCAGCCGCGTGAACACCTCGGCTGAGGTGATCACGTTGCGAGTCTTCAGGCTGGATCGAACCTGATCAAAGATCGACCAGAGCGTGAGCCGCTGCTTTTCCGAAAGCCGAGTCTTCCGCCCCAAGCGCGCTACATCTCGATATGCCTCCCAGGTTTCCAATTGCCACGCATCCACGACCTGTTCCCACTCGGTCAGTAAGAAGTGAGGGCTGAACTTATGTTCCTCTATCTTGCCGGCGGCTTCATCGACAAGTTGGCGCATCAGGTCTCTCGAAGCGAGGTTGAGTGGGCCTACATTCAACTCATAGAGCCGCTGACCGATCGCATTGATGGCGTGGACTTCCAATCGCTCACCGAGCCGCGGTTCGTTGCTGATGAGCCGCCTCAGTTTCGTGTGCAGTGCATTCGCAAGGGTGTCCGAAAACGTGGTGAGAAGTATCCGAGCATCGGCGTTGGTGCGAGCGAGAAAGACAGCTCGATGCAGGGCGACAATCGTCTTGCCCGTGCCAGCCGAACCCGAAACCCGCGCCGGACCGCTGTAAACTCTTTCAACCAATTCGCGCTGCGCTGGATGGAGAAAAATGGTCCATTTCTCCCACGGATATTCGAGGGCCCGCTCCAGCTCCTCAACGTTAGTCATTATGCGGAAGCGGCGCTGTGCGTCTGGATGAGCGAACGGGTCGGCACCGGCGACCGCCCGTTCGGGGACTTCCGGCGTCACGCCCGTTGCGAGGTTCAGCAATGCCTCTGCAGCTTCAGCCGGCAGGTGCGCGGCTACCTCAAGAATGGACTCTTCGTCGGCGCGGCGCACATCTGCGAGCCACTCGGTGGGCACCCCATAGCCGAGCAGATCATCATTAGAAACAGTTGCGAACAACGGCGGTTTGCCGAGGCCGAGCGGCAGTTCGGCCATCACCACATATTTCGGAACAGTGATTTCCTTAACCGTCTCACGGATTTCAACCAGCTGCGCAGCACCCGTTTGGGGATGGGCTTCGAGCTTTCGCCGTTCTGCCCATTGATAGGCTTTGTCGTGATGATTCACGTAACACAGCAGCAGGCTTGTTTCGGATTTGTGAACGATAAGCCGAAGGTCACCGCCCACTCTTACCGACCAGAAGTTCTTATCCTTGGCTTTGTCGAGCTTGTGAAACTGCATGCCGGGGTTGGCTGGATTCACCTGAAGGTCAAAGGCTGTGGTCTTCACCAGCTTCTGCTCCTCGCCCGTTAGTTTGGCGAGGCTGTCGGTAAAGGTGTCCGCGATGCGAAATTCCATTAAGTGTTTGTCCTTCACCCGGCCTACGCGGTCGCAGCCACTTCATGGTCGGTAGCTAGCGGACAGTCGGCCCAACCAACACTGAGAGAAATACCGTTTACAGAGGTTGTGGCCATACTGCCGCGTGCTGCAGGAATCTTCAGAGCCTGACAGAAGATAGCGTAGTCTTGAAAACCGTTGGCTGGTGTTTCGAACGCCTGAACGATGAATGCGGCGCGCTTGAATCCGAATCGCTTGGCCTCAATCACCGAGGCGGCGCAGCGGTGCAACATCTGGTAGCGCACCTGAAGAAAGGAATCTGATTTTGGAAGATGCGAGCAGACATAGTCAAAGCGTTTCTGGCGATTGCTTTTCGATTCCTCTGTCGCGCCCGCAACGAGCCACTTTTCGAGTATCTCGTCACCGAATGCTTCCTTGGATTTCGCTTCCACGGTGAGCGACAACATGCCCGAAGAGGTGCTCACTACGGCCCACACATCGGATTGGGAGGCGGCATTGCCGCCAGGTAAATCAACCTTATGCTCGGCAACCGCGAACACCAGGAGAGGGTCGCAATAGTTGCTTTCGCGAAACAGCTTCTCGATAGGTCCGGGCAGCCCGGACTTGCTGTTGGACGCAAGTTCCCAGGAGACTGCTGTCTCAAAGGCTGAGAACCGTCGCTTCCATTGGCGGTCAGGGCTGGCCAGACGCTCTCGCCAGCTTGCGATCCCTCGTGTTGCGATGCACAACCGGTTCATACTCGGAATACTTTCATAACCTCATCCCCTAGATGGTTGATCACCTTGACCGCGATGCGGTGGCTCTGAGGTTTGTCGAACGGGCGTGAGGTATCGCTGTGCAGCGTCTCCCAGGCTTCTTCATTGATTTCTGCCTTCAACGTCGTTTTGAGCGCCTTGTAGGGATCATTCGCGCCAAGGAAGTAGGCGTGGCGAACGAAGAAGCTCTCTTCGTTGTAGTCGGTGTCGATGAACCAACAAGCGATGCCATCAGGACCGTCGCTACGGACTTCGCCAGTATTAGGATGGAACACGTCAACGCCATTTACCTTGACCCGGATCTGACCGGGCTTGCCGTCATTTCCAGCGTCGAGAATCACGATGTCCGGTTCGCCGAAGATGACAAAGAGATTCCCTTTGCCCGTGTTCTTCAGGTCATCGGCCATGTGCAGGTCAGCGTTCATGCGGGCCTTGAGCACGGGGATGCGGCCAAGCTTGTTGAACTCTGAAGAGTGAGCGTCGTAGTTGAAGGCGCAGGTTATCAGCACGTCAAAGCCAGCGTCACCGGCTTCTCGGGCAGCGGCTACCAAATCCGGCCGTGACACAGTGCCGAACTCCGGGCCGATGAAGATGGCGGCGCGTTTCTCTGTGCCCGAATTCCCATCGCCCCCCATAAAGTGCCCTTCCGCGCAGACCAGATCGCCGGGCCATGGGGTGAGAGATGTGAACTTGATCTTGTCTTCCTTGTGGGCCTGCTGTACGCCCGCAGTCTTGAGATTTTCCAAAATCATCTGAACAAAATCCTGTGCCGCGCTGTAGCCGAGTTTTGAGTCAGCGAGGGAGTCGATCAGTTCGTCGTTCTCGTCCACTCCCAATACGCGGTGAGGTAGAAGACTCTCGACAGTGAAAGGGCCGGCTACGCGGACCGTCCTACCATCCTCGTAGGGTTTGTCGTAGAGGTACTCGGATTCGGCCTTCGCGGCGATGGAAGCGTCGATCTCCTTCTGTCTGGAGATACGCGCCTGCCACCAGTCGGCGTGAAGTTTCTTTGCTGGTTCCGGCCATGCCTTCTCCGCCTCGCGCGGAATCTCCCACTCATTCCACTGCTTCTCAAGCGCGGCGTTCAGCTTCTTGCGCAATGGCTCAAGCACGGCCTGCCAGTTTTCCCAGATGACATCGATCTCCGCGTTGTTGGCGATGGACTTGAGCGTAACGTGCGGCACGCGCTCGCAAACGAAGCCGTGGCGGATGTTCCCGTGCGCGGGCTGCGAACTCGGCGCAGTGCGGGTAACTTCGCCTTCCTTGATTTGGCCTTCGCGCGAATCCGCCAGCAGGTAATACGGATAACGCGCACCCATGATGCGAGCCCGGGCCAGCGCCAATGCCACGCGCGATGTGTCAATGGTAATCCAGCGACGGCCCCATTGCTCGGAAACAAAGGCGGTCGTGCCAGAACCGCACGTCGGATCAAGCACGAGATCGCCAGGGTCGGTGGCCATCAGTATGCATCTAGTGACAATTTTTGCGTTTGTCTGCACCACGTAAACCATGTTGGGCACATTGCCAGCCGTATCGTCCCATACGTTCGTGAATTCGATCACTGGTGAATCTTCGACGACGTAGAACTTGAAGCCAAGGCCTTCCTCATCGGTAACCGAGACGCGGTCAGCTTTCTTAAGTCGTAAGAATTGTTGTATATCACCGCGCCACCGGCGACCCTTACGCGGCCAGTATTCCTTCCCTTCGATTTCAAAGCCAAACCGCTCGCCGGTGCCCTCGAGGTCTTGAATCCTGAATATGTGCGTCCCTTCCGGGACGAGCCAGGGAGCTCGCTTTTCATCGGTTGTTAACGGCCTCTTTGTCGCGTCGGGAAGTTCTCCCCACAATGCGAGCTTTCGCGGGTCTTCCGTAGAACCTTCGTTCGCCTCACGTGGCCTATACACTTTGTGGGACCTACATGCTTCTGCATTCTTCGAATACCAGAGAATGTAATTGAACGCGTTCTTGATTGTCTTACTTTGTGGAGCGCCCTTCTTCCAGACGATTGTCGAGATCGCGTGTTTACTTCCGAACACTTCATCCAGTAATGCCCTCACCAAGTGGACATTCTCGTCGCTTATCTGCACGAATAATGACCCAGAGTCGGCGAGTAGATCGCGAGCAACCGTCAGCCGGTCGCGAAGGTAAGTAAGGAATGAATGAACCCCGTCCCTCCACGTGTCTCGAAATGCCTTCACCTGCTCTGGCTCTCGCGTGATGTGCTCAGGACTGCCGTCCGTCACCTTATTGCTCGTGGTGCTCCACTGGAAGTTGCTGTTGAACTTGATGCCGTAGGGCGGGTCGAAGTAGATGCACTGCACTTTGCCGCGCAGGCCCTCGCGCTCGTTTAGGCTCGCCATGACCTGCAACGAATCGCCGAGGATCATGCGGTTTGACCAGTTCTGCTCGTGCTGGTAGAACTCAGTTCTGTCCACGTCCTTAGGCATACCGTTAAAGTCGGCAAAGAGGTCGGGCGTCGTCATCCCCGTCTCGTGCTCGCGCTCCTTGGTACTACGCAGCAGGTCATCAATGAGCACCTTGGGATGGACCTTTTCCTGAATGTAGAGGGGCGGCGCATGGACTACCAGGTCGCTCCAATCCTGCTCATCCTTGCCGCGCCAGACAAGCTGGGGATCGAGGTCGGTATTGCGGGGATACTTCACCGTGCGGGGACTTGCCTGCTCTTTTTGGAGCACCGGCTGAAACTCAGCCGTCGGAATGTTCTTCCGCTTGGCGTCGTGCTTAAGGGTTTCGACGGATTTGGTGATAGATTTCTTGGCCATGGTTACTCGTGGCCGGTCAACAGTCACGACGTTCGTAAGCTACTCGAACGGGGCTCGGCTCCTTTTTTTCCATTGCCGCCTAGACCTTTAAGAATCGCGGATGTCATTGCGATCCGAAAAGCACTATCACGCCACATGAAGGTTGCATCCGATATGGCCGATTTGAAGGTCGTCGCCGCAATCGTGGACATGAGTAGAAATGAATGACCAATTCAGAATATGGTCTTCGGTTTTCCCTTTTTGCTTCATGGGCAAATCTTCATCCAGTTTCTCCCGAAGTTTCTCGATTAAACCGCTAATGTTCGGCTTCCGGACGTAGGCAATCAGTAGCCCTCGCGTTTCTCTGCCTGTAGTGTATCTTCCGAGCAACTGCTGCAGACCGTCGATATGGTACTGAGGCCCATCGTAAATTTTCGCTTCGCCGAGCTTTTTTCGTGCTGGCGAACAATAGTCTGCTTCGATCGTTATATCTACATGGCCGTTTGAATTTGTTTCCTGAGTCACCGTTAGCCCTGGAATCGACAATCCAGCCGCGAGCACAGCCGTCAGACCTTCTTCACCTAGTGATTCAAAGTTTTTCTTGTTTGTCTCAAGCAGGGAAATCGCCTTTCCAAGTATCGCGTCGAATGCTTTCTCAAACTCACTGATTGTTACGGCGGTGAGAAGATCCAGATATTCCGGTGCCTTCCGCTTGATCTGCTCAACGAGCTCTGCCGCGCTGCCACGTACAGCACTCATCAATTTATCCTTCTATTGGCGGGAATCCATCTGACTTGGATATGGGATGCCCAGGCGCTCCATTGGCTTTGAGAGAGCGATTTGTTCTTCCACCAATCTCTCAGCTTCCGGATGAATTCAGATCGGGATACTTCGGCCCCATTAAGTGACTCTGACCGGAATTCCATGACTAGGCTTCGTACTGACGGTCGTGAGAGCATCGACAAAACCGCCAATATGTCATCAAGTTCAAAGGAAGCTAACTCAGCGACAGAGGGAACGTCCGCCAGAGAAAAGGCGTGTTTCTGAGTTGAAGTAATCGTTGTCCAAATGGCGTTATTGATGCTCGCCCATTTCTCAGCGCTGCCGAGTTGGGCTTTGATGTACGCTTCAGCACGCTTAGCTTCGTTCGTGCCGGGATCAACGGGCAGAGCGACGACGGATTCAATCATCTTGCTGAATTCAGCTTCAACCTTCACAGCGAAGTCGGCCTCGATCTGATAGACCTCTGTGAACTCAGCGAAGGCCCAGCGGCCATAGCTGCCCAGGTTATTGATGCCTGGCACCCAGTATGTCTCCATCGTGGCCTTCTTTTCTTTTGCGTCCTCGCGCCGGTAGCCCTTAATTTCCACAATCAAATGCAGCGGGTCAGCATCACCGCGGCCATCGTCCACATTGACGATAAAATCGGGTCTGTAAATCCTCATCTCAGGACCATAGCGATAGGGCACCTCCAGCCAGAGGTTGTGGTTTTTCACGTAAGCCTTGACGCGCGGGTGCGCCTCCGCTACGCGGCAGAACTCCGCTTCCCAATCGCTGTCCAAGATCACCCAGTTGACGTGGCAGCGGCGGGCGTCGGTTTCCCAGCGGCTGGTTTTGGACGTGTTGAAGTTCACATGGCTGGTTGAGCCGGTGGGGTTGTAGGGGTCGAGCAAAGCCTTGATGGGCCGCTTTCCTAACTCGGCTTTGGTAATGCCCGCAGTGATGCGCCCGCAGGCCATGTCCGCCAGCGCTTGATACATGAGCTGCGCCGGATAGGTGCCGCCTTTGCAGATCAGACATGTATCGAGCCACTGTTTCGTGATTCGTTTCAGCTGTCCGAAGAGGTGCAGCTTGGGCTGTTCGCCAGGGTCACGCCATTTGGTGTAAAGCAGACGCTGTGTGAGGTGGAAAAGCAGTGTGGAGCGGCGCAAATCACCGGTGTGCACGAGGGTGAGATCGACGCCTTCGCCGATGATTCCAGCGTTTCGAGTAATTGAAGGCCCAACGAGATCGGGCGACAGCTCCAGAACTGAATCGTCGTTGAATACAGCCGTGAGCCGTTCTTGTGGTAGCTCGACACGGTAGCCTGCAACACGCGGGAAGCGGATTTCGAGAGCATCGCGGTCGGGGCGAACTGCCTTAACCTGGATTGTCTCGCGAGGTGGCTGTGGGGGAGCGACGACCGGTTTAGCCGTGAAGTCGAAGGGAATGCCCAAAACGTCTGCATACTCAACGTTGAAAAGGCCTTGTTCATTTTGGTCGTAAGACTGTCGGCGCAAGGCCCGGCCAATGACTTGCTCGCACAACAATTGCGTGCCAAAAGCGCGAACCCCCAGTACATGAGTGACGGTGTTGGCATCCCAGCCTTCGGTTAACATCGAAACGGAGACCACACAGCGGATTTCGCCGCCGAGGCGCCCGTACTTGCCCACGGTATTCCTCACCTCTCTCAGGAGGTCTTGATCGCTGATGTTTTCAGCTTGGCTGCGGTCCCCAGTGCGCTCGATGATTTCGCGGCGAAAGCGTTCGATCTCGTCAGCGGCCATGCTCCGGAAGTTCTCGTCCAGCGCCTCGCCGGACTCCAATTGTTCGCTATCAATCAAAAACGTACGCGGTCGAGGAATCGGATTGCCGTGCTCATCGAAGTTTCGAAAGAGGGCCAAGCGGCCGTTCTCCAGTGTGGTTGAACCATCTTCGTTCTCTCGTTGGAAGCCGGAGATGTAGTCGTAAACGAGTTTTGAGGCCGAAGTGTTGTTGCACACCACGATAAAGCAGGGTGGAACCCTGATGCTGTGCTCCTGCCATAGATAGAAGGTCTTCTCATAATGGCCGTAGAGAGCTTCAAGGGCGGTCTGGAGTTCCACGGGAATGCTGAGCGGGTCGAGAACATTGGCCTTGCCTCGCCCCTTTCTTGGCATCTTTTTTCGGATGTGTTCCCAAAGATTGCGAAACTTGGGCATGTCGCTGCCCGGAATGTTGTCGGCGATCGGTACGCGAGGCAATTTGACGATCCCACATTCGATAGCGTCCATAAGAGAAAAGTCGCTCATGGTCCAGGGAAACAAAGTCCCCTCGGCGTAGCCCGACCCCCGCAAGAAGAATGGTGTTGCTGAAAGATCCAGGATGCGTTCGGTGCCGAGCTTGCGACCGACGATTTCCAGCCCGGAAATCCAGAGGCGGGCCCGCTCATTGTTCTGCTCGGCTTCTTTTCTCTCTTCGCCCTTAAGATCAGCCTCGGCTTCCGGGTTAGGCTTTTCGCGATAACAGTGATGCGCCTCGTCGTTTATCACGAGGACATTCTTCATGCCCATGAGCTCGGGCATGACTCGCTGGAGCATCTGCCCCTCTGTCTCCAACGTTTTGATTGGGTCGCCTCGGCCTTGTAGGAGCGAACGACCACCCTTTGAGAGATCCATGCGTTCGCGAAGCTTAAAGGCGTGGTAATTCGTGATGACGATTTTGGCACGTTCGACGTCAGCGAGCATGTCACTCGGAACAAGTTCGCGGCTCTGGTAGTATGTGTCCGGGTCGTTGGGTTGGAGCACGCGCAATCGGTCCCTGATCGTCAGCCCTGGGGTCACGACCAAAAATCCACGTGTAAACTTCTTGCTGCCAGGCCTTCGTACTGCGTTGATGGTTTGCCAAGCAATCAGCATGGCCATTACCGTGGTTTTGCCGGCGCCGGTGGCCAGCTTCAGCGCAAGGCGTGCCAATCCCGGATTCGCATCGTTGTTAGCGTTAGCCAGGTGTTCCAGGAACTGGCGTCCAGCCGCGATTTTCGGTGCAACCTCCATCAGCCAAATGGCGACCTCCGCAGCTTCTACCTGGCAAAAGAATGGGCGGATGCTGCTGAACTTGTGATAACGCCAATGCTGTAGTAATCGGGTCGTTTCCGGCGTGACGAGCCAATCGCTGGGATTTTGCAAGGTGCGCCACTGATCTACGTGACCGCGCAGTTCATTGATGATCGGAGTCGGGTCGTACTGTTGCGCCTGCGTCGAAAGTCCTTTGCCTTCGTCGAATACAATTTCCTGCTGGCGAGCTGCGCCCTTCCGTTTTCTGGGTTTGGGAATAGGCGTGATAAGCTCGACCCGGCGACGGTTTTCAATGATGCGTTGAGTTGGTTGTCCTTGACCATCGAGCTCCCAATGTCGCCTCGGGTAGGCGTATGGTGAGTTGAGAATGGGGCGTTCAAAGAAGTGATTATCCATACTTCAACTTCGTGCCCAGCTACCGCTCATTGGCGCAAGTCACCCGAGATGTTTGACACATCATAACAAAAGTTGCGCCAGGTCCCTCGACGAGTGGAGGGATTTCCTGGGCGGGTGCTGTACTTCGGTCCGGCACGAGAATGCCTCTTTTATGAATCACCAGTAAGCAGCAAAGAGCGTGAAGAGATTTTAGCCCTTTGAGGCATTAATGCAATAGCAAACTGCCGGATAGTGCCGCAGAATCGATCGGAAGCCTGTGTAGACGGGGGCTTGTCGGATACCGCCCTCTAGCTGTCATTGCCTCCGTCATGATGGCCGCGTGATTGATCATCCTGCGTGGATCCCCACAGAGTTGAATGCGAATCCCGAAGCCAGAAAGCGCTACCGAAACCAGATCACACGGCGATTGTGTCGGCCCAACACTCGGAAATCTGGCTGATGTGCCGGGACACCATAACCACTGCTGGCAGCCGACAGTGTATAATCTCCAAGGAAGCGACGGCTGCGCTGCCGGACTTCTGTAATGCGCCGCAGCGGAAGCGGCTCTCGTTAAGACAGCGTGGGACGCTTGTGGCAATTCTCTCGGTAGACTTGGCGTACAAGACCTACTCTGATGTCGGCGTCGTCGTCTTCGACCAGCACGCCCTCCGGGAATAATCCGCGGGCGAACCGGCCCACTTCGATCCCTTGGTCGAATCTTGCCTGCGTGCTTTCGTCTGGTTCGGCGGCAAGTTCCGGCTGGTGGACCTGCAAGTAGAGCCGTTTGTGGCATTGCAATCCGGCCGTGAATCGTGACTTTGAGAGCCTCATGCCGACCCTCCGGTTTGGAGAGACCACCACTGGATGCCGCACCGCACCCGTCTGCGGGTGGCACTTTACAGGAGCATACACCCAAGGTGTGTCAGATGTGGTCGCTGCATGAATATGGGCAAACTGTACGCCCTCAGGTCCGATGGGGGGATATGTTTCGCGAGCATCCGCTCCGGCTGCGGCGGGCAGATGGGATGACCGCGCCCGTCATACCCGGCTGCTATGCCGGTTTCACCAGAACATAATCCGAAGTCTCCACGGATGTCTTCCGTCGCTGCACACTGTTCGATCCAGATCTTGTGAAGTTCCGAAAGGGGGCTGCCCATGGTCGAGTCCTTTCTTTCAGAATCCCGCGCAACGAGGTGCGGTCAATATGCAGCCGCTGGGCGCCGTCAGGCCCAGAGCTTCCGTCAGGGATACGAACCCGGCTCCGAGACGCTCCAGTTCCTGTAGCTTGCGAGTCAAGGTGAGTTTATAATCCAAAATGAGTTTTTTGGCTTCGCTGTTTCTTAGCGAACTCAGAGTGCAGCGCAAACCGTCCAGGAGGCTTCTTCGCGATGAAGAAGTCGCGAAACCTATCACGGGGCGCAAGATTGCGTGCGCGCGGGGGCGAGACACGACCCTTCAAAGCGGCTGTGCTGAGCGACATTGGAAAGGTTCGCCGAGGCAACGAAGACGCCTCTGCGCTCTTACCCGACAAGAATCTCTTCATTGTGTCCGATGGAATGGGCGGACATCAGGCCGGCGCCAAGGCGTCTGAAATTGTGGTGAAAGTTCTGCCGCCCATGGTCAAGCAGCATCTCGGTCGGGCGCCCGCCAAACCAGCCGAAGTCTCCAACGCCTTACACGATGCCATCGTCGAACTGAGCCGACAACTACGCGAACAATCTGTGGGCCAACCGGGTCTGGCTGGAATGGGAGCCACGGTCGTGCTCGCCTACTTCTTAGAAGATCAAGTTCTTATTGCGAATATGGGCGACAGCCGCGCGTACCTGTTTCGAAATAAGAGACTCAAACATTTGACTGAGGACCACTCCGTGGTCGGGATTCTGCTGCGAAGGGGAGAGATCACCGAGGAGCAAGCACGAGACCATCCCGCCAAGCACCAGATCTCGCGATACATCGGAATGGAGGGTGAAGTGTACCCAGATGTATGCGCGGTCAAGCTGTCGACTGACGACCGGTTCTTGTTGTGCAGTGACGGCCTGACCGGGATGGTGCCCGACGAGGCTATCGCAAGATTACTCGAGGAGTGCGCCGATCCGGACTTAGCATGCCGTTCGCTGGTGGCGGCCGCCAACGCTGCGGGCGGACAAGACAACATCACGGCTCTAGTTGTTGACTGGCGCGGTTCCAGGCCGGCGCGCTGAGAGAGGCAGCTTATGCCAGGCAAGGTGACGCTGATGGTTACGAAGGGCCCCATTGCCGGACAGGCCTTCGCCTTCGAGGAACACGACACCTTTATCTTCGGGCGGGCCGCAGATTGTCACGCACGGCTGTCGGACAAAGACACGACCGCATCACGGCACCACTTTATTCTTGAGGTCAATCCTCCCGATGTTCGCATCCACGACTTGGGTAGCTTGAACGGTACGCTCGTGAACCACACGAAATACGGCGGCCGAGCGAAGAATGAGACTCCCGAGCAGGCAGCCAAGAGAAGGTTCCCCGAGGTAGACCTGAAAAACGGGGACGTGATCGAAGTGGGGGAGACGGTTTTCACCGTAGTCATCGAGGTTCCAGTCCAATGCAACCCGTGCGGGCGAGTAATTCCGGAGGGCGACCGGAACGCTTCCGATATGGGCAATGGATCTTTTCTTTGTTCCCACTGCCGCGAGATGGCGACGTTGAAGTCCGACATGGCGTCCAAGACGCCGCAGCCTGTGGTCTGCCAAAGCTGTGGCAAGAGTGTTTCGGGAGAGATTGGCCAAGGCCGGCGTGGGGACTACATTTGTCAGGCCTGTCAGGCTAAAGCTTCGGCTGATCCGGCGATAGCGTTGCTCAAGTCCCTCATGAAGGAGGGAAAAGGCCCGGAGATAGCGGAGATTCCCGGATACGAACTGGGGAAGATGCTGGGGAGAGGTGGCATGGGCGCCGTGTATCTCGCCCGCAGAAAAGAAGACGGCGCGACCGTTGCCATCAAGGTCATGCTCTCAAAGGTCGCTGTTGACGAGGGAGCGCGGCGGGTGTTTCAGCGGGAAATTGAGGTAACCCGGAGCTTGCGCCACCCACATTGCGTCCAGCTCCTCGATCATGGGTCGGCGGGCGGCGCCTTTTATTTCGTTATGGAGAATTGTCCGGGCGGGAGCGTTGATGATCTGATCCAACGCCGTGGCGGAAAGCTTCCCCTGAAACAAGCGGGAGGTATCATGCTTCAGGCGTTGGAGGGACTTGCCTACGCGCACAAGCAAGGCTTCGTCCATCGCGACCTGAAGCCGGCAAATATCCTGCTGGCTGACTCGAAGGGCGTTATCGCCAAGGTCTCCGATTTCGGCTTGGCGAAGAACTTCGAAAAGGCTGGCTTTTCGGGAATGACGGCCACTGGGGCAGCCGCCGGCACGTATACCTTCATGGCCCGAGAGCAGGTTGTGAATTACAAGTACGTCAAGCCGGTCACGGATGTGTGGAGCATGGGCGCTTCCCTCTATTGCATGCTCACCGGCAGGGGTCCGCGGGACTTTTTGCGAGGCCAAGACCCCGTGGAAGTAATTCTGCGAGGCGAGATTATCCCCGTATGCAAGCGTGATCCCTCCATCCCCGCAAGAGTCGCGCAGGTTATCGATCGCGCCATCGCCGACCGCGCCAGCGATCGGTATCAGACGGCGGTTGAGTTTCGTGACGCGTTGGCCAAAGTGCTGTGAGGGTGTGCCGAGCTACTCCTGTGAATGCAGAGGTTCCGTCGCCTGGCTCACCATGACAGCGCAGGAAGGTTTTTCGGCAGCATCACATAGCGTGCCAGTGCGGGTGTACCAGCCCTTGAACGCACCAGAAGGAGCGCCAGGCGATGAACGAGAAGCGTGGATCGTCGGCGGTGCCGGCCGAGTGGAACGTAGGCGACGTTATCCTCGACCTTTACGAGATCTCAGGCATTCTGGGCGAGGGCGGCATGGGCAAGGTCTACAAGGTCCATCACAAAGGCTGGAATGTGGACCTGGCCGTGAAGAGCCCGAAGCCGGAGATTTTTCAGAAGGCGGGTGGCAAGGAAAACTTCGCTCGCGAAGCGGAGACCTGGGTCAACCTGGGCCTGCATCCGCACATCGTGAGTTGCTACTACGTGCGCGAACTGGGCGGCATTGCGCGGGTCTTCGCCGAATACCTAGAGGGCGGAAGTCTGTCGGAGTGGATTCGCAGCCGAAAGCTTTACGAGGGGGGCCCAGAAAAGGCGCTCGAGGGAATCCTGGACATTGCGATTCAGTTTGCCTGGGGACTGGACTACGCGCACCAGCAGGGGCTGGTGCACCAGGACGTGAAGCCGGCGAACGTGATGATGACGCCGGACGGCACGGCGAAGGTGACGGACTTCGGGCTGGCCAAGGCGCGGGGGATGGCGGGAGAACAGGCACGGCCGACGCCGGGGACTAGCCTTTTGGTGAGCACCGGCGGGATGACGCCAGCCTACTGCTCCCCCGAGCAAGCGCGCCAGCAACCCCTCACGCGGAAGACGGACCTCTGGAGCTGGGGACTCTCGGTGCTGGAGATGTTCACAGGCGAAGTAACTTGGAGGGCTGGCCAGGCTGCTGCCGAGGCCCTGGAGGGTTACCTGGAGATGGGCGCGGACGATGCCGCCATCCCTCGCATGCCGGAAGGCGTGGCGGCGCTGCTGGGGAAATGCTTCGCGCTAGACCCGCAGGCTCGCCCGCGGGACATGAAGGAGATTGCCGACACGCTGCGACAAGCCTACAAGCAGGTCACCGGCAAGGACTACCGGCGGGAGGAACCAACGGCGGCGCAACTCACCGCCGACAGCCTGAACAACAGGGCGTTGTCGCTCTTGGATTTGGGCAGAGGAAAGGAAGCGCTGGGCGCCTGGGAGAAGGCGCTCGCGGCTGACCCGCAGCATGTGGAGACGGTTTACAACCGCGGCGTCGTGCTCTGGCGGCTAGGGGAGATCCCCGACGATCACCTCGTCAGTCAACTGGAAACAGCCCGGCAAAGCCGTGGTGACCAATGGGACGCAAAGTACATGCTTGCCTTAGTCCATCTCGAACGAGCCGACGTTGAATCGGCTCTCCCGCTACTCGAGCGTGCCGCGCAGCAGGCCCCGGAAGAGAGCGAAGTTCAAGTTGCTCAAAAGCACGCGCGATCCGCGGGCATTGTTTCGGGGTGCCTGCGCATCTTGGAAGGCCACGAGGATGCTATCCACTCGGTTTCCCTCTGCGCCGATGGCCACCGGGCACTCTCGAGTGATCACGAAACCCTGCGGCTTTGGGAACTTGCCACGGGCCGCTGCCTGCGGATCATTGAGGGACCTAAGAACTCGTATCTGGTGCGTGTCTCGCTTAGCGCCGATGACCGCTGGGCGATGTCTGCAAGTCCCGACCACACTGTGCGTCTATTGGAACTGGGCACGGGCCGCTGGCTCCGCACCTTCGAGGGACATGGCTCATATGTGCACTCTGTCTCCCTCAGCGGCGATGGGCGCTGGGCGCTCTCGGGAAGTGACGACGCGAAACTCTGCCTCTGGGAGGTGGCCACCGGGCGTTGCCTCTGCACCTTCAAGGGGCATTCTGGCGCGGTGTATTGTGTCTACCTGAGCTCCAACGGCCGCTGGGCACTCTCGGGAAGTGAGGACCAGAGCCTTCGCCTGTGGGAAATTGACACCGAGTGGCAGGGCCCCCGCCCGTCGCACCCGATACAGGCAGACCAGCAGTCTGTAGTAAAGCTTGACAACTTCGAAATTGACGTCATGGCAGCCAAAATGATCCCTCGAGAGGAAGCCGTCAAATTTGAGGTACTACCGATTAGCAGATATCCCTTTCTCCTCACTCTGGCGATGGTGGATCCGTCAAATCTGTTCGCCATTGACTATTTCAGGCTCAAAACGGGCAAAAAAATCGACCCCGTAAAGGTTTCACGAAGCTCCATCCTCACGGCGATCGAAAGAGTCTACTCGCCAATTACTCACACTTCAATTACGCGCTGTCGGAATATCTTCGAAGGACATGTTGACGGGGTGAGATCGGTCTGCCTGGGTGCTGAAGGGCATTGGGCCCTTTCCGGAAGCTCGGACCGGACCGTGCGCCTTTGGGAAGTGGCCACGGGCCGCTGCGTACGCGTCTTCAGGGGGCATGCGGGCAGTGTAACTTCCGTCTCCATTACAGCCGATGGCCGTTGGGCGCTGTCAGGAAGTACCGACCATACTGTGCGCCTCTGGGAAGTAGCCACAGGCCGCTGCCTGCGTACCTTTGAGGGGCATGCATTCTGGGTGAACTGCGCCTGCCTGAGCGCCGATGGCCGCTTAGCGTTGTCTGGGAGTGAAGATCGCACCCTGCGCCTATGGGGCTTACCGGCCGGAAGCGTTAGTGTCTGCACACCTCAACTGTCGCGCCCCGCGAAACAAGCAGAGCTCCTTGAGGTTGAGGCCCTTATGGTAACCCTGGTAAAGGGCTGCGAGGAAGCGCTATCACGACGAAAGTTCGGCTTGGCCCTTGCGTCTCTGCGGGAGGCCCGCTGTCTGCCACGCTTTGAACGAGCATCCCGTGCCGTGGAGGCTTGGTCCAGGCTCTCCCTCGTTTGTCGGCGGGTTGGTCTTAGAGGTGCTTGGCCGAGGGCCACGTTTAAGGGACATTACACACGGGTGGGCTCCGTCTGCCTTGCCGCAAACGGTGTCTTAGCACTGTCAGGGGGCACCGATGAGGACCTACGCCTTTGGGAGGTTCCCACCGGACGCTGTCTGCGGATACTAAAGGGGCATGGAGCGTTAGGGGTGAGCTCGGTCTGCCTGAGCGCCAATGCTCGCCTCGCGCTCTCGGGAGGAAGAGGGGATGGGACCCTGCGTTTGTGGGAAGTGGCTAGCGGCCGCTGCCTGCGCTCCTTTCAGGGGGCTAGTGGAGGAGTAGAGTCCGTCTGCCTAAGCGCTGATGGCCGCTGGGCGCTCTCGTCCGGAGTTGATTGCCGCGACACGACCCTACACTTATGGGAAGTTGCCACGGGGCGCTGCCTGCGATTATTCGAGGGGCATGGGGAGAAGATAAGGTGCGTCTCCTTTAACGCCGACGGCCGATGGGCGCTCTCTGGAGCGGGAGGCGGTGTATATCCAAGTAAAGACACCACGCTGCGTCTTTGGGAGGTCGCCACGGGCCGCTGCCTGCGTGCCTTCGAGGGGCACACTGACGGCGTGCTGTCCGCGTGTCTGAGCGCCGATGGCCACTGGGCACTCTCGGGAAGTGCGGACCAGAGCCTTCGCCTTTGGGAGGTCGCAACGGGGCGCTGCCTGCGCACCTTCGAGGGACATACTGAAAGGGTGCTGTCCGTCTGTCTGAGCGCCGATGGCCACTGGGGACTGTCAGGAAGCGCCGACAATACTCTACGCCTCTGGGAAGTGGCCACGGGCCGCTGCCTGCGGATCCTCGATGCACGTGCCTTGGGAGTGCGCTCAGCGTGTTTGAGCGCCGATAGCCGTTGGGCTCTTTTCGGATGTACGGATGCGACCTTGCGCCTCTGGGAGTTGGATTGGGAACTCCAAGCCGTCGATGAGTCTGACTGGGATGATGCGGCCCGGTCGTACCTTGAGAACTTCCTGGCGCTGCATACATCCTACGCGGGAATGGTGGCCGAAGACCACAAGCCAAGCGAGGAAGACATCGCGCTCGCGCTGACGCGGCGGGGCAAACCGTCCTGGAGCGAGGAAGATTTCAAGCAACTGTTGTACACCCTGGGCTGCGCCGGCTACGGCTGGCTGCGCCCCGAAGGCGTACGCAAGAAGCTCGAAGAACTGGCGGCCAATTGGACCGGTCCGCCTCCGCTGCCAGCTTAACAGTCGCGCACGGCTCGGTGTAGCGGCGATTTCACATCGCCACATGGCGACGAAAGTCGCCGCTACGTCAGATCTTCCGGACTTGGCATTAAGTTGACCTCACCCTGCTGTCAGGGAAGGAGGGAGACGCCTTGAGCAAGAAGCGTGGATAGCTTTTGCGATTGTTTGGAACGAGCGGCGTAGCGAGCGGGCAGACGAGCAAGACTTCGTTACCCTCCATGGAACCCTCCGATCATCCCGCCGAAGAAGGTGTGGGTCCCTTTCGTACGGAGCTAGAGCAAGCAACGGTGCAAAGCAAGCCAGCCCCTGAGGCAATGAAGTCAGCCGAGGCGACGGTACCGAATGCCGAGAGCTTCACAGAAGCCGAGACAGACTACGACCAGCTTCGTGACCGCGGCTTGCAAGCGCTGGCCGCCGGCAGAACACCGGAAGCGCTCGAGGCGTTCGGCCGCGCGCTGCGTCTGCGGCCCGACCGGACGGAGGCCCACCTCAACATCGGCCGCGCCTTCGAGCGCGCCGGGAAAATCGAGGCTGCCCGCTACGCGTATCTTCAGGGCCTCGAGAGCGATCTCACCTCAGCAGAGGCGCGCTCGGCTCTCGCCGCTCTGCCACCCCCCCCACCAAAGAGAGAAGACTTCCAAGTAGGTCAGATGCTGAGCAGCACAAGTGACAAGAGGGTCTACAAGGTGCTGGACGTAAAGAAGGGCGGCTTTGGCGTCGTTTACATTGTGGAGGATTGCCAAGCCCAGGGCCAATATTATGCATTGAAGACCTTCCAAGCCCGATTCCTGTGGAGCGAGGACGACCGCGAGCGCTTCGAGCGGGAAGCGCTCACCTGGGTGATGCTCGACCGGCATCCGCACATCGTTAGTGCTCAGTGGATCGTAAGGATCGAGGGGATCCCATGCCTGGTGCTCGAGTATCTCCCCGGAGGCGACATAGCTCATTTAATTGCTCAGGAACCTCTCGAGCCAGCACGCGCGACGGAGCTGGCACTTCAGTTCTGTGACGGGATGGCCTATGCGCACGGCAAATTGGGGATCGTCCATCGCGACATCAAGCCTTCCAACTGCCTGCTCGATGAGCGCGGCACGCTCAAAATCACTGACTTCGGGCTGGCGCGCGCTTTTGGCGAAGCCCAGGAACACGGGCTGGGGCTGGCTGGCATGGGAGCGGAAGTCACGTCCCAATATACGACCACAGCCGGCACACGCCAATTTATGGCCCCGGAGCAATTCCAGGCCGGAGCGACACTTGACACGCGGACGGACATCTACGCCTTCGGGATCATGCTTTACAACATGCTGACCGGCGAACTGCCTCTCGTCGGCGGTGTTGCTGAGGCGTTCATCGAGGAGAACGCGCCCGACTACAAGCTTCCGGCGTCGTTGCTCCAGCTTATTTTGCAGTGCGTCGAACGCGAGCGGGCTAAACGCCCGCCGAGTTTTGGTGCCGTGCGGGAAGTGCTGGCCAGCACCTACCGTGAGCTCACGGGCAGATCGGCCCCTGCCCCCCCGGCCTCAATTGCGATGGGATGGCAGGAGTTGACCCAAAAGGGCGTGGCGCTGGATACCCTGGAGCGCCATGAGGAGGCTGTCGCCTGCTATGACCGGGGCTTGGAGATCAATCCGCTGGGAATCGGTCTCTGGCAGAACAAGGGCGTGGCGCTGCGGGCCCTGGGCCGTTACGAAGAGGCCGTCGCCTGCTATGACCGGGGCTTGGAAATCACTCCGCGCGATGCCACTCTGTGGACGGCCAAGGGGAGCGCGCTGAATTACTTGAAGCGCTATGCGGAGGCAGTCGCCTGCTATGACCAGGGCTTAGAGATCAATCCGCGCGACAGCGATCCGTGGAAATGCAAGGGATTGGCGCTGTATTCCTTGCAGCGCTACGAGGAGGCGGTCGCCTGCTATGACCGGGGCTTAGAGATCAGTCCGCGCGACAGCGGGCTGTGGAAAAACAAGGGCGTGGCGCTGTATTACTTGAGGCGCTATGCGGAGGCGGTCGCCTGCTATGACCGGGGCTTAGAGATCAATCCGCGCGACAGCGGGCTGTGGAAAAACAAGGGCCTGGCGCTGTATTATTTGAGGCGCTATGCGGAGGCGGTCGCCTGCTCTGACCGGGGCTTGGAGATCAATCCGCGCGACAGCGGCATGTGGGACAATAAGGGTTGGGCGTTGAAAAAGTTGGGGAGGACGGCCGAGGCGAACCAGTGCTTCGAGAAGGCCCGTCAATTGGCGGGCCGTTGAAAAATCCTCGGCGCGTGTCATTGGGATCCCGCGAACGCGGGACGGGGCGAAGGGAAGAATCCCAGCATTTTCGGAATCAAGCATATGTAGGGATCCTTCGTCGCCCCCCGATGAAGTCCATCGGGGCATCCTCAGCATGATGTGGTGCGGCATGGTCATTTTGATCCCGCTCTGGCGGGTTGAGGAGATTGGGCCGGCTCCGGATGGCTGCCCCCCCGAAGGCGTCAGCAAGAAGTTGGGAGAAATAACGGCGAACTGGATCGGTCCGCCGGCTTTGCCTGGCCAGCAGGGTTCATTGTAGCCGTTCAACCGTGATTAAGGAGTAGGAGCAGTGGCGATCTCCGCGGGCATCAAATTCGCATGGCAGGCTGCTGCTACGGAAGCAGGGCAGTCCCGACACGAGCTCATCGAACCCCTTCACCTTTTCATTGGCCTATGCAGTGTTGAGAAGGTGTTTGCTGGTGACTTGCGGCAACAACTCAAAATCCCTCAGGAAACCATGGCGGAGCTGCGAGCGGAGTGCGACGCTTTCGCGCACGTATTTAAGAAGGTGGGAACCGACGCCGCCGTGCTGCGTCGTGCGGCTCGGGTCGCACTTGGCAAGGGAGGATACGCCGGCGAAAAGAGGGAGAGGATCAGTCGCTCCCCCGCCAGCCGGGCTGTCTTTTCAATGGCGACGGAACTGGCCAAACAGCGTGGCGCTTCCCAAGCAGGCCTAATTCAGTTCTTCGCGGCTTTGATCGCGGACAAGAGTGGGCCGGTAAAAGCGTTCCTGGCCAAGCACGGCATCAACGTTGGCACCCTGGAAGCTGAAGTCAACGCTGCTCCAGCCGTCGTGGAGCGTGCGGAACATCGTCCGGAACCCACAGGCCTTCTGGGCCGTTTCGGCAAGGACCTCGTACAGATGGCCGTCAAAGGGGATCTCCACGAGTGTTTCGGTCGGCGCCAGGAAATGCTCCAGATGGTGCGCACGCTGAGCCGGAACACCAAGAACAACCCTTTGTTGATCGGCGACGCCGGTGTGGGCAAAACCGCCATCGTCGAAGGGCTGGCCTGGCGAATTGCGCGTGGCAAGTCGCTGCCCGGGAAACGCATCATTCAACTGCAAATAGCCGACTTGGTGGCCGGCACGAAATATCGGGGGCAGTTCGAGGAGCGGGTGCAAGGCATCCTCCGCGAAGTGGCCTCATCACCGGACGTCGTTCTATTTCTGGATGAAATCCATACTGTGGTCTCCGCTGGCGATGCTGTGGGAGGACTCGACGCCGCCAACATCATGAAGCCTGCCCTTGCAAGGGGCGAACTGCGATGCATCGGTGCAACCAGCCTCGACGAATACCGAAAGTCCATCGAAAAGGACCCGGCACTCGAGCGGCGGTTTCAGCCCATTATGGTTGCCGAGCTCTCTCCGGAGGAAACATTAAATCTTCTTCAGACGTTTTACTCCCAACACCTTGCCGAACAGCATGGGGTGATCATTGAAAGCGCTGCGTTGGAGGCAGCGGTTTGCCTTGCGGCACGGTATCTGCCGAGCCGCAAGCTGCCTGATAAAGCTATCGACTTGCTGGACGAGGCGTGCGCGCGTGTTGCTATCCCCGTTCTAAGCGTCAGGCCCGGCGAGCAGCATTCCTCGGGCGGCGGAATCGTTACGGCCGAAAGCGTCGCGCAGGTCCTGTCTGAGTGGACGGGTATTCCGGTCGGCCACCTCACCGAGCATGAGCGCGAGCGCCTGAGCCGTATGGCCGAGGAGCTCAAAGCGCGCGTCATTGGGCAGGATAGCGCCTGCGACAGAGTGGCGCAGGTTATTCAGCGGGCGCGGGCTGGCCTGAAGGCGTCCGGGAGGCCTATAGGTGTTTTTCTCTTTCTTGGTCCGACTGGGGTGGGCAAGACCGAGTTAGCCAAGGCCACTGCCGCATTCCTTTTTAGTAGCGAGAATGCGCTGGTGCGCATTGACATGAGTGAATTTATGGAGAAGCACTCCGTTTCACGCCTCATCGGCGCGCCGCCGGGCTACATCGGGCACGACGAGGAAGGCCAGCTCACCGGCGCCCTGCGCCGCACCCCGTTCCGCGTCGTCCTCCTGGACGAAGTGGAGAAAGCACATCCGGATGTGCTGAACCTGTTTTTGCAGGTCTTCGACGATGGCCGGCTCACGGACAGCAAAGGCCGCACTGTGGACGCGACCAATGCCTTGTTCATCATGACTTCAAACGTCGCGCGAGAGAAAATAGTGGGCTTTCGTTCAGAGAGCAGTGCGGCGGCCGAGGAAGCATTGCGGGCAGAAGTTCGCAAGGCCTTTCGCCCCGAATTTGTCAATCGGCTCGATGACATCGTTGTTTTCACCCCCCTCGGACTTGAAAATACCAAGCGCATTGCCGGCCTGATGCTGCGGGATCTTGAGAAACGACTGAAGGCCCAGGGCGTTGGTCTCAAAGTGACAGAGACGGCGCTCGAATGGATCTGCTTGCATGGCTACGACCTGACCGATGGCGCGCGCCCGTTGCGCAGGCTGATCGAACAACAGATTGAGAATGCAATCGCAGCCAAGATCTTGCACGAGGAAGTGAGACCGGGACACGTGGTTTTGGTAGACGTTGTTGGCGGCGCCCTCGTTTTTGAATCGCGCGGAGCGAAATAGTCGGTAAGGATCACTCCGTCCAGTAGGAATAGAGGTCGGCCTTGCGCAGCTCGATGCGCAGGGTTGCTGCCTTCCTATCTCTGCTAAAATGCATCGCCAGGGACATCAACAACCACACGGCCGACTGGAAAGTCATTGCGCTGATCAGCGGCAATATCGAAGCCGTTTCGGGCCCGGCCGCTCAAGACCGGTCGGGAGCCCATGAGTGGACGGTGTGGCAAGGGCAAGCCGCTGACAAGGCCGAAGCCCTCCAAAGCGCGGAGAGAGCCGATCCCAGGGTTGACCTGGAGTGGATGCGCATTCGCTGCGAGAGGGATCTTGACAAACGGTAGGGTTTTGCTTGGCCCCTCGCTGCCCCTGGCTTCACTGGAAACAACGCCGCTCCCAATGAGCCGGATTCCCCCACTCAGCCAATGTGACCGCTAAATGGACTCAGAGAAGAAGATGATGCTGCCGCCCGAACCGGGGGTTCCCTATCCGATCTGGGTGGGTGGCAAACTTCAGGGTCCGCCCGAAGACTGCGGTGGTATTCCAGGTTACTACGACCTCCTGGAAGCCGTCCGTGATCCAGCCCGCGAAGAACATGAGGAAATGTTGGATTGGTGGCGAATTCGATCCCGAGGCATTCTTCGTCGATGATGTCAACCAGCGACTTGCACCCCTGCAGCGGCGCCCACACACGGGCTGAAAGCGAGTGAAACTGCGCCCAGAAGGGGTCCGACGATACCCTTGCTCAACCTTGCCGAAAGCACACGGTACGACGGCTGGGCGAGGCGTACATGCAAAACGGCGACGTCGGTCAGACCATCAGGAACGACGCCAAATCGCTGGAGCTCAATCCGGAGGATTCCAACGCCATCGAGAGACTCAACAAACTGCAGGAAGGCAAGAACAGTGTTTCTTGGTGTTGGGCGAGAGAGCCCATTATTGAGCGTGTCTATATCCCGGACCTCGTAGTGCTTTTCCCGGTCGCTCGTCAGTGATCCTGCCATCGAGCACAACTGGCCTGCCATTTACGAAGACATCTTTCACTCCCTCGGAATAATGAAGAGGCTCGTTGTAAGTGGCCACGTCCCGGATGGCGGCCGAGTCGAAGACAACAATATCAGCCATCATCCCTGGCCGAAGAATGCCCCGGTCTGTGATCCCCACGCGGCTCGCAGCTTGCGAGGTCATCTTGCGGATGGCTTCTTCCAGGCGCATGGTGTGCTCTGTTCGAACGTACTCGGCCAGGATGCGCGGAAAGGTTCCGAAAGCCCTGGGGTGTGCTTTGGTTGTGCTCAGCGGTCCCTCTTCCGCTTGCGCAGGAGAATCCGAGCCGTAGGTCAGCAAGGGATTCGAAACCGCGGCACGAACGTCAGATTCTTGCATGATCGCGATTACAACCTGGCTGTTGCCGCGATCGGCGATGGCGATGTCCATGGCTGCGTCTTTCGGATCTTTGCCCATCCGGCGGCCAATTTCCTCAAGGTTCATGCCTTCGTACTTGCGCAGTTCTGGGTTCAGAACCTGAATTAAGGTCACGCCCTGAGCCCCGCCGGAACCCCGCCATTCGTTCTCCCAGGCAGTGCTGGGCTCATCCATTTCTTTCCGGACGCGGGCCCGCGCCGCAGGGTCTTTTAACCGTTCCAACATCTTGTCGGTGCCGCCTTCCGAAACCCAACTGGGAAAACAGGCGATCAGGCCATTCGACGCACGCGTATAGGGATACACGCTGGCGGCGACGTCTAAACCTCGCGATCGCGCTGCTTCGATTCTCCGGAGGACCTCCGGCATTTTCCCCCAGTTCTCCTGATACGCGGCCTTCAGGTGCCAGATCGTGGCGGAGATGCCAGCGCGCTGCGCAATGTCGAATACTTCGTCCAAGGATTGAAAGATCCGGTCGGATTCCGAGCGCTGATGCGTAAAGTAGACGCCACCGTACTTCCGGGCAACTTTGGCCAACTCGACGAGTTCGTCCGTGGAGGCAAACGTGTCGGGCACGTATTCGAGCGCTGAGCTCACCCCCAATGCACCGTGCTCCATAGCTTGAGCCACCAACTGGCGCATCTGTTCGAGCTCCGCCGGCGTTGCCGAACGGTTGTCTTTCCCGACCACGTAGGTGCGAATTCCGCCGGCGCCGACAAACGTGCCAAGATTGATGGCGGGCTTGGCATGTTCGAAGCGTTGCAGATACTCATCGAGCGAGCGCCAGTCGAGCGTGACACCATACTTCTTTGCATCGTCCTTGAGGTCTTCAAGGAGCCGGTCGTTGAGCGGCGCGATGGAAGTCCCCTCGCCGGTAATCTCGGTAGTCACGCCTTGAGTGATTTTGCTGGCGGCACGGTTATCCACCAGGACGTTAAATTCGGATTGGCCCTGAACGTCGATAAATCCCGGTGAGGCTACAAGACCAGCGACGTCGATGCGCTGCTTGGCAGTTGCGTCGTGCAGATCACCGACCGCGGCGATGCGATCGCCAACAATCCCGATATCCCCATAGGTCCAAGGAGCACCGGTGCCGTCAATGACGCGGGCCCCGCTAATCACGAAATCGTAATCGCGTCTCTGCCCGGGACTCGCCGGGGCGGCAAGCAAGAACGCGGTGAGGGCGATGTAGGAATATAGCTTGCACACTGTGAACATAAGTCGCCTCAAATTTCAGGGTGCACCTTCTTTGGTCACTCCCTCTGACACCTGATCAGGAATCCCCATTTTGGGTTCAGGGAGTTCGAAGTATACACCGGCCGGATTGCAAGGGGGGCACGAGGCTGCCCTCCAGCTGTATAAGCGGGCGTAGTGCGTGAGCTTTCGGCAGGCGTGGTCGCCAAAGGGGTGAGACCGTCGGCCACATAGCCCCGCCAAGGTGGTCCAAAAACTCGCAGGACCCTCTGCACCAGCCCCGCCCCACGGGACTATGGAACATCGTTCCAGTCAGGCTGTAATCGCCCTCTGGCGCAAAGTCAGCGGCGCGGCGGCGTGATCGAAAAGCGGTCATCCCGCTTGGCGCAAAGTCGTACTTTGCGGTCAAGCCTGCCGGTCGGTTGGCCCTTCTTACATCCCTCTGTCTTCGCCAATTGCGCTTCGCGTTCGCGTGATATATTGGCCGGAGCATTCTACAGATCATTCGGGTCAGCGAGGGAGCTTGCCATGCGAACAAAACCGTCGCGTCGTCAATTCTTGCAGAGCAGTGCCGCAGGGGCGGGAAGCCTGCTTGCCGGGAAAACTGTTTTGTTGGATGCGGCGCCCATTGCCTCCTCACCCAGACCGGTGCCGCCCAGCGATCGCGTGCGCTTCGGGCAGATTGGCATTGGTATGCAAGGCTCGGGCCTGATGCCCGCCGCTATTTCGCTGCCGGGCATCGAGTGCGTCGGCGCGGCTGACCTCTACGATGGCCGCCACACGCTGGCCAAGGAGCTTTCGGGCAATCCTAATCTGCCTACGACACGTCATTACCAGGAATTGCTCGACCGCAAGGATATCGATTGCATCGTGGCGGCGGTGCCCGATCATTGGCACAAGCGCGTGGTGGTGGATGCCTGCAACGCGGAGAAGGATATCTACTGCGAGAAGCCGATGTCGCACACTGCGGCGCAGGGATTCGAAATGGTGGAGGCGGCCCAGCGGGACAATCGGATTGTGCAAATTGGCTCGCAGCGCGTCAGCTCTGTCCTCTGCGCGAAGGCGCGCGAGCTCTACCACGGCGGCGCCATCGGCGATGTGGAGATGGTCGAACTCAGCTTAGGACGTAATGATCCCACCGGCGCATGGGAGTATCCACCGCCGACCGATCTTTCCCCGGAGAACCTGGACTGGGACACTTGGCTGAATGACGCTCCAAGAATTCCGTTTGACAAATATCGGTTTGCGCGCTGGCGCTGCTGGCGCGAATACGGCACCGGCGTGGGTGGAGACTTGATGGTCCACCTGATCAGCGGCATGCTGGTGACGCTCGGCTGGAATGAGCCGCCGCGCTCGGCCTCAGCCCTGGGCGGCATTTTCCGCTGGAACGATGGCCGCAACATGCCGGACCTCCACGTGGTCTTGTTCGATTACCACGGGATCCCCGTCTACGTCCGCCTGGGTTTGGGGACAGAGACGCCGGAACTGGCTCGCTTCATGGGCCCGAAAGGAATTCTCGACGCTGGCGAGTTTGAGCTTCGCTACTCGCCGCAGCGTGGCGTGGACACGGCGCCCAGTTATTATTCGGGCGGCTTCCCTCAGAAAATGCGCGACGAATATTACAAGCAGTGGCACGCCGAGCACGATGTCCCGCCGGGCCAGGAACCGCTGATGGACGACACCGTCTATCGCGGCAACGATTGGGACGACGTGAAACCGCACCTGTGGAATTTCTTCCAGGCGGTAAAGTCGCGCAAGTCGGTGGCAGAGGATGCAGTCTTTGGCAACCATGCCGCCATCGCCTGCCACATGACCAACGAGTCGTACTTCCGTAAGAAGCCGGTATTCTGGGATTCTGACTCGCGAAGCATCAAGGACTAGCACAGGCACTCTTGCCTGTGCGTTTGGCTTTCATGCACGCCCATCGGTGGCTGTGCAACGGAGGATAAAATGACACGTCGAAGTTTGCTGTATTCGGCTTTGGTCTGCGGGGTGCTGCTGCCCAGCGCGGCATATTCCGGAAACCAGAACCCGCAGGCAGGTCGGCCTTCCGCCGCCCCTGGCTCAGGCAAGCAGTTCCTGGGGCGCTGGGATTTGAGCATCAAAGCACCCCAAGGAGAGCTTCCTTCCTGGATCGAAGTTTCGGAGCCGCAGGGCCGCCTCATGGTCGTCATGGTAGGACTCACCGACCATGCGACGGAATTAAAGCAGGCGGGTTTCAAGGACGGCGGGATCGAGTTCCTCTCGCCCAAGGGAGAGGAAGGGTTCGGCGAAGACGCTCTGTTCAAGGGCAAGCTGGTCGGCGGCCAATTGGCGGGTACCGTCAACGGCCCGAACGGAACGTCTTGGAATTGGACTGGCCGGAGAGCCCCAGCTCTGAAACGGAATGCCGAACCAAAATGGGGCAAGCCCGTCACTCTGTTCGACGGCAAGGATTTGAACGGCTGGAGTTTCAGGGATTCCGCCAATGGGTCGGTTTGGAAGGTGGAAGACGGCACTTTGGTGAAAGATGGAAATGGCCCTGACATCATTACGAGTTCGAAATTCAGGGATTTCAAATTGCATGTGGAATTCGAATGCGGACCCAAGTCGAACAGTGGCGTTTATCTGCGTGGCCGCTATGAAGTGCAAATTGAAACCGACTCGGCGGAGGAACCGCCCAACCGCCAGATGGGGAGCGTGTACGGCTTCCTCGCCCCCACGCCGGGGCAGCCGCGCAAACCTGGAGCGTGGCAAACCTACGACATCACCCTCGTCGGGAGAACTGTCACGGTCGTGCAGAACGGTCAGACCATAATTGATCACAAGGAGATTCCGGGGATTACGGGCGGCGCACTGGACAGCCACGAGGAATTGCCCGGCCCCATTTACCTCCAAGGCAGCGAAGAGGGACGCGTAGCGTTTCGGAACATTGTGATTACTCCGGCGGAATAGAGAAGGAGCGACAAGATTAGAGCGACCCATCTGTTCATGCCAGCACCGCCGCAATTCGCCGCTGGCTGCTTCGAAGCGAAACCGGTGGCGTAAGTCTGCCGGTACCTCGCGCTGGCACGCAAATTGACGTCAAGGTTCTGGCTGCGCAAATTTTATGTCGGCCGGGCGAGGAACTGCATGGCTCAGCAAGCGTGGAGGTCAATTACAATCGGAATCCTTTCTCTAACAACATGTCTACACAAAAGGACCGGACAGCGCTTCTTCCTTAGAAACCCCCGGCAAGTACCCAGTCGGCCAGGTATGGTGTCACCGAGGGGGAAATGTGACCGACGCCGACAAAAAGTTCATGACCGAGATGGGCATCAAGCCTTGCACCCTGGACGACCCGTTCCCCAATCTTCTGCGGGAGCAGGAACCCGAGCCTGAGTTCGTGCCGCCCAAGAGCCTTTGGGAATACTTGGTGCGCTACCCGACTGGGATAAGGATGGCCACCGAGAGAGCCGCCGAGGAACTGGGGCTTGTGCCGCCGGACGGCGGCCTTGATTCCTGGGCGCAGGGCCTCACGGACATGTTCATCAGCTTCGTGCAGCTCGGCCTTGAAGATGTAGTGGAAATGTTCACGCACCCTGTGCAGCCATGCCATGGCGACAGCGAGTCGGAGCGCTTTCACGATTACATCAGGCAACGGGTGGAGGCCGCGTTGCCGGTGCTGCTCAGGGACGATCCTATCTTCTGATGGACGCTTGGAAGCGAAGCAGGACAATGTCCAGCATCATGTCAGCCTCGAAGATGGAACTCCAACCGAAGAGCAATAACACACGGCCCGCGATCGGCGCTGAAATCCCAATGCACTTGGGTCACAGGACAGAATCGAGCCTATAGAACGGTTGGCGAAGCAAGCATGACGGTCAGCGTCGCTATCGTGGCAAAGGCCGAGTGATTTTTTGTGGCAGGCGACATTGCCGAATTGACCAGCCGTGTGACTCACTTTCCCATTCCAACAAGCGAATCAATCGGGTCGTCTTTTGCGGTTGGCGTGCGGTTTTCCCGCGTCCAGCGAATCACGCCCGTCTGGTCCGTGAAAAAGCTCACGGAGTCTTTGTGCCATTTGACCGGCCTTACGGTCAAGGTGTAGCTGCTGACCTTGCCGTCTTTGTCCTTCTTGCTCGGTCGATAGGCAAAGACGTAGCCGTACTTTCGCCCCTCGGCCAGTTTATAGTCGACCAAGTTGGCGCGGGAAGCCGACTCCTTGACTCCAGGACCTGTTTCTCCCATCTCTGCCAGGGTTTGACTGAAGCCAGTGTTGTAAGTGGACGCGTAGGTCATCTCAGCCGTGTTGATGGTCCGTACGCCGCCCAGCACGTGTTCTACGTCTTCGGGGAGACTGCTTTTCTCCTGCCCGAGGGCGCTAATCGCGAACAGCAAAGCGGAAACTACAACCGCAGCCGCCCAGACGCTCAGCTTGTGTTCCATCAGTTACGCTCCTCTAAACGGAATTTCCAATCTCGACTTTATCGCTAGCGGAAAACCATACGCCTGCCGCCTTCGCGGGTCAAGGTCGGGTCGATTAAGCACTCCTCGGGCGGCCTGCCCGGTATTTCCTTGTCTGCGGCTCTGCCGCTTAAACAACAGCGGCGGGCGCGACCGTGTGACCGGCGGTGAGGCAGGATGTGCGGCGTTGCGTGATGGGGATTCTGGGCGGGACCGCTGGGTCAGACCATCGCCCACATAGCCCCGTCGAGCTGGCCAATAAACTGTCTGGAGCCTCCGGACCAGCCCGCAGCAGGGAAGCATGGCACTACAGTGAGGACCGGCTGCAATCGCCTCCAAGGGCAAAGTCGGGGGCGGCGAGGGGCACCTTTTGGGGGTTCCTTACCGCTTTTTTGCATTGCCACCAGCGCTACCCGGCCCTGCGCCGTCTGGTCGGCCATCAGGCTTGTGCGCCTCGGGCACCACGGTGATTCGGTTGCAACTGCGCACACGAAATCCAGCCCAGATTTTCAGGTTGTAAACGGCTTTTTTGCGGCAGCAGCTCCTTCAATGCACCGGTCGTTTGAGAGCGGAATGCGGCGAACAGGGCTAGGCGACCACCGCATCGCGACGCCTAGCATCTCCAGTCCTGGCATCCATGTCCAATTGCCGGGTAAAATTGTCAGCACCGGGATAAAAGGGAGCCAAAATCATCGGTCAGATGGGAGCCGGGTTTTTGAGTCCCTCATCGGCGGGGACGCGGTAAGAACTCTATATCAGACTCTATAAATTCTCCGGTAGTGCGGCAGTTTCAATTGAATCGCAACCGGGCCGTTAATAAATACAAGGACGAAGCATCGCGCCTTGCTCCCTGGAGCATTCAGGACATATACTCCAAACGGAGGGTACTCGTATGAAGACTATCGAGTACTTCGCTCGGGCGCTGGCGCTCCTGTGGGGTGGATTCTGGACATTATTCTTCATAGCAGAGTCGCTGGCATGGCATACGCCGATGTACCGGATGGCGATCTGGCTGTGCGTGGGTCTGGTCTTCGTGATCCTGGCTCTAGTGGCGTGGCGCTGGGAATTCACGGGCGGGCTGATGCTCATCGCTGGAGGTGTGCTAGCCGCACTGACTTATGGGATCTGGGAGCCGCGGGAGTTGTCTCTCGTCAGCCACGTCACGACTCTCCTTACTTTCGGTGTTCCGCCAGCGGCCGCCGGGGCATTGTTCCTGATCCACCATCATGGGATCACCTACCCGCGATCGACGGCGTAGCGTTTACCGACAGCCTTCGTAATCGTCCGACGTAGCGCTCGAACGGGCCCACTACGATTTTTCTTGCCGTTTGACCATCATCTGCAGACAATCACCGAGGCGCCAATTCCTGCTCATGCTCCTGCCGACGGAATGCGGCGAAGATGCGGGTGGCTATTCGCCTGGGCTCACCGGCCGATTGGATATCGGGTACGCTGCGAGCGACCACGACCCGGCAATAGGGTTGACCCGTGATAGCCACCGCATGCGCCGTGTTCCACCATTGCCTCTCCTGTTGAGTGCGCCGGAGGGTAGTTGCTTGCCCTAGTCAGACTGAGTCGCGTGGAAGAATAACTCGGCAAACACAGGTTGCGCCTTTTGAGGCGGTAAGGCGGTGTGTTGCCTGACTGACGCGCCTTGACCAAACTGGATCCCACTAAACCGGCGAAAATGGTTCTCTTCTAAACCGGCGCTAACAGTAAAATCTCCGAACATGCGGAAGCGACTTCAAACAGGACGGGGCAGGACTCCCAAATTCTACTTCTACAAAATGACAGTGGATGACGGGGGCGCTCCCTGCGTTCAAGATGGGCTGCTCACCTTGGCCATCTGCAAGCCAACCGTAAGGCGGGTCGCGCCGGAGGGCAGCGTCATCATCGGCTTTGCAGGAAACGATTTCAGGAGTGAAGGCTATGATGACAATTCCATCGTGTATGCAGCGGTCGTGTCGAGGAGACTGACTGGCTGCGAATACTACTCCAAAAGAGAATATGCCGACAGGCCGGATTGCATTTACAAGCGAACCGGGGAGCGGTTCGCAAGAAAAGCAAAAGCGTTGTTTCATCCCGGAGCGGGGGACCTTGAACACGACCTAGGGACGCCGCCCCTTTACGGCAATGCCAACGTCCTGCTGAGTAGGGGAGCAGAGAACTTCAGGTATTTCGGAAACCGATGCCCAGTCCAGTACAAAAAGAAGTATCCGCGCCTAAGGGAAGAGGTCGAAGGGCTTACGCAAGGGCATCGGGTCAATCATGACCCGCAGCTATATGCTGAGCTTGTGCGCTTGAAGGAACAGCTATGGAAGGTTCAGTCGACCTTTGCCAGCACGCCCATCCCGGCCAAGCCAGGCGACAGGTGTGATTGGGATGATGATGCCGTCGAATGCGATGGCTGCTGACTTCGTCCAATTTGATCTCCTGTGGCAGCGGGGCCGTAAAGCTTCCCTCTGCATCTCCATCGGCTCCCCGCCGTCTCAGGCTGGCGATTAGCTTTTCAGGATAAGCTCCCGCAACTCCGTATATTCACTCGGCCCGATGCCAGCGACCAAGAATCTCCACTGACCAATCAGGACCGCGTTGACGCCGTCGCCGAGGGCAAACTGGGTCGGCTCCAGGTGAGGCGTAAACACCGACTGCAATTCGTCGAGCCGCAGGATACTGTCAACATCCAGCAGCCCACCGCTCTTCGGCAAGAACAGAAGCTGTGGGAATTCCATCCTTCTAACCCGCTCCACGAATGAGGGAGAAAACTCAGGGTGGTCCGTCCTCACATCTGCCAGCCCAAATATCTGTGCGACGAGGCAGCGTCTTCGCTGAACTCTTCCTCTGTAGCCACGGTTGTCCACGGCCATCAGAGGCGCTTCTGGCTGTATCAGGAGGACCGGGCGGCGTTTTGCCCGGACCACGATAAACTCCTCGTTCGTCTCAAGTTTCGGCGCGTGCAGCGGTATGCTCCGCTTGAAGGCATCTTTGCCAGCCGGGACAAGCCTGAAGGTTGAGGCGATGGTCTTGGTTGGTTCGTTTGGGTCAACAACGGGACGCCACAGTTCGAGGTTCTCGTGAGGATAATAGGCGTGCGTGAAGAAGAATTGGCCGAAAGCGAAGTTGGCTTGAGAGTGATAGCCGAGCGGAAGTTTCTTGTAGTAATCTTTCTCAAACCACTCGTCGATAAACATTAGTCGGTGGCATCGAGTTTGGCTATTGCAGCCCGAAACTCATCATCGTAGGCCGGTGGCGTGAATTCAAAATGCTTCGGCGCGTGCGACTGTTGCAATGCGCCGAGGCGGCTTGCAAAGTCCTCTTTCATCTTGGCAATCTGCTTCGCCGAGGCTCCCGATGCGGGACGGGCGTATTTCTCAGGGCGGTCCTCAGGTATAACTGAGAAATCGAGCGGTGCGTTGCGGATGCCGTGTTCCATCGGCTCCGTGCGGAAGTACACGAAATCCAAAATCTCACCCGTTGAACTTTCAGCCCAAGTAGTCAGAACCGTCCGCAGAGCCGCCTCGTCACGGAAATTTGCAAACAGGGGGGAAAAATCATGGTGGGACTCGGTCCTCAGAAACCTCGTGTCGTACTCCGGCCTTGTGCTCTGGCTTTCCAGCAGGACGCCAGTGACCACGAGTTCATCAAGAACGGGGTCGAACTCCCTCGCCCACGGTCCCAAGTGAAAGAACTTCCAAGTGAAGCCCGTGAACGTGCGGCGGTTTGCCCGGTAGTATTCGACGTCGAAGAGATAGACGAGCTTCAGCAGTTTGGTTTTGGTCACGTATCCGCCGTGGTCGTTAATGTACGAGACCATCGCCGGAATTAGTTGTCTCAACTGCAAGTTCATTTCAAAGGGGGAACGCTATACGAAGGCATTCAAGTCGGGCAGCGCTTCCCGAGGGACCATTTTACTATAGAAATGGTTTCGGTTTCAGAGTGCCCTCTTGTCTTCCTGCTCGACACAGTCGCACATAAGCCTCTCTAACGCCGGAACTGCCTGCGGACAACGAGCAGGAATAAAGCGAGCAGCGTCGAGGTGAGGAGGGTTTCAACTGGTCACAGCAACCTTCCCCACAACTAGCAGGGCTCATGCGCGAGGTCGCGCTGGAGCAATGACCGGACGACCGCACTCGGAGCACACATCCACGGCGCGGCGAGTGCGGCGAGTATTCGAGCCCATCTCGGCGTCCTGGCTGTCACTAAGGTCTAAGCTCGTGGGCGCAGGGTCGATGCCGCCCATGTCCATGTCCATGGGATTCACGCTGCTGTCGAGGGCGGCGACTGCCCAGAATCTGAAACGGCTGGCGCGGTGGCTGACGCAGCGGGAGCCCGCGCCCACCCTCTGTACTGCATAAGGGACTCCACGGCCGAAGGCAACTCGGCCGAGAGGATTGATTAGGTAAAGGAGGGACGGAAAGAGAAAGGAAAGCATAACGGAATAGACCAGCTCGTCACCCCTCGAAACCCCTCCGCTGCTTGTTGGGCAGAGTTTTTCAACAGAATCAGATGATTCTGAGCGGCAAGTCGCGAAACTCACTGACTTCCCCATCAGTTGCGCCCTTTCAAAACCCTCAATGAACACTGATCACCGCTGCCAATGTGTGCCGCTTGTATGCGCTGCTCGGCCCGAAAACCCAACAGGATCTTCTTACTTTGCTGGAACAGGATCTTTTCACTTTGCTGCGACACGTTCGGAGCGCCGCTTGCGGGCGATGAGGCACGCGATTACAATACGGCCAGTGATCGCACGAAACGAAGGGCATACGCGGCTGAAGCACGTTGCCCGCCATGCGCGCTCCCGTTGAGTGACACGGAGGCGTTTAGGAGCCCGTGCCTCAGCTACCTCTGCTTCTTCCTCGGAAAGGGCATCATGCGCAACGTTTTCCTTCTTTCATTTCTCTTGTGTATTGTCGCCGCGGCTCCGCTGTCCGCCGCCGATCCCGTGCTCCGGTACCGGCACCCGGCCCAACGATGGGGCGACGCGCTCCCCGTCGGCAACGGCAGACTGGGCGGCATGGTATTCGGCGGCATCGCCATGGAGCGCATCCAATTAAACGAAGACACTGTCTGGAACGGCAAGAAACGCGACCGCGTCAATCCGGAGGCGCTCAAGGCCTTGCCGGAAGTCCGACGTCTGCTGTTCGAGGGTAAGCCCCGCGAGGCGGTGGCGCTGGAAGACCAGAAGATGATGGGCATCCCCAACCGCCAGCCGCCGTATCAGCCCTTAGGGGACTTGAACGTCGAGTTCTCCGGGCAGGATAATGCGCAGGACTACCGGCGCGAGCTGAACCTCGCCACCGGCATCGTGCGCGTCACGTACCGCATCGGCGATGCAACTTACACTCGCGAAGTGTTCTCCTCTGCGCCGGACCAGGCCTTGGTCGTGCGCCTCGCCTGCAACCAGCCCGGCCAGTTGTCCTTTCACGCCACGCTCACGCGCTCGCAGGATAGCCAGACCACGACCGCTGCGCCCGACCTCGTCATCTTGCAAGGCGAAGCGATTGCGCACACGAATTTCTGGATGCGTGGGAACTTGACTCCCGAGCGCCTGAAGGCTGAGAAGGATCAGCTCGAACCGACCGGCGTGAAATTCCGTGCGGTCCTGCGGGCCGTGAACGAAGGCGGTCAGGTGGAAGTTTCCGGCAGCGATCTGATCGTCTCCAAGGCCAACGCTGTGACCCTGTTGATTGTCGCCGCCACGGACTATCGCGGCGGCGATCCGGCCACCGCTTGCGCTCAGTGCTTGGCAAGCGCCACTAAGCCCTACTCCGCGCTCAAGACCGCGCACCTGGCGGACCATGAAAAGCTCTTCCGCCGCGTGGAGCTGGAACTCGCGCCGCCGGCGAGCGATCCTTCGGTCGAGACCCTGCCTACCGACGAGCGCCTGGCCCGGATCAAGAAAGGCCAGGATGATCCCGGCCTTTCCGCGCTGTACTTCCAGTTCGGCCGTTACCTGCTGATGGGCAGCAGCCGTCCCGGAACGATGGCGGCGAACTTACAAGGTATCTGGAACGACAGCATGGCGCCGCCGTGGGACAGTAAATACACCACGAACATCAACGTCGAGATGAATTACTGGCCGGCCGAAGTGGGCAATCTGGCGGAAACCACATTGCCCCTCTTTGATTTGGTCAAAATGTCGCTGGAGAGCGGCCGCCGCACCGCCAAGGAGGTGTACGGCGCCCGCGGCTTCGTGTTTCACCACAACCTGGATGCTTGGGCCGACACTGCGCCCGTCGATTACGCCTATTGCGGCGTCTGGCCGATGGGCGGCGCGTGGCTGGCACTGCATTTCTGGGAACACTACCAATACGGCCTGGATCGCGCTTTCCTGAACAGCGAAGCCTACCCCATCATGAAGGAAGCCTCGCAGTTTCTTCTCGATTTTCTGATTGACGACGGCAAAGGCCACTTGGTGACGAACCCCTCTTATTCGCCGGAAAACAGCTATCGCATGGCAGATGGAACGATCGGCCAGCAGACGGTCGGCGCCACCATGGATTACGAGATCATTTACACTCTCTTCCACGCCACCATGAGCGCCTCGCAGATCTTGGGAATAGACCCTGATTACCGCGCGCAACTCGAAGCCGCGCTCAAGCGCATTCCGGACCTCAAAATCGGCAAGCACGGTCAGTTACAGGAATGGAGTGAAGATTACGATGAGCCCTACCCGGGAATGGGTCACATCTCGCACCTGTTCGCGCTGTTTCCGGGCGATGAAATTACGCTCCGAGGCACGCCCGAACTGGCCCAGGCCGCGCGCGTTTCGCTCGAGCGAAGGGTGCAGAATGGAGCGGGCAGAGGCGATTGGCCCGCGGGCTGGTACACGAACCTCTGGGCAAGGCTCGAAGATGGCGATCACGCCTACGAGCATATCCGGGCCCTGCTCTCCACTTCGGCCGAGAGTCTGCTGAACGCCGGGCGGCTGTTTTTCCAGATCGACGCCAACTTCGGCGGGGCTTCGGGGATCGCCGAAATGCTCTTGCAGAGCCACTCCGGAGAGATCGCCTTGCTGCCGGCCTTGCCGTCCGCCTGGCCGGAAGGCCGCTTTCACGGACTCCGCGCTCGCGGCGACGTGGAAGTCGACGCATCCTGGAAGGACGGCCGGGCGGTGAGCGGCGCCTTGCGCCCAGGCGTGGCGGGGGAGTTCAAACTCCGGCCGCCGCATGGCCAGCGCATCGCCAGGATTCAATCGGCCGGTCACACGATCCCGGCTACGGAATCCGGCGGCTTGTGGCTGGTCCGCCTGAAACCACGCCAGGAGTATGCAATCACGTTTGAATAGGAGCACGATGCTCGTCAATCAGCGGGAGAGGTTAGGCCCAGGGGTCGCAAAATCCGGAGCGCGCCAGCAGGTGCGACAAATGGAGTTGGCGCGCTTAGCAGAAACCCCAGGAGGTCCAGGTGGGGATGAATTGGAAGGTTGTCGCTCTACTCGCTCTTACGCTCGGCGGTTGGCCCGCTCGCGCGGTGGCTCCCGCTGTGGAGAAACAGGCGCACGGTGTACTCGTGCGCTTCGATACCGGGGTACTTCGGCTCGAGATCTGGTCGGATCGCGCTGTGCGCGTTACTTATGCGCCCGGAAAAGAGATTCCGGCGATCCACAGTCTGAGCGTGATCTCCACGCCGGCCGCGGTTCCGTTCGAAATCAAGGAAACGCCGGCGTCGGTGGAGCTGTCCACGCGGGCACTGCGCGCAAGCATCGACAAAAAGACCGGGCTCGTTTCATTCCGCGATTCCGCCGGCAAAACGATCCTCGCAGAGACGGGCGCGCGCGAATCCACCGTCGGCGACAGCTTCGAGCTCGAACCCGATGAGCAGGTTTACGGCCTCGGCCAGCACCAGGGTGGCAACATGAGCTATCGCGGTGCGACGGTCCACCTGCAGCAGAAGAACATGGAGATCGGCATCCCGGTGTTGGTGTCCAGCCGTGGTTACGGTCTGTTCTGGGATAATCCCGCCATCACGGAGATCGAAGCCGGGATCAAAGGCAAAGAGAACGTGCTGCGCTGGATTTCGGAAACCGGCAAGGCTATTGATTACTACTTCCTTTATGGGCCGAAGGCCGACGACGTGATCGCGGGTTATCGGACGCTGACAGGCCCGGCGCCCTTGATGCCGAAGTGGCTTTGGGGTTTCTGGCAGTGCAAGGAGCGCTACTCCACGCAGGCCGAAATGCTCGGCATCGTTTCGCGATTCCGCGAGAATCACATGCCGCTGGATGGCATCGTGCAGGACTGGCAATATTGGAAGCCCGGTGGTTGGGGCTCGCACGAATTTGACCCCGCGCGCTATCCGGATCCCCAAGGCATGGTGGATTCCATCCACAAGATGAATGCGCACGTCCTGATTTCCGTGTGGGCGCGCTTCGATCTCGACACCGCCAATGGGAAGGAGTTGGAGCAGGCCGGCGCGCTGTATTCGCCCGTGGTGCCGAACGTTTATCCGAAAGGCGAAGGCAAGTGGTACGACGCCTTCAATTCCGATGGGCGCCGCATCTACTGGCGACAAATCTGGGAGCGACTGGGCACGATGGGCATCGACGGTTGGTGGCTTGACGCCACCGAACCTGAAATTGGCGGAAAATGGGGCGAGTATCGCACGTTTTCCACCGCCGAAGGGCCCGGCGCTGCCGTATTCAACGCCTTCCCCCTGATGACAACGACCGCAATCTATCAGGGCCAGCGCGCGCAGACCGACAGGAAGCGCGTTGTCATCCTAACTCGCTCCTCCTATTCCGGGCAGCAGCGCAATTCGGCCATATCGTGGTCCGGCGACATTCGGGGAACCTGGGATGTGTTCCGCAAGCAGATTCCGGCGGGCCTGAACTTCTCCATTAGCGGAGTGCCTTACTGGAATACCGATATCGGCGGGTTCTTCGGCGGCGATCCGAGGGACCCAAAGTATCGGGAACTGTTCGTGCGCTGGTTCCAGTTCGGCGCCTTCACGCCCATGTTCCGCGTGCATGGCACGGGCGCGGGCAAGGAATTCTGGCAGTTCGACGCGCCCACCCAGAAGACGCTGGCGAAATTCGAACGGCTGCGCTATCGCCTGATGCCGTACATCTACTCGGTTTCCTGGCAGGTGACGCACAACGGCAGTTCGATGCTGCGCCCGCTGGTGATGGACTTCGCCAGCGATCGCAACGCGCTCATGGTTGCCGACCAGTATCTGTTCGGCCCGGACCTGATGGTGAACCCGGTCACCCAGCCCGGAGCCACGTTGCGCAGCGTCTACTTTCCCGGCAAGGCCGCCTGGTACGATTTCTGGACCGGTCAGCGTGAAGCGGGCGGCGCACGCGTCGATGCCGCCGCGCCCATGGACAGCATGCCGCTGTACGTGCCCGCGGGTTCGATCCTGCCTCTCGGCCCCGACATCGAATACGTCGATCAGAAACCGGCCGATCCGCTCGAAGTGCGCGTTTATCCCGGCGCGAACGGCTCGTTCGTCCTCTATGAAGACGATGGCAGTTCCTTCGACTACGAGCACGGCGACTACTCCACAATCCCATTCCGTTGGAACGAAGCCTCGAAGACGCTAACAATCGGCAAACGGGCCGGCGTCTATGAGGGTATGTTGAAGAAGCGCACCTTCCGCATAGCGCTGGCGGATCAGCGTCGCGGAGGCGGGCTGGAAGAACCAGCCGGGGTGCGCGAGGTGGCATACGTGGGCGAGGAAGTCCGCGTGAAACTGCCCTGAGCGATGGCTCCGCGGACCACCCTTCGCCCAGAGGCCGCGGATGAACCAATACAGGAGGTTCCATGTTGAAACCTAATCGGCTTGCGATCGCTTTTCTTTGGCTGACTGGCGTGGTGTTGTTCGCGCAGCAGACGGGTAACGCGCCCTATCTGAATCCCGATCTGCCGCCGGAGCGGCGCGCGGCCGATCTCGTCTCACGCATGACGCTGGAGGAAAGGGTGCTCCAGATGCAGAGTACCGCTCCCGCGATTCCGCGCCTCGGCGTGGCCGCCTACAACTGGTGGAACGAGGCGCTGCACGGCGTGGCAACGGGCCGCGCCACGGTCTTCCCGCAGGCCGTCGGGCTTGCCGCTACGTGGGACACCGCTCTGATGCATCGCGTGGCCGACATCATCTCCACCGAAGCGCGGGCCAAATACAACGATGCACTGGTTCATCCCGGCGAAACTACGACGGCCATCCTCCCCGGCCGGACCGCAGGATTGACCTACTGGTCGCCTAACGTGAACATCTTCCGTGATCCTCGCTGGGGCCGCGGGCAGGAGACCTACGGCGAAGACCCTTATCTTTCGGGCCGCATGGCCGTCGCGTTTGTAACCGGAATGCAGGGCAACGATCCGCATTACCTGAAGGTGGTCTCCACGCCGAAGCACTTCGCGGTGCACAGCGGTCCGGAGCCGTTGCGGCACGGCTTCGACGCAAAGGTCAGCGAGTCCGACATAGTCAGCACCTATCTGCCGGCGTTCCGGGCCGCTGTCACCGAAGGCAAAGCCGATTCGATCATGTGTGTCTACAACTCCGTGAACGGAGTGCCAGGCTGCGCCAGCGCGGATCTGCTGCAAAGGCGGCTGCGGGAACAGTGGGGCTTCCAGGGTTACGTGGTCAGCGATTGCGGCGCCGTCGGCGATATCTATAACAATCACAAATACGCGCCCACACTGGGCGGCGCGGCTGTGGCCGCGGGCAAGGCGGGCACGGACCTCACCTGCGGCACCGAGTACAGAACGCTGGTGGATGAGGTCAAGGCCGGCCACATCAGCGAGGCTGAGATCAACCGCGCGGTGGAGCGGCTCTTTGTGGCGCGCTTCCGCCTGGGCATGTTCGATCCGCCCCAGCGCGTGCCGTACGCGAAGATTCCCATCTCCGAGAACGATTCGGCCGCCCACCGCGAGGTGGCGCGCGAAGCCGAGCGCGAGGCCATCGTTCTGTTGAAGAACCAGGGAGGCATCCTGCCCTTGAAATCTTCGTTGAAGAGCATCGCGGTGATCGGCCCCTCGGCGGACGATCCGATTGGACTGCTGGGAAACTACAACGGCATTTCTTCCAAGCAGGTGACTCCGCTCGAAGGCATCACACGGCAGTTCTCCTCGGCCAAAGTGCAGTCCGCGCTGGGTGCAACCTATACCGCCAACACGCCGGCCCTGATCTCCGCGAGCGTGCTGACCCCGCCGGACGGAAACGGACAGGGACTTTTGGCCGAGTACTTCGACAATCCCGATTTCCAGGGACAACCGAAGCTCAGCCGAAAGGAGCCTCGGGTGTACTTCGATGCCGACATGGAAGAACCCGCTGTGCTCGCGGCAGTCAACGGCGACAAGTATTCCATCCGTTGGACCGGCACGCTGACTCCACCGGCCACGGGCGATTACGTCTTGTCCGCGCGGACCGGCCTGTGGAATCGTGAAGGGAGGATCCGGCTGTTCCTCGACGACAAGGACGTCAACCCCAGCACCGCCGGAGGTCGGCCGCCTGGGTTTGGACCGGGACCTCGGCGTGGCAGTCCGCCGCCCATGCAGTTGGAAGGCGGGCGAAAATACGCCGTGCGGGTGGAATACCAGCAGAACGGGCGCGGAGGCGGAGCGGAGTTGAACTGGATTCCGCCGGCTGACGTCCTGCTCGCGGGAGCGGAGAAGCTGGCAAAGGATTCTGATGTGGCACTGGTTTTCGTCGGTCTGAATGGGTCGCTCGAAGGCGAAGGCCACGACCGCAGCGATATCAATCTGCCCCAGACGCAGGAGAACCTGGTGCAAGCGATGATCGCCACCGGCAAACCGGTAATTGTGGTGCTGACCAGCGGCAGCGCTCTCGCGGCGAATTCTGCCGCGGCGGGTGCGACGGCAATTCTTTCGGCCTGGTACGGCGGCGAGGAGGTCGGAACGGCGATCGCGGATACCCTGGCTGGTGTGAACAACCCGGCGGGCCGTCTTCCGGTGACGTTCTACAAGAGCATGGATCAACTGCCGCCGTTCACCGACTACAACATGAAGGGCCGCACGTACCGCTATTTCAAAGGCGAACCGCTGTACCCGTTCGGCTACGGGCTGAGCTATTCGACCTTTGCGTACTCAGGCTTGAGCGCGAAGCGAACCGCGGGCGGCGCCAAAATCCGCGCCACGGTAAAGAACACTTCCTCGCGGGAAGGCGACGAGGTGGTTCAGCTCTACATCGCAGGGGGTTCGGAAGAGGACGCTCCGATCCGGAGTCTGCGCGGATTCCAGCGGATTCATCTCCGAGCGGGCGAGAGCCGCGAGGTGATGTTCACGCTTGCTGCTGAAGACGTGCCGAAGGCCACGGTGGAAATCAGCGTAGGCGGCGGACAGCCAGTGGGTAATACGTCGCATGTAAAGGGTTCGTTGTAACGGCAACAACGCCCTTAACTTCTCGTCTCAGCCCGGGGGTTCACTTCATCGACCACTCTTTCCCTACTTAAAAGTGCCGATTATTTAATCTTTCGACTTCACGGTGTCTTAAAGTTCCAGCGCGCCTTGTCGCTCTTGGGGTCGAACTTCGCCAGCGTCGGTGTACTGTGGGCCACGGCGGTCAGGGCCATGGGCTCTTTGAAATTGGGCATCGACTTGGGCATGATGCGGTACGTGCCGTCGGTCAACTGGTCGATGCGCCACAGTTGTTCGGGACCGCCAGTGAAAGCGGGAAGCGCCACAACTTCGGCGTCGGCGGTCGCAGCCAAGGTGCGATCAGTGCCGGCGATCTGGATCTTGAAGTAGGGCGAGCCGGGATAGCCGCCGACGTTGGCGACGGGCGTGATGGTCCACTTCTGATGGGGCCGGAACAAGTAATCGCCGAGGCGAATGTCGATACTGCCGGCCGGCCAGTTCGGCGCCACCTGGGCGAGTTCCTGGGCCGGAATCGGCGTCACGGGGCCGGCAGGGGCTCGGAAACCGCCCGGTCCGCCCCTGGCCATCCGCACGAAATCTACAGCCAGCTCCAGCGCAAAGCCGCTGCGTTCCGACTGGATCTCGTAGGTGCCTTCCTGGAAATTGTCGCTGGCGACCGGCCATCCGTCTTTCCAGAGAAGCGGGCGAATGTCCAGCACGCTGCGGCCGCTGCGGTCCAGGTCGGCCTCGTAATGGCAGGAGAATTTCTCGACGCCGTCGCCCAGGTCGAGCCTGCCAAAATGGCCGGGCCCGACGAAGCGGCCGCTGGCGGCCACAACGAGCTTGCCGCCGCCTTTGAGCGTATCGATGCCGACGTTATCGAGGAAGGGGCCGGTCACTTTCCGGGAGCGGCCGACGCGGATGTTGTAGGTGGAGTTGGGGCCGTCGCAGCAGGTGCCGTGAGTGCCCAGAAGGTAGTACCAGCCGTCGCGGTAGATCAAGTCAGTCGCTTCCATGTCGATGGCGATGTTGAGGGGTTGGTTGCCGGCGATGCGTTTTCCCGTTTTGGGGTCGAGTTCGACGAGGCGGATGTAGCCGAAGTAGGTACCGTAGGTGAGCCACAGCTTGCCCGTGGTGGGATCGAGCAGGAAGGACGGATCGATGGCATCGCAGTCCTCGATGCCGTCGGATGAGGCGACAACGGTGTCATCGTTGAACTTGAAGTCGGGCGACTTGGGGTCGAGGGTCTTGCTCCACATGACATGGACCTCGCTGGCGTGTCCACCTCCCAATCCGCCGCCCCCCCTGGCATAGCTCATGTAGTAGCGATCCCCGATGTGGATGACATCGGGGGCAACTCCGCCGCCGGGCCGCACGGCCCCGCTGTGCCAGGTCCAGCCGTCGTCGGATATCAGGCCACCACCGCCGGTGCCGAAAGTGTAAAACTTGCCGTCGCACTGAATGACGGTCGAGGGATCGTGGATGTAGGGTTCGCCGTCCAGCGCCGGTGCCGGACGAGACTGAGCAGAAGAGACCAGGGTAGGAACCGACGCGGCCAGAACAACCGCTGCCGCCAGAATATGGGGTTTCATGCAAGCTCCAGGAACAAAATAGGACGACTCATTACTTTCCAGTGTTTTCAAGGCTTAGGGTGATATCCTTGATCGGCTGACCGTTCTCATCGATAAAGCGGAGGCAGAAATCACTTAAGCCGGGGCCATTGATGACGGCGCCGCGAATGACGTTGCGGCCCTTATTGAGGGTGAGCCGTTTGGAGACGCAGTCATCCATGACCATGCGCCGATCGCCGAAGAGGTCGACGGCTTCCTTGCCGTTGAGCCACCACATGGACGCCGAATTGGAGCCGACGGCCATGCGAGCGTTCTGAATCTCCCGCGGGCTGTTGACGACAGTGACGGCCCAGAAGAGCACGCCGTAAGTCGGCTTGTTCAGCCCATAGGCGAAGCGAAAAAGCTTGACGTTCCAATTGGCCGAATCCAGAGCATGCCATGCGAGTTCCTGTCCGGCAACTGTCACCTTGTCGCCGTCGCGCGGAATGACGGTGAACTGGTTGGGGAAGTACTCGGTATTCAGGGCGTTCCGGACGTAGCTGTCGGTAAACACGGTGTTGGTGCGGTTTGGTTTGTTGATCGGATCGAGTAGCAGCCAGCGCTGGAGGAAGCCTTCGGCGTCCGGCGCCTTGGGGGATGATGTGGCCGGAGTGAAGTAAGGCGCGATGCTGCGAGGAACATCGTCGGGCACAGCGGCGGGAGTCGCACTGCCAGGCGCGGCGGAAAAGACTTCAAAGGCCAATATAGCCAGGACGCCCACCGCCGGCGTCACAATCTTGCGGAGCGTGTTCATAGTATGCCCTTCGCATGATTTCCGTTTTGGACGAAAAACTCTTTCTCAGCAGGGACCAATATAAGCGATTTCGTGCCACATTTTCCAGCCTGCCTCACGCCTCGGTTGTGTCAAGCATTTGTCAGTTGAGCTCCGCGAGAATACAAGACTTCGAACCAAGTTGTTCCGCAGCGAGCGATCCAGAGGCGGAGCTTGAGGAGGCGGTGAGCGCCGCGTCGTGTCCAGCGCAT